>OJBE01000001.1_pt1 | contig 305220 bp, 275 predicted proteins | sample 1590521 | NCBI WGS metagenome assembly OJBE01 (sample SAMN05416807, study PRJEB24817) | seawater metagenome | isolation source: Sea water | place: Canada:Atlantic | collected 2013-07
AGTTGGTTAGAATACCGGCCTGTCACGCCGGGGGTCGCGGGTTCGAGTCCCGTCCAGTCCGCCATCTATTTATAGATCCCCTTTTATACCCTTTGTTTTTGATGATCACAGCGAGTCCCACGGGATGCCGCCCAGTCGTCCGCCATCTATTTATAGATCCCCTTTTAAAGCCTTTGTTTTTGATACTCCCCTTTTAAAGCCCCGCATCGCCATCAATAATTCGTATTCTTGTCATATATCTGTCACACCAAGATTCTATTCTCTCTACCGTCTTAGAGCATATGTATAGAAACTCTTAGACTAAAATCTTGTCTTACACCCGTTAGCGTCTATGCTTATTGAAGCTGGCACGACTAATGCTAGCCAAGAAATGTAGGTCAACTAAAACTAAAACAATAAGGAGGCAGTTATGTCTGACTATATTGAAGAGCTGCTAGATATCACCATCGACGATTATGAAGACGATGTTGATGACGCAGTAGAAATGTAACTCCGGCGTTTTTCTTCACGGAACCGACCTGGCGCTTCGCCAGTCCACCGCTTAAACGCTCTCTGAAAAGCAGTCGCTGATCCAAATCCAAGCAGAAATGCTATCTCACCTAGGGTCAGCGTAGTATCCCTTACGTAACTTACCGCCAAATCTCGGCGGGTCGTATTCAATACTTCTTGAAAGCTATGCCCTTCTGCACTTAATCGACGCCTTAACGTCCACGGTGCCGTATTTAAACGATGCGCCACTTGCTCTAAGGTTGGCGTATTGCCATCCAATAGTGGACCAATAGCACGAGCGACCGTCTCGCGGTAACTTAACCCTAATCGAACATGCTCTAATTCTCGCTCAGCACTGCGCCGAAGGGCTTCATACGTTGATGCACAAGCATGAAGCGAAGGTATTTCTAATGCCCACTCGTGAAGCACGACAGCGTTGCGTGTTGCCTCAAAATGCACCGGACATTGAAAGTAACCTTGATATTCATCGACATAGCTCGGCGCTGAGAACTCAAACTCTATCCGCTTCACCAAATCAGTGCGACCAGTGACCCACTGAAGAAAGTGATACCAGCCACACAAGACTGAATCTACGACGAATAAGTTGTAGGCATTGTAGGGGCTAACCGAATAGAAACTGGCGACGCCGCAGCCTTGCTCCAATTTAAATTGAGAGCGACCACGCGCGTTAAAACTAGACAATAATTCATATGTCGCTAACGCCTGACAAGAAATGCGCACATTCGGCGCACTCATCGCAAGTAAGCCGGCTAACCCAAGATGCGGCGCTTTAGTCTGACGCCCCATTTCCAAGCCAAGCCAAGGCTTGTCACTCACCTCTATACAGGCATGCCCGAGACGCATGAAGCGCGGAATGCTGATGCGTGCATCCGGTGACGCGAGCTTGAGATCGTCTAACTGGAATTGCTGTAGCATAGGTGTCGCATCGTGACCCAAGCGACTCATGGCCAAGCGCATGAGCTCAACGAAAGCGACTGAAACATCTCCTAGCTTCACGATATGAATCTCAAATTAAGCGTCAAAACGACCTGACTCGCCTTCTTTTTCAGCTGGCTGCTCAAGCTCTTCACTAAGCACTTCTGGAGCTAGTGATTCAGGCTCGTAAAAATCGATTAAAAATTGATAGCTCAGCGACAAAATAGTTACGGATATCAAGCTACCAACATACACAACCAGCAACGCAAAATACGTCGCTAAGTGAGATTCAAGCCAGTACAAAATTGCTGCAGGAATAATCATGGCGATTGGAATTAACAATACAACGATTACCATACGCGTACCATTTCCTTCACTTAACGCCCAAGCACGCTTCAAATCCCCCTGCTTACCAATCGCCACTTCAGGCAAAGTAATCGACAGGCGACCAAATAAATACATAGCAATTAGCCCACCAATTGTGCCTCCAATGGCCATTCCTTCTTGCGAGCCTGTCGCTGCGCCAATAAAAAATGGTACTAAAGCCGCTATGCCTGCAATAAATCCAATAACAACAGCGCGCCCTAGATAGCGCCATTCATTTTTACCCCAGCCATGTAAACCATTTGTGTACCACTGATCACGAGGCAATAAAGTAAAACGATGAGCCGCTGTCGCCATTAAAATACTAAAGAGCATAGCGATAAGACTCATGCCCAATTGCTTCATCGACTGTCCCGCTTCGACCATAGGGTCTACTTCGACCACCTGAGCATCATCCGTAACAACGGGAGAGAAATAGACTTCGCTAATAAAGTCGACGGTCGCCAAAACAAAAATTACTGGCAAAAACATAGGGATCACAATATTGCGTTTTGCCCAAAGCAAGACGATGGCTTCTTTGAGTAAATCGAATACCGGAAGCTTAGCTTCAAGACCTAATGAACTTTTCATTCACACTCCTAATTGTGTTGGATAGAGCACTATTTAATGGCAGCAATAAAAAAGCCCCAGCGTGGCTGGGGCTTTAGTGTAACGGAGGCTATCGCCGACGTCATTAACCCGCTGGCGGAGTATCGCCGTGACGAGCTTTGTGACGTGCTTTCATACGTTCAGGACGTAAGATAAAGCTTGCCAACGCTGGTAGCAGAATCAAAGAACCTAACATGTTCCACAAGAACATAAAGGTCAACAAAATACCCATATCGGCTTGGAACTTAATCGGCGATGCAATCCAAGTGGCTACACCAATCGCCAGCGTAATACCGGTAAACGAAACGGCCTTACCCGTTGAGCGTAATGTTTCGAAGAAGGCTTCCTGCATGGTTTTACCAGCAACAATCATTACTTCTAGACGGTTATAGATATAAATCCCGTAATCCACGCCAATACCAACCCCGAGTGCAATCACGGGCAAGGTTGCTACTTTCACGCCGATATCCAAATACGTCATCAGCGCTTGACTTAAAATCGACGTCAAAGCCAATGGAATTAGAATACAAGCAACAGCAGTAAATGAACGGAACGTCATAAAGCAGAGTACAAATACAACCACGTATACGAAGATCAACATGGTATTTTGTGCATCAGCAATGACTTGGTTTGTCGCGGCTTCAATACCCGCGTTACCCGACGCTAATTGGAAACGCACAGGTGCTGAATCAATTTCACCATTGGCGATAGCTTCATCCATTTCAGCCATACCGTAACCAAAATATTTTTCATCAACGTGGTCGTCAAATTGCTCTTTAAACTTTTCTACCGCAGCAACCGCGGTTTCCAAAGTTTCTGCCTTATGATCGTTAAGATACACAATCACAGGAGCCATCGAACAATCAGGATTCAATAATCCTGCTGGTGCACGCTGGATTGAGGTATTCAAAATGGTTTGGTTGCGAGATAACGCCGACCAATTGAGGTTGCCCTCGTTCATCGCCTTCGTAACTAGCTTTGACACTGTTACTAACGATGTTGTCGATTGAACCCCCTCAACGTTATCCATGTACCACATAAAGCGATCAACAGCGTCCATGACTTTGAAGCTATTGCAGTGTTCCCGAGCGGTTTCAACCATCACCACAAACACATCTGCACTGGTGGAATAATTGGATACCATAAAGGCGTTATCTAGGTTGTAGCGCGAATCTGCACGCAACTCCGGAGCACCTTTATCCAAGTCACCAATTTTCAATCCTTGGCTGTAATAATAACCAGAAACAGCCATCACGATTGCGATCACAATTGGTATTGGTGCCACTTTGCGATTCGCAAACATTGAAAGTCCGCGCCAGATAGCGGCGGGATTAGCATCCGACTTACGCGCATGCTCAACACCGGAACGACTAATACCGATATAAGACATAACAATCGGCAACAAGACTAAGTTAGTCACAATAATCATGGCAACGCCGACACTCGCTGCAATCGCTAGCTCTTGAATAACACCGATATCAATAAACAGAAGTGTTAAGAAACCAATCGCATCACTCAATAGTGCCAACATACCCGGTACATAAAGACCGCGAAACGCTTGGCGAGCCGCTTGAACTGGTGAAGCTCCTTTACCCGACTCAATGGCGATACCGTTAATAATCTGTACACCATGGCTAATACCAATCGCAAAGACTAAGAAAGGCACCAATACCGAATATAAATCGACCGTAAAGCCTGCCAACGCCAACGATCCTAATTGCCATACCACGGCGATTAGCGAAGCAACGATCGGTACAACGGTGCCTTTCGGGCAACGTGAATACAGGTACAACAGAATCGCGGTCATGATCATAGCCATTAGGAAGAACCCACCAATGGACTTAGCGCCATCGAGTAAGTCACCTAATTTTTTAGGCATGCCGGTAATGTAAATTTTGTATTGATCGTCACTAAACTGAGAACGAATTTTTTCTTCTAAGTCGTGTGAAAACTGACCATAACTTAGCTTTTCACCCGTTTCTGGATCGTATTCAATTAGCGGTACATCGATAATTGACGAACGGAAGTCGTTGGAAACTAAACGACCGACTTGTCCGGATTTCAGTACGTTCTGACGCACCACTTCTAGGCTTTCTTTACTGCCATCGTAAGTGCTTGGAATAACAGGGCCGCCTTGGAAGCCTTCTTCTGTTACTTCCATCCAGCGTACGTTTGGTGTCCATAGCGACTGCATGCCCGAGCGATCAACGCCTTTGATGAAAAATATTTCATCACTGATCTTGCTCAGTTTTTCCATGTATTCGGCGGTAAATACGTCACCGTTTGTCACTTCAACGGCAATTTTTACGTTAGCAACACCACTCTTCATCTCGTCTTTATGGACTAGATAATTTTGAATATAACTATGATTCAGCGGAATGTATTTTTCGATGCTGGCATCAAGCGTTACTTTGCTCAAACCATAAGCAAACACCATAGTAATAATGGCTAATAGCAGCATAACTATGCCGCGATTATTAAAAATAAAACGCTCTAACCAAGGTTCCGACTCAGGCGATAAAATATAATGCTCTGGAACCGTTGAGTAATGACTCTTTTTTTCCTTCATGATCACTCTTCTCCGGTTGCCATGCTGATATTGAGATCCATCAGTTCTCCCGACGCATCTAAGATCTTCACACCGGCCTCCCCAACAATAATAAAGTGGCCATCATTAGTTTCGACCACTGAAGATGATGCCTTACGGCCACCAAGAATAATTGAGCGCGGTGCCATTAGTTTTTCATTAAACACCACAACTGAACCAGCGTTACCCACCAGCAATGCCTCACCATTGCCAACAACGCCGCCTAATAATGTTTGTTCACTGCCTGTCGTTAATTCGACCCAAGTAATGCCGTCGTCTTTTGAACGAAAAACATGACCGCGTAAACCGAACAAGAGTTGCAAATCACCGCTATCCACCATGCCAAACAGTGAACCATCGTAAGGCGAATCTTGAGTTACCCAAGTTTGCCCTAAGTCATCTGAACGCAATAGAAGACCCATTTCGCCGACAATTGCCAAAGAAGTCGGACCGACATTGGTGATAGCATTTAGGTGTAGACGATCAGGATTGGGTAATCGCGAAGAAACATCTTCCCAATTTTTACCACCGTCTAAAGTTTGAAAGAACATGCCATAGGCACCAACGGCAAAACCGCGATTGGCATCGTAAAACCAAACATCAAGAAATGGCTTAGTAGACCCTGTGTTCTGGTCATACTCAGCATCTTGAACTGCAAAACTGGCTGCTTCTTCGGCCATTTCTGCGTTTTCAATTCGTAGATCATTACCAGAATCGGAGGCCGCAACAAGCGCATCTTCTGCTTTCGCTAAATTCGCTTTTGCTGCGCGGACGATGGCATCATTTGCTGCAAAACCATCAAATTGTTTTTCCCAACTACGGCCAGCATCACTGCTGTGTAATATCACACCATCATGTCCCACGGCCCAACCATAGCGGTCACCCGAAAAATGCACGGCTGTCAGCGTGACCGATACAGGCACATCGCTTTGACGCCAGCTCATCCCATTATCGTCCGAAAAAACAATATGTCCGTATGAACCTACGCTAACGATACGATTGCCCGCACGAGTAACATCTAATAACAATGACTCATGTGCACGCATAGTTTGTAAAGCAGGCGAATCGAGCGGATCTTTCCACTCTGCTTGTGTTAGATCAGCGGCAAGCACCATAGTAAGTAGTGCTATAACGCGGGATAAACCATTCAGGCGCGCATCCCCATTTGCACATCCTTTAGGCTTAACCAAATTAAAAAACATATCAGACCCCGTTTTTATAGTAATGTCGGCTGAGGCTAGTCTATCGAACTGGCCTGATCTTGACTAACGTCCCGTTGTTACAGAATGTAAGGCAAATTTCTGTAACGCTACGACCAGCACTACTTTTCATGAATTTCGGGATCAATAATGAAAGCTGGTGTAGTTATAAGGATAGACGCAATCCTAAAAAGCAAAACGGACGAAGTTCACACTGCGTCCGTTTTACAACTTTAATCTTAGCGTCTTCCACGCCGCCTTAATTCAGCTGGCGTGAAATAGCGTTCACCTGGCGGTGGACTACTGTAATCTATCTCGCCCATTTCTTCGTTTGACAGTCCTTGAACATGGTATCGGCGAGCTTTCAGATCATGGAACACATCAAGCGTCGTCCACGTCACTGGCAATTCATAGTAAGTTTTCATATAGGCCGTGGATACACGCCAGAGATCGCCTTGGTTATCGTACTGATCTGCTAGCACGATTCCCCAAGTATCTTCATCTATATAGAAGCGACGTTTACTATAAACGTGGCGAACACCTGCTTTCTGTGTAGCTTCTAATACCCAAACACGATGTTTTTCATAACGCGTGTACTCAGGGTTGATGTGTCCCGGACGTAAGATATCGTTGTAGCTCAGTTCATTCGAGCTAAGACGATAGTTGTTGTAGGGAATAAATAATTCTTTTTTACCCAACAACTTCCAATCAAAACGATCAGGTGAACCGTTGAACATATCGGTATCATCGGCGTAGCGTAAACCATCCGCTGCTGCAATGGGCGTATCGTATGCTAGGTTTGGTGCGCGACGTACGCGACGCTGACCCGCGTTATAACCCCAAGCTTGGCGAGGTTCATCCGCTTGGTTTAACGATTCATGAACTAATACCGCACCACCCGCTAAACGCGCAGGCGCTTTCGTTACAGATAGGTAATAGAACAAGATGTTATTCAGATCTTCGATGGTACGATCTTGACGATAGTAGTTAAATTCAACTTCTTGCTGCACGGTCGTAGGTGAAAAATTACCATCAACTTGTACCGCAACTTCAGAAGCTCGAAGCTGCAAGTATGTACCGCGCCAGCGAGTAATGTGATTCCAAATGGCTTTTAAGCCAGCTTCTTTATCATCGAGATCAATGACCGGAAACGGAATACCACCGTATGCGTACAACAGCGATGAGCCATTATTCGCTAACTCACTGCGTACCGCATTTTTATAAGTGTTTTCGTATACCCATTCAGGCGCTGCAGCAGTTCTACGCGTCTTATATACCGGTATTTTGAAAGTGTCAGGGTAAACATCGAACATAGCCATTTGGCCATCACTCAAATACGCGCGATATTGAGAGGCGTTCTTTGCATTAATCGTAAATAACGGTTTATCACCAGGAAACGGGTCAATATGATGTTGACCAGCCTTGGTATAGCCCAAAGGAGGCAAGGATAACCCTCCGCGCCATGGTGGAATATCCTTACCATTCCCAGCACGCTCTCCGCCAACGGGAGTCAGATCTTCCTTCAGGCGCTCCGCCTGCTGCACAGAGACAGCTGCAAAAACACTCGATGTGGAAAACATCAAAGCCAGCGCACCCGCTGCTATCCATTTTTTCTTATTCATTTACAACCTCTAAACCCGAGAGAATCATCATGCTTCTCTGCTAGGGAACCACTGAACTACCCATAAATGGTTGTGCTTTTTCTTGCTGTATTCACATTAAGACGTACCGAGGCTCTTACTTACAACTTCATATACGTCTTTAGATAGATTGCCCTGATGCATAATGCGTTGCAATTCGGCTTTCATCAACTGTGAAAGAGTTGGCACAAGTCGCTGCCATTTTGTTAACGGGGTCAACAAACGCGATGCGATTTGTGGGTTGCTGCTATTTAAACGTATAACAGCGTCGGCTAACAACGCATAGCCAGCTCCATCTTCTCGATGGAAGTTAACTAATGATTGATTGGCAAAAATGCTGATCACAGACCGTACTTTATTAGGATTACGCCAATCAAATGCTGGGTGTGCTAATAAATACTTAACATGTTCAACCGTACCCATTGCCGATGACCCAGCTTGAGCACTTAACCATTGATTCACCACCAATGGGTCTGTTTGCCATTGTTGATAGAAGGAGGTCAATGCCGGAGCCGCTACCGCCTCGTTACCACTATTCACCATAACGATAAGCGCAGCCATTTGATCCGTCATATTATCGGCCGAAGCAAATTGTTGCTGCGCTTGCTCTAAACCTTCATCTGTCACGCGCGCCCAGTAACTTAACGCTAAATTCTTCAATGCGCGAGCGGTCATTTGAGCCGGAATGGGGGCATATTCGTCAGAACTGCACAATCTCAAGTAACAGTCTTTAAATTCTGCACTCAAATCGACTGCAATTGCTTGGCACACGGCTTCACGCGACGTATGAATACGCAGGGGATCAACCACATCACTGAATTCAGAAATATAGGCTTCTGACGGCAAGGTCAGTAAGTACGCCACCATTGCTGCATCTAACTCGGTATCGGCCAACAATGAGGCCAATGCTTCGCGTTCTGTTGGCGCGAGTGAAAATTCAGACGTTGCCGCGGCTTGCTCAATCCAATGCAACATTAAACGCTGACCAGCATCCCAACGATTAAAACCGTCACTATCGTGCTTTAGTAGGAACAAAAGATCGGTCTGGGTTTGATCGAATTGCACTTTTACAGGGGCTGAAAAATCGCGAAATAACGAAACTACCGGCTCAGTGGTTACGCCACTAAATACAAACGTTTGTTCAGCTTCTTTAAAATGCAGTACTTGGCTTTCAGGTGTCCAAGCCGCCGCTGGTTCAACTTGGATCGCCATATCATTGCCGTTCGCATCAAGTAAACCAAGCTGCACTGGAATCCAAACCGGTAATTTATTCGTTTGCTTTGGCGTATCAGGCGTGTGCTGGCGCAGAGTTAAACTTAAGGTTTTCGCCGCAGCATCGTACTTCGTCGTCGCACTCACAATCGGTGTTCCCGCTTGTTTGTACCAACGTTTGAATAAGGTTAAGTCAATACCACTCGCGTCTTGCATCGCACTAACGAATTCATTGATAGTGACTGCCTGACCGTCATGGCGAGCAAAATACAAATCTGAGCCTTTACGGAATTTCTCTGCACCTAAAATTTTGTGCAGCATCCCCACGACTTCACAGCCTTTTTCGTAAATCGTAACCGTATAAAAATTGGAGATTTCGATATACGCATCAGGCTGCACTGGATGCGCCATCGGGCCGCCATCTTCAGCGAATTGCACCGTACGCATAATTTTCGCGTCTTCTACCCGTTTTACAGTGGCAGAATTCATATCGGCAGAGAAACCGGCATCACGGAAAACAGTAAAACCTTCTTTCAAACTTAATTGAAACCAATCACGACAGGTCACGCGGTTGCCCGACCAATTGTGAAAGTATTCATGCGCAACAATGGACTCTATACGTTGATAAGCCGCATCGGTAGCCGTTGCAGGATTGGCCAATACGCACGACGAGTTAAAGACATTAAGCCCTTTATTTTCCATCGCGCCCATATTGAAATCATCAACAGCAACGATCATAAAAATATCAAGATCGTATTCACGCCCGTAAACCTCTTCATCCCAACGCATAGAGCGCTGCAATGCATCAATGGCGTAATCGGTTTTATCAATATTCTGTGGTTCAACAAAAATCTTGAGCACCACGTCACGACCACTCATGGTGGTAAAGCGATCTTCTTTTACTTTCAAATCACCGGCCACCAGCGCAAATAAATACGCCGGTTTTTTGTGAGGATCTAACCATACTGCATGACGTTTGCCATCACTGACGGTTTCACTCACAGGATTCCCATTCGATAGTAAAACGGGAAATTGCTTAGCATCAGCAATAATTTCAGTAGTAAATACCGACATCACATCTGGACGATCTGGGTAATAAGTTATGCGACGAAAACCTTCGGCCTCGCACTGGGTGCAGTACATTCCGCCAGAACGATACAAACCTTCGAGCGCGGTATTTTTAGCTGGATATATGCGAGTCACGACGGCCAAGGTATGACGCTCACCCAAGCCATGAATCTCCATTGACTCTTCACCCAACACATAACGTTCTGCTGTCAATGGCTGGCCATCTAATTCTATTGAAATGAGTTCCAACTCTTGACCATCAAGGTGCAAAGAGGTCGCATCAGCTTGATGGCGCACAAGATCTAACCTACTGTGCACTATGGTGTAATCATTAAATAACTCGAAACGCAGATGAGTCGTCTCGACTTGATAATTCGGAGCACGATAATCACTCAGTTGAATCGCTTTTGGCTGTGCGTCTCGCATATCGACCTCGATGCTTATCTTACGCGCTGAAAGTAACGGCGTAAGAGGTATATTTGCGTAAATTAATTACACCAGTATCTAACATTAAATACTGACCTTTTATTCCCAGTAACACCCCGGTAACAACGGGTGTTTTATCTAGATTATGGCTAACAACCTTAGTTGGATACTGCAGTACTGGATAGTTAAACTGTCTTACCGTTTCACTGCCTAACCAACTCACAGAGCCTGGCCCTGCGTCTAATTCAATAGCCGCAAGCTCCGCAGTGAACTGTTCACGTAGCGCATCTCTGGTAGCTTCAAGATCCACAGCCGGCGCTTCAGTTTTCAACATAGCTTGCCAGCTAGTTTTATCAGCCACTTGCTTGCGCAAGGTATCTTCAATCAATCCAGATAAACGTCTGTTCGCTACCCGAGCAATAGGCAAAGCCTGAGAGGCTCCCTGATCTAACCAGCGCGATGGCATATTTTTCATACGCGTAATGCCAACTTTAATGCCGCTAGAATTAGCAAGGTAAACAATATGATCGTTAAAACATATTTTTTCAGCCCATTGTGGCTCTCGACAAGTTCCCATATGAAAATGACATTTTTCAGGGCTCATCATGCAGGAATCGCATTGCGCTAATTTAGTAAAGCACGGATAGCAATAACCCTGATTGAAACTCTTGTTGGTACTGCGCCCACAATGGCAACATTTAATAGCACCTGTCCAAGTAATAGTAATCGCTTTGCCTAAGTATTGATTAAGATCGACTAGATGTTCATCTAAAACCATTTGATAGGTTAGCGGCTCTCCCGGCTGCACCCGCATTTTGTCTAGGTGCCCTGTAATTTCCATCGTGTTTTACCTTAATGCGCTGTCATCATTGCAGAGTCAATGTTTGCGTATCATCATCTTTTGAGGATTTGCACTGGCTTTCCATATAACCAACACGCAGCTCTTCCGGCACATTGTGAGTCACTTCATAGTGCATAATGGCTTCCATACATAACTCACGCTGGCCTTCAACTAACAGCCTGCCATCCGGCCACTTACCCGTTGCCACAGCATTTTTCAGATTTTCATACACTTCAGGAGTCAGTGCTTTAATTAATTGTTCAAGCGTCATGTTTACCTCGTTTTTTGACCGGCCAAAGCCAACCCAACATTAAACCCGCTAATAAACCGCCTAAATGGCCACCATTGGCTATTCCAGTTAAACCCGGTTCAATTGTTTCTGCAGCTATGGTTACTGCCATGATCACCACCATCACGGTCATCAGTGCCGGAGGAATTCCGTAAGCTATTTGATAGCGGCGCTGACGTAAACCGACCCAGCCGACTATGCCGTAAACCACGCCAGAAATTCCGCCAAATGCCGGTCCTTGGTACCACCACTGCAAAATATTACCCGCCAATCCGCAAACAGCAATTAACGCTACCAAGGCAATCCATTCACCTCGCCTTTCTAATGCGCGACCTAAGACCCAGCACCAAAAAGTATTGTTAAGTAGATGCAACAAACTGAAATGCAACAAAGTCGGACGCCACAACGACCATAGCCCCATATCGACATAACTCGCTAGCGCATAACGTTGCTCTGGCCAAAGGGTTTGCCCAGCAGACACCCACTCATGCCAAAAAGGCGAAAACTGCATCGCTACATAAATGAGGGGTAATAGTATAACCAAGGCCAGTGTTACTGGGGTTTGCACTGCCGACATTACACCGGCGAAGATGCTAACGCTAACCGATTCTTTTGGCTCTTCGACGCGTACGCCATTATGCCAATCGTCGATAAAACCTTTTACCAATGGAAATTGCTGTGGATCAGCAATAAATAGACATTGCTCCCCTTCAATTTCAATCACTCGGTGTACGATCTTGTCGGCCCACAAACGTTGCGTCACTGGACTTAAATCAAGCCCTAGAGGCGCTTTTAATATTAACAATGGTTCCATTAGCGCTCGCTTTTTTCCACTCGAACCCAAGTGAACTTGCTCTTTTGCAACGTATGTTCAGTATCCATTCTATAGGCGACTAAACGCCCATATTTCACTGCACTGTAATCAATACAGGCGATATTCGGCACAATTGGGGCTGGCAAACCCGCCATCCAATAGTGACCAATAAACAACGGTTTTTCTTCTGGGCCGTAATACAATAATTGCTTTTTCTCATCTTCGCTAAGCAGCGCATGCTGCAAATCTTCCGGAATCGGATCCGGCTGAAAAACAACTTCGTTGTAGCGCTCGGGTTGATCAGCCCAAAACTTGGTGCGGAAAAACTGCCGTTTCATGCCGTCTTTTGCCGTCATAGTGCGCCCATCGGGCAATTTCAATGAGGTGCCACGAAGCATTCGATCGAGAAAACGATAGATAAAGGAATCGGTATTAATTGATTCAGGCAACATGTCACGTGTCAGCTGATTACCACCATACCGCGCTATATATTCATCAATCATAGCTTGGTCCCAACAGGCATGAACCACGCGAAAATGGTCAAACTCTAAAAACAAAGGCAGATCAATAAACCAGTCTAAAAACTCGTTAAATTCTTGCGGGTAATTAGCAAATTGTTCGAGCGTTTGCTCCACCATAAAATCATTGCGCTTGGTGTGTTCGCGCAAGAACGGTTGGCGCATACCTGGAGGTGCCTCGGTGCAATAGGTCACGACGTTGTATTCGTGATTGCCCATAACAATGTGGGCGTGCCCATTGTCCACCATGTCACGCACAACGTGACAGGCGAGCCGAATGTTCGGACCGCGATCGACGATGTCCCCCACAAAAACAACTTTGCGTTTTGGATGTTGATACGCCCCGTTGCGCTTGGTGTAACCCATTTGTTCCAATAACTCGATCAGCGTATGTCCACAGCCATGGATATCACCAATCAAATCGTAGCCTTGGTGCATACTCAATCTCCGAGATTACTACTCCAGCCCAACTTGGTTCGGCAGATTTCGTAGAAATTATGCCCTTTGGGATGAATCAATTTCAGTTTGTGCGACTTTTTCCGAATGGTAATGCTATCACCCGGAGCACATGGAATATGACTTTGGCCGTCGCAACTGACGGTTGGATAGAGACCTTGGCTGGCATCCACAACAATTTTAATTTCACTCTTACCGTCAACCACAATAGGACGACTGGATAAGGTGTGTGGAAACATCGGGACTAAGACCAGAGCATCTAAACGCGGATGCATGATAGGGCCGCCACCAGAAAGTGAGTATGCCGTTGATCCTGTTGGCGTAGATACGATTAAGCCATCGGAGCGTAAGTTGTAAACAAATTGCCCTTCGATGTACAAATCGAAGGCGATCATACGTGCTGATTTACCGGGGTGCAGAACGACATCATTCAATGCCGCAGCAGAACCGATGGGATTACCATCGCGCTTAATCTCGGCATCAAGCAAAAAGCGACGCTCTTCGATGTATTCGCCATCCAGCACGGCTTGCACCGCGTCACACATTCCGTCATCAGGACTGATATCAGTTAAGAAGCCTAAGCGACCACGGTTAATACCCAACACTGGTGTATTGAAGCGCGCTAGCGCACGCGCTGCACCAAGCAAACTGCCATCACCGCCAACGACGATCACCAGATCACATATTTCACCAAGTAGATTGACGTTAGACACTTGCATGCCATGACCAGGCATCACCTCAGCAATACGATCATCTAAAATGACGTGATAGCCTTCATCGACCATATAACGCGACAAACGGCGAATCGTTTCAATTACTTTATTGCTGTTTAATCGACCGATAATGCCGATATTGCGAAATTCTTCCATTACGAAACCTGATCACCTCAATTTTGGCGCAGCTATGATACTGTGCGCGCTATATTTGTTAGGCACTGCTGCAAAAAAACGGCAAAGCATTGCCATAAAACGTTAGTCGCTTTATACCATACAGGAGTGAAAAACACTTGTTGACCTCCCCGCTTAATCCAGAGCATCCATTTTTTGCGATCGAGTGTAAAGCTCAGCGCGATATGGTGTGGAGCGTACTTGGACCGTCCATGCTCGATTGCTCATGGGCTCCGCAACACCCTAGCTGGTTGCAAGCCGACTGGCAGCTACTCAGCCATGCAGAAGCAGAGTTTACCCCAGAGTTTTCCAGTACTCGCCTTGGTCTGATGTTCGAACAACTGTGGCAACGTGCCTTATCACTCACAGGTTCAGATTGGCTAGCCAATTTGCAAATTAGTGGCCCAGAACGAACGCTAGGCGAGCTAGATTTACTCCTCAGACAAGCAGACAAAGAGTGGCACCTCGAACTCGCGCTCAAGTTTTACTTAGGGCATCGCAACGAATGGATCGGACCGAATCGTCGTGATCGATTAACCGACAAACTGGCCCATACCCATTCCCATCAACTGGCATTGTCGCAGCAGCCAGAGGGGAAGAAAGCACTAGAACTTGCGGGCTGGCACGCCCCTGAACCGCAAGCGCTGATGCGCGGCTGCTTATTTCATCCCGCCAAACCAGAATTTAACGGTAGTCTTCCTGAAGAGGTATCTGCAAGCCATTGGCGTGGGCGCTGGTGTCACTACAGAGATGCTGCAGAGCTATTGCCCGATGGTCCTTGGTACGTAATATCCAAACCGGATTGGATAAGTCCTGTACGTTGCCCTCTCACAGTTGAGCGCGCAGAACTCATACGATATTTAACAGCTCACTTTGAACATCTGACAGTCGCCGTTTGTGCTGTTGTGGCAATTCAAGGCCGTTATGGCTGGGTCGAACAGCAACGTTGGTTAATCATGCCGGACAACTGGCCGCAGGGATTAGACTAAGGTTCACGCCTCGCCGCCCTTGTAAACCGCCAGTATGAATCATTAGCCGGCGCACATTCGACAATCGCCCCGCCGACTGTTCTTGCTCTAAGGCCCAGATCACCTTGGCCGTGTAAACCGGATCAAGCGGCAACTCAAGCGCATCGTAGCGCTGAATTACATGTTTTACCGCATCAGGGTAGCGACCAAAACCACCACCGTGATACTCATCTAGCACTTGCCAGTCTTTGCTGGAGCCAAGCTCTCGTTGCCAGCGTTCTTGTTGCTCGCCTTGATCCGCTACACAATTCACACCAACCAGTTTGGTGTGCGCTGCTAACTTGGTGACTATTCCAAGCGCCGTAGTGCCAGTTCCTAGCGCCAACCACACTTCGTCATAGCCTGACGACCGTTCGGCGATTAAAGCACACCCCTGGCGCCCCTCAGGCCCGTCTCCTCCCTCAGGGATAACCCATGCATCCCATTGCTGAGCTAGGTTTTGTCGGTAAGCTTCGTCATAGCGCAATGCATACTCTCGTCGATTACAGAACTGCAGCTGCGCTCCCCAAGCTTGGCAATCAACTAGCGTTGGTGTTAGCGGCAATTCAGCAAAGCCTCTTACCATTAGCGTCAACGGCACATTAGCCTGAGCACACACGGCAGCTAACGCGTGGAGATGATTCGAATAGGCACCGCCAAAACTCAACAATCCACTGCGACCGGAGGCCTGCCATGCTTGCAGATGCCCCATTAATTTAAAAATTTTATTGCCACTCACGAAAGCATCTAGCTTATCTAAGCGCAAGACATCACAGCTTCCTGCGCCCTGCCAATCGGGCAAGGGATGAATCGGCGCGGTTCGCGAAATAACAGATGATACAATGTCATTTGGTGACATAGGGATCAGGGCACACGGCCCACCTTATTTAGAATTTCTTTTTAGCCTGCGCTGACGGATCCGTTGGAATTCCAAACTGGCCGCTGGCCTCTGCGGCTTCCTCTTTCGACAATGCCCGCGACAACGCATCGTTTGGATTAACATTGTCTTTGCTATTGTACAAAGCGGCTGTGCGCTGAGCTAATTCACGGATACGCTCTGTTTTCTCCGGATACTGCAAATCAAACTCTATTAATAATTTTTTTGCGGCCTTGTAGTAATTCGAAGCCGTAAGGACGTCTCCGCGCTGCCCAGCAACATCGCCTTGAGCTGTGTAAGTGTCAACCTCACGTTCCAACATAGTCATGCGCAAGTAGCGACGATATTCCAACATTGCCGTTTCAGATATCACCCTACCCTTCGCTAACGGCCCTAACGTTTTTAATATGCGCGTTAACTGTCGACGACCATAACGTAACTCTCGATCACTTTTGAACACCTTACGTAAATTTTGGTTTTGGCTGATTTTCTGACGATATTCATCAACATCAAATGCCTGCGCAGCCGGTGCATCTTTGTCAGCTTTAGGCATCGCACTATTCGCACGTTCATACAATTGCACGACTCGATCCAGAACAACCTGCTGAATTTCTTGATGATTGTCGACCAATATCAGAAATTCGAGCGCTTCCAACAAGTCATCAGCCTTTTGTTTTACTAGACGCGCTTGCTCTCGCTTGGCATTACTCGCTTGCTGCTTGCGCCCCCAAATAACGAAGGCAAACAAGACTAAACTGATGGGTACCGCGATCGCGATTACCAATCCAATTGCCGACATAGACTAAGCCTCTCCGTGAATAATGTGCTATTCCTAGCAAGTCAGCGATAAAAAAATGTAGCCGATCAATACCAAAATCGGGCATATATATGTCGCTATTGAGTGAAAGTTTAGCAACTTTTCCGCACACTGCCGGTCAAGTTGCAACATCGGAAATATACATCCGGACTTGACCGCACCCTGGGGTGTGCCTTTAAAGTGTCGCCTCTTAGGCTCGCTGAATCATCAGAACAAGGGTTAATCAAAGGACTATGGGCAAATCTCTGGTCATCGTGGAATCGCCAGCAAAGGCTAAAACGATTAATAAGTACCTGGGCAATGATTTCATTGTGAAGTCCAGTGTCGGTCACGTGCGCGACCTGCCAACATCAGGCTCTGCTAGCAAGAGCGATCCGAAGGAGCGTGCTCGTCAAGCAGCGCTTACTCGTAAAATGTCGCCTGATGAAAAAGAAATTTACAAAAAGAAAAAGGCACAAGACCAGCTTATTAACCGCATGGGCATCGATCCAGAGCACGGTTGGAAAGCGTCTTATGAAATTCTTCCCGGCAAAGAAAAAGTCGTGGAAGAACTAAAACGCCTCGCAAAAGATGCCGATCAAATCTATCTCGCAACGGATTTGGACCGCGAAGGGGAAGCCATCGCTTGGCACCTGCGGGAAATTATTGGCGAGAAAGACAAGCAATACCGTCGCGTGGTATTCAACGAAATCACCAAAAAAGCGATTCAAGCAGCGTTTGAAAAACCATCAGAGCTGAACATGAATCGTGTTAATGCCCAGCAAGCACGTCGATTCCTCGATCGTGTCGTGGGTTTTATGGTGTCGCCGCTGCTATGGGCAAAGGTCGCCCGTGGCCTGTCTGCCGGTCGCGTGCAATCCGTTGCCGTACGTTTGATCGTTGAACGTGAACGAGAAATTCGGGCCTTCGTACCAGAAGAATACTGGGAAGCGTTCGCCGATTTAAATACCAATTCCGGCGAAATTTTGCGAACTCAAGTGGCGCGTCGTGCTAACGGTGAATTTCGTCCAAGTAATGAAACAGATACGCTTAGTGCTTTAGAGCTTATCCGTAAAGGTCCATTTGTCGTTAGCAAACGCGAAGATAAGCCGACCAGCTCTAAACCAGCAGCACCTTTTATTACCTCTACCCTGCAGCAGGCCGCTAGTACGCGCTTAGGCTTCAGCGTTAAGAAAACTATGACGTTGGCTCAACGTTTGTACGAAGCTGGTTTTATTACCTACATGCGTACTGACTCTACCAATTTGAGCCAAGATGCCGTTGCCAGTGCACGTGATTATATTCAGCAGCACTTCGGTGATGAATACCTGCCAGAGCAGCCGCGCATTTATAGCAGCAAAGAAGGCGCTCAAGAGGCTCACGAAGCTATCCGACCGTCTGATGTTACCGCTAAAGCCAGTGTTTTGGCCTCGATGGAGCCTGATGCCCAGCGCCTATACGATTTAATTTGGCGTCGTTTTGTTGCCTGTCAAACGGCTGATGCACGCTTTACCAGCACCAGCGTTACCGTGACTTCTGGCGAGTTTGAATTAAAAACTCGCGGTCGCATTATTCGTTTTGACGGCCATCTAAAAGCGATGCCATCACAAGGTGGTAAAGGTGAAGAAGATATATTGCTTCCGGACGTATCCGAAGGTGATGTTCTGCACTTAGACAAGCTAGAACCTAAGCAACATTTCACTAAACCATCTCCGCGTTTCTCAGAAGCGGCATTGGTTAAAGAGCTAGAAAAACGCGGTATTGGTCGTCCTTCGACCTACGCCTCTATTATTTCAACCATTCAAGAACGCGGCTATGTCAGCCTAAAAGCACGTCGTTTTTATGCTGAGAAAATGGGCGATATCGTTACCAGTCGGCTAGTTGAAAATTTTGATGGCCTAATGGATTTTGGTTTTACCGCCAACATGGAAGAAAAACTGGATGATATCGCTGATGGCGATGTGAACTGGACTTCTGTACTCGATGAGTTTTATCAAGGTTTCCGGGCACAGCTTGATACCGCTAGCGGCGAAAATGGGATGCGCCTAAACGCCCCCGTTGATACCGATATCGACTGCCCTAATTGCGGCCGGCATATGCAAATTCGCACCGGTAGCACCGGCGTGTTTTTAGGTTGTTCCGGCTATGGTTTACCGCCGAAAGAACGCTGTACTCAAACGCTTAATCTTATTCCAGGTGAAGAAGCAATCACCGCTGAAGAAGATGAAGAAGCCGAAAGCCGTCGTTTAATGAACAAGCGTCGTTGCAAAATTTGCGACACGGCGATGGACAACTATTTATTGGATGAAAACCGTAAAGTACATATTTGCGGTAATAACCCCGACTGTAACGGTTTTGAAGTCGAAAACGGTCAGTTCAAGATTAAAGGCTATGATGGTCCGCGCCTTGAATGTGATCGTTGCGGATCTGAAATGCAGTTAAAGTCTGGTCGTTTTGGTAAGTATTTTGGCTGCACCAACAACGAATGCAATAACACGCGTAAGTTATTAAAAAATGGTGAAGCTGCACCACCAAAAATGGATCCAATTCCAATGCCAGAGCTACGCTGTCTGAAAGTTGATGATAGTTATGTTCTGCGTGATGGTGCTGCAGGCCTATTTTTGGCGGCTAGCCAGTTCCCAAAAAATCGTGAAACGCGCGCTCCTTTGGTCACTGAATTGATTCCATACCAAGCGCAAATACCAGAAAAATATCACTATTTACTCGATGCTCCGCGTACTGATAGCGACGGTAACCCTGCAATTATCCGCTACAGTCGTAAAACCAAAGAGCAGTACGTAATGACTGAAGTCGAAGGTAAGGCAACTGGTTGGAGCGCTTATTTCGATAAAGGTCGCTGGGATATTACTGAGAAAAAAGCAGCAGCAAAACCAAAAGCAGCTGCGAAGAAAGCACCAGCTAAAAAGAAGACTTGAACCACAATAAAGTGATTTGAATCTGATAATCAAATCATAAAAAAGTGTTAAAAAAAGCCGGCATTGCCGGCTTTTTTTTCACTCTAACGTCCGATGTTCAAACCGTAATTAAAGTTTTAGGGTTATATCTCAACCCAATGACATATGGAGCATGTTATGCAAAATCACTTCAAATTAGCCTGCAAAACCTTTTTCCTCAGCTGCTTAATGGCGATTGCTATTCCTACGCTTGCGGGAGAACCAAGCCAGAGTTTAATTAATATTAACAACGCCAGCGTTGAACAATTGAGCGAACTAAAAGGCATAGGTAAGGCGAAAGCTGAAGCCATTGTCGCTTATCGCGAAGCACACGGAAAATTCTCTTCTTTCGAAGAGTTATCGGCCGTAAAAGGAATTGGCGCAGCCACAATAGAAAAGAATAAAGCTCTGTTAGCAATCGAATAGCAGATATAAAAAAACCGCTCACAACACGTTGTGAGCGGTTTTTTTAACAATTATTTATTGTAAAACTAAGCAATTACCCCACTCACAGCGCATCAATAAATGATTCGCACCAGGACATGAGACATCATAAATTTCATAAGGCCATTCGCCTTTCAACAATTGCACTTCGGCATTTGGGCAACCCTCACGCTTCGATAACTTTTCAACCACGTATAAAGAACGACCATATTGACGCTGAGTCTTTAACTCCACCATGCCGCGACGCAAATCCAGTATTTCGGCATCATTGACTGAACGACGTTGTAACGTTACTAATTCATTGTAGGTTTCGTCAGAACCGTGTAGATCCCACTTACCTTGATTGTATTGGCCAAGAATCTTAATACACAATTCTTCGCGTCCTTCTTCATCACCCGCTTTATCCATCAACTTAGTGACGGTTTCTTCAGCACGCTCGGTGACCTCCCATGTCATCGCCATAGCTAAACGAGCACCTGTATCCGCTCGAGTATCGGTCACGGTGACAATATTGTACGCCAAGCCAAAATCAGCCCCCTCAACAAATGGACCATTGCGCTCCCACCAGTTATTACGGGCCGTTAACCCGGCTTGACGTGCACGAGGGCTGACGTCGCGACATTGAGAAACCCAAGTACGCAGCATAGTATCGGCTTGCAATGCGTAGAAGACAGCCTCACCTTTTGGCGATAACGGTGTCTGTGCACAACCTTGAATAATGAGCGCGGCCATTACAGCCAGAATGAAACGTAATTTCACGGGTCAGTTCCTCTTGTTATTGTTGAGCAAAAATTCACGAGCCTGTTCTGCAGAGAACGGCCAGTTTAATTCTTGTTCGGTGAGTTCGTTCAAAATGACGGGGATTCTTGTGCCGTAGCGCTCAACAAGAAGGTCTGACTCGGCAATATCTTCCTGATAGATAGTTACTTCTATACCTTCTGCGGCAACGACCACCAATTGAGCAGCAATATCACACAGATGGCATCCATCAGTACCGAATAATACAAATGTCATTAAACCCCTCCACAACTGGTACGAGTATACCGCTGCGCAAAGGGGCTGACTATTAGGTAAAGCTTAATCAGAGTAGGCGATTTAGGCCTTCATTAAAGCTTTGCAATATATGGTAATCCGGTTTTTCCGGTAACCATTGCTGCATCATGTCTTGCAGTGTTGTGCGTGGCTCTGCCAGAGGGCTCGCTTTATCTAACGCTTTGATATACTCGTCGACATATTGCGCTAACGGCGATTGCAGCGAATCCAATTTCGGCGTTGGTAATGAAGGAGCTCCAGCCGCATAAGCACGACTGACTGACGAAAATGAGCGCTGGCGTAGATCTAAGCTCATCGACGCAAGCTCATTGCCATCGAAGCCTAAATTCATCGCCTCTCCTAATGCTGCGCCGAGGTCTCCACCAAAAAACTTATCACTTAGCGATTTAACATCATCAAACAAGGCAGAAAGCGCATCTAATTCACCTTGATCTAACGAGCCTTCGACTTCTAATTCGAAGTTTTGTGAAAACGTAGAGCCGGACAAACTATTCGAGCCATTACTTACACTAAATTGGCCTTGCTGATGTTTGAAATTAACCGTGACTTTATCGCCATCTCGCGTAACAACCTGCATCGACAAGGTATTTGAACTACCTCTTACACTGCGTTCAGATGTAACTGCCTGATTAGTAAGAACAGAATCGGGCTCAGTAGTGGCGGCGACATCTGCAGGTGCCGATTGGTCTGGATTCGCCAAGGCATCAAGACCGTCATCAACCAGTTTACGACTCGCGGTAATTTGCGCTTTCATCTCGTCATCGAGCAACCCCATGCTATCAAGCATATCCTCGGCATCAGCATAGCCTTTGGATATTCCAGATCGGGCCGCATCAATACGCTGTTGAATACGCTCTTCGCCAGCCCCTTGGTCACGTAATGACTCAATACCTGCCGTGACGTGAGCCAAAATATTAGCAGCGGTATCTTGCGCACTCTGTTTTGGACCTTGCACAACGGTTGGAGCCGCTTTCGCAGTCGCTTGTGTAGCTTCTGTCGAATCAGTGCTCGTTTCTGTTGTAGATTTACGCGCAGCGCCATCCGCAGAATGCCCGGAATACTTATGGCCTGACGTTAGAGAATGATAGGAATTTAGTGAATTATTAAACTGTATGCTCATGGGTATCTCCCGGGCCTTGCATTGTGGTTAGTCTATCGACCAGAAAATGCAAAACTTGAGCAAAAAATATTCAAAAAGGCCACTTGATGTAAATTCAGTGGCCTATGCAACTTCAACTAGTAACAAATTGCGCCTTGTTGATACTCATGGGGCAATTCGACCGACCAAGTAATCGCTTGCTCGTCGATAGCATCTAACAATTGCTGCGAATTGAATTGACGGTAGCGCATGACCAACAAGGTTCGGTATGCGGCGGTCAATGCTTGCTCTGTTAGCTGAAGTGTCGCTTCTAGAGTCATGATCTCTTCTTCAACTAACGACTTGCGCCATTGCGTGTAGTCTCGTAACGCGAGTTCATGATCAACTAAAGGATTAATGAGCGAGTTCTGATTTGAGCTATTCATAACGTCAACCTGCGAATTTTCCATTGGGTAGGTCACCACAATGAACTCAGACACTACGAACTACCAGTTCATTTTTTGAACACTTCAGTGAATAAAATTCAATAATAAGGCAGAGATAGACGACATAAGCCAATTAAAGGCAATAACCGCCAACCCGATCAGCGGCGGCTATTGCGATATTCGACAGGAGTTTGATTGGTCCAGCGCTTAAACGCCCGATAAAATGTGCTGGGTTCGGAAAAGCCCGTGAGATAAACGATTTCGTCGATACTCTCGTCCGTTCCCGACAACAGTTTCTTTGCCAAGTTACAACGATAGTCAGCCAACAATTGGTTGAAGTTAGTGCCGGCTTCAGCCAAGCGAGTGCGTAGCGTTCGCGATTTAATATTCAACCTTGATGCTACGTCTTCTAAATTTACCTGGCCGGTTTCTAATACCTCACCAAATACTTTATACACCCGAGTGACCACATCTTGCCGCTCGAGCTTGGCCACATGTTCACTGGCAAGCTTTTCATGCAGCTGCAATAACTCTGGTTCGGCATGCAATGACGGTAAATCGAGTAATTGAATGTCAAAGTGGATGCGTGTTTCGGGTTCTGAAAAACGCACAGGGCAACCAAATATACGTTCGTATTCGCTAGTATCAGTAGGCGCAGAATGGGAAAAATCGATCGCCGAAGGACGAAATGCACCATCCGTCACATAACGGAAGAATCCGATCAAACCAAGCACCATACACTCGTTCAAATGACGTAATGAGCCCAACAATTCGCTCACACTGTCGACAACAATACATGCCAAACCGTCGTGAACTTCCACACTGGCTTGCGAGGCGTCACTCAGTAGACGTTGATAATTGAATGCACGAGCAAGCCCGTCGCCAAACGTAGGGCTAGAAAGAAACAGATACTGCAACACCTGACCTTTATAAACCGGCATATTTTCACCGAGATGCAAACCGATGTTTGGATCTTGGCTAACCTCCTCCATAACGCTCCAGAACAAGCCCTGAGCTTCATGCGGGGTACGCAAATTGCGGTCAGTCAGCAACTCTGGAGTTATCCCCAGTCGTTTACACACTTCAGAAACATCTAAGCCCATCTTCAGCATCGCTTGGTGAGCTAACTGAATCATAATGCCTGAGTCTCTTAATTCTGCCATTCCGCCAGACATAAGTTATTGATATTCCTTGCGAGTATTGGTGGAATTCTGCCACATAGCGCAAAGGCTGCAAGCCTTATTGACCAAAGTGACGCAAACGACATAGGCTAAGCGCCAATGAGGCCAGAGACAAGTTCATTGTAAACTGTTTGCCTTGTTATAACTTGGCCTGTATCGCCCCAAGGACTGTTCACTATGAATCAAGCTACGCACATGCAATTTAATGCGACTCCTGGCAACCTGAGTCAGTACGCTCGTTGTGTTATCCAGAAAGTGACCAAGAATGGCAAAGCCGATTTACCCAAAGTCGAAGCTGTGCAAAACAATGTTCGCACCAACCAAGCCCGCGTTTCTGCCTATGCCCGCGTTTGTGGTTTCGACGATAACTCCAATTTATTGCCTATCACCTATGCACATACCCTCGCGTTCCCGTTACATATGGAAATGATGCTACATGAATCTTTTCCGGTTACTCCGATGGGCATGGTTCACATCCGCAACAGTATTACTCAGCACCGTGCAATTCATGTTGATGAGAAGATGGATATTCGTTGTTTTTTTGCTGAGGGTGAGCGTACTAGCAAGGGCTTAGAATTCGACATTCAAACAGAAGTCCGCATTGGTGGAGAATTAGTTTGGGAAGGCACAAGCACCAACTTAGCTCGAGTTACAGGACCTGGCGCTCCTAAGAAAGCAAAAAGTAATACTCCCCGTCCAGCCTTGCCTGATTTCCAAATGAAAGAACGTTGGATTTTAGCCACTGACTTAGGTCGTCGTTATGCCCGCGTATCAGGCGATACCAATCCTATTCATTTGCATTCTATTCCGGCAAAACTATTTGGCTTCAAAGGTCATATTGCTCATGGCATGTGGAGCAAAGCTCGCGCAGCAGCAGCCTTATACAAAAAAGTAAATTCTGAAGCCTGCACCATTAGTGTTGAATTTAAGTTACCGGTATTTTTGCCGTCTAAGGTGGAATTTAACTACACCGAAAGCGACGATGGCATCGACTTTGATTTACGCGATGACAAAGGCCAAAAAGTACATATGAAAGGGCAAATCAGTAAGCTATAAGCTGAACTTAGAAGTGCTCAAGCCACAGGCCTAATTACTCAGGCTTGTGGTTTTATCGACGATTTAACGCCCCCCAAAACCCATTCCTTAGCCTCTCCTACTTCATCAAACAATGCCACTGGATAACCAGGCGCGTGATAAGACAGAAACATCGAGGTTAAATGACGCAACATAAAAGAAGTCCCTACAATAGCAACTGCTTCTGTTGATTCTATGATCTGAGGATGAGACGCAAATAACTGGACTTCAAAATCCACCGTTAGAATGTGTTGCGCTAACATCACAACAGGACGCCTTGCCTTTCCCGTCAAACGCAAACGCTGTCCATAAAGAAAGCGCATTAAATCAACACTTAAATGGCTTAGATCCGTCAGATCGTGGTACACAATACCGTCATCACCAAGACGCGTTATCGGCTTAGGTAATTGATCGGTGTCTCGAATTGACATATTGCCTTCAGTTATAAGAACACGTGGTTTTGCACGCTATCTAATTTTTTTTATAAAAGAAACAGTGATTCAACGTATAAAGGTCAATTGGAGACAATATGACACAATATAACCGACACACTGGCCTACTAGGAGTGCCACGAATTTTGCAAACTCTTCAATAGAAAAGCCTCACCTAGCAATAGGAAGATCTCATCCTAAAGCCAATTGCCGACATAATGAAAAGATTGGCTTTATCTTGGCTAGCCTGCTGGTATTATGACCACTGAAATAATAGTCAGTATACTAGACGGTAGTTTGTAGCAGCCAATAAAGGGCTGTGTCGCGTTCACTATGAAAACGATCATAAAGCTACCAACTGACTGACATTAACAATAACAAAAATGGATTCTCTCATGCGCTTAACCGCTACCCTTGGAGCCCTTGCTGCTCTCATGATCCCATCGCTAGTTTTGGCAGGTGAAGGCTTTGTCGGCGTTACCGCTGGTATTACTGATTCACAAGACATGGATCACTTCAGCGAAAACTTCCGCATCGTTATTGGTCCGAACATCACTGAAAACCTATCGATGGAACTGGCGTTGCTCGATATGGGTGAATCTGGTTTCGATGATCCCGTAGCAGATTTCAGCGCAGCAGGAGACGGCGTTGCGCCACGCTTTAATAGTATTCAATCGGGAAGTGTTGATCGCGTTTCAGGAACAGATGATATTTTAGCATCAGCAACCTACACAGGATTGAGTACGGTTCATCCTCGTAGTTTTCTAATCACTATGCGCTACCGTTTTGGCCTTACTGACACCATCGACTTTTTTATCAAAGGTGGAGCAAACGCTTGGGTCGCTAAGTACGATGAAGTAGAAATCGTGGCCTATGAAGATGGCAGCAGCACTCGACGTATCTCAAAATCGAGTGAAACCTCAGCGGTCGATTTAATTACTGGTGGTGGTTTTTTATGGAATGCTTATAAAAGTATGACAATTCGCGCCGAGTTGGAGACTACGGCGCTAGATAGTCAGATTTTTCCAAGAGCTCGCTTCCAGCTTCTGACTCTCGGATTGCAATACGAGTTCTAAAAGCAATACATAATCATTAGAAATGCCAAGGCCCAACGCAAGAAAACACCTTATTTCAGCTTGCTTGGGCACTTTCGTGCCACTTATCCCTCTTTTTTTTCAATTGAAAACTTCTGTCAGCAATTGGTGTCATACTTTCTCACAATTGGGTCAAAGCTGTGCTACATTTGGTAACAGGTGACAAAAATGGGCACCCAGGGTTACCATAAAGCCTGATTTATGCCGCCTAATTTGCTGGACTGGTTTTTGCTAACGGAATAGTTAGAAAAATAACAACAAACTCACTGATCAGACATTGCCACTATGAACATGGAAAAAGGTTACGTATCAACTGCACTGATCCGGCCTCTGCTGGAAAATGCCGGAGCACGCTCTTTTGAAGAGATGCCGGATGCCTCGGAAGGAATCCAGCGTGTTTTGAAACAGCTGAAAGATCCGGACAGTCGCATTAGTATTGAAGACGCAGATGAACTCATTGGTCAGTTGATCCAAACAACAGGCAATGAAGCTTTGTGTGTTCAACCGCCGCATAAGTTCAATACGCACAGTAGTTGCCAATTGCAGCATTTATTCCTGTGCAGCAACACATTGCGTGAAGCACTCTACTACATGGAGAAGTTCTCGCCCTTGCTGAGCGACCTCCTTGAAGTAAACGTCACCCGCACCCGCGACAACATCATTAAGATCAAACTCCCTGTTCACGATAATGCTTTTCTTGCGAGTCAGCGTCATCGTACTGAAATCATTATCAGTATTATGCTGAACTGGATGCGTCAGTTGTGTGGAGCAGAGTTAGAAGTTGTCGGCATCAATGTGCCGTTCCCTGCAACACAGTACCAGCAACAGCACAGTCAGCAGTGGCGGACAACAGTGCAATACAATGCCGACGAGTGCAGCATTCAGCTACACAGCAAGTGGCTAGACGAAGGGTTACACAAAACAAACCCTCACATCCTCAGCATGATGAAGCGTGAAGTTGAAGAACAATATCGCAAACTCGCACGTTCGGGGTCTTTGGCAGAAAGAATTCGTAAAGCGCTCATGCAGGACAAAATCCGCTTAAATGCGAATCAGCAAGAAGTTGCTAACTACTTCCATATCAGTGCACGCACTCTCAATCGTCATTTGCATCGCGAAAATACGTCGCTTAAGCAAATCGTTACGCAAGTGCGATTAGAAACAGCTAAGCAGATGCTCATTGCTTCTGAAGACAGTATCGAACAGATCGCTCTGCAAATTGGTTTATCGGGTCGTCGTACTCTAGACCGAATATTTATTAAAGAAGTGAATCAAAGTCCGGCTCAATTTCGCCAGAACAATCGTCACCATGCGATGGCGGTCGGTCACTGACCAATATAGCAGTGCTCGATAGTGATATTTCTCATAATGTCACTATCGAGCGAGCTAATTAAGCCATTCCTAATAGCCGTATACGCTGAATCGCGAGCACGGACAGTGCATCGGTAATTCGACCATCCATCACCATCGCAAAGACCTCATCAAACGGTAGGCGTCGGATTGTTAGCACTTCCGTTTCTTCCATTTCCGTCTCGCCTTGCTCTAAGCCGCGCGCCACAAATACAAATCCTTCTTCATTGGTGATGCAATTACTCATGTGTGCATGACCGCACGGCATCAATTCACTCGCAATCAGGCCTGTTTCTTCCTTTAGTTCCCGTAATGCACAAGCTGCTGGATCTTCGTCTAATGGGCAACCACCCATCGGTATTTCCCAGTGATACTGACTCAAGGGGAAACGGTACTGACCAACTAACCAGGTATCGCCATTCTCGGCCAGAGGAACAACCCCCACGGCTCGATTTTTAAAGGACACAGTGCCATAAATACCTGGATTGCCGGCAGGATTAATCACCTGATATTCGTCAATCTTAATCCATGGGTTTTGATAGTAGGTTTTTGACGATGTTATCTGCCAAGGACTGATGTCATCTTGCTTCTGAGTCATGCTCTTTCCTTACCGCTTGCTGGATACCCGCGACGACAATCCAAAGTATCCCCGCTAGAACCCCAAATAAATGCGCCCTAGTCTCAACGCGCCCTCCCAACCACGACGCCATAGCCAAGTCATCATACATAGGCGACTGCTCCCACAACACCTTGCCAATCACAATCGCAACAGTCACCCACACCACGCGACGACTGTAGAACGGCGAATACCAGATGGCGATCAATAAAGCGCCGTGCAAAGCTCCTGAAAGCCCTACGTATATAAGCAAATCGGGAGCAAACCAGTACAAGCTCAAGCCATCGGCTAATAATAGCCAAAACATGGCGATCAACGTCAATAGTGGATAGCGATGATCCGCGATGTAGGCAACTAAAGCCAAACCGCAAAGATTGAGCAGAAGATGATATAGCGAGAGATGAACCAGATGGCCGGAAATAATTCGCCACCACTGCCCAGCACCAATGGCCGCGCGGTCAAATTGCAATCCACCAGCAAAGCTTGCACTAGAGAATTGAATTAAAAGGCAAACAAGGGCTAACCCTATAAAGATGAACACTGATCTCAAAACCGAGATCCTACGCTGAGACTATACGCGGCAGTATAACCTTTGCCGTGGCAAAAAGACGATCAACAACAACCAAACCCAAGCGCCGCCACCAGAAGAACTCGACGAAGAACTACTAGCATCAATTACAGGTAGATTTGGAGCCATCGCATCAGCACCGAGATCACTGACACTAACCAAGACACGAACGCTGACATCAAACGGCGCAACCGTAAATGGACTGGAAGAATTACTGCGCACATAGGTTAAGCCACTTGCCATACCCTGAGTGTCAGCAAGTATCGGGGCGTGAGAGCCATTAGTAACGCTATCAACTTGTAGGTAGAGAGTTCCTGCACTGACTTTTTTTGCACTTGAGAACAATAACCGGTTCCAACCTGCCTTTACGCTGTAATTCTGACGAACAACTTCACCATCCGGCGACCATACATCGAAATTCCGATATAAGCCCACGGTAACCTCACCAGGCCCATGCGCAAACCAGTCGATACCATCGACAGAGGTAACGCTAGAAGATAAGGCTATCGGCATTGCCATTGAGCCTGAACCGCCATATGAGCCCCACAAACCGTTTGGTGGTAACTCGTCATAACCAATATTATCACCGTGAATATCAATACTACTGGTCACCGAGACCGATGCACTTGTATTGGTCGACAAACTGGCAAGCGTTACAGCTCCGCGACTGTCGCTATAAAGCTGATAGCCCGAAGCAGATTTCATCACCTGTTTTGAACTTCCCAAAACAAGACTGTCACTTTGCTCAAACGTCGGTAATAACACTAACTGATCAGCGACATCAGTTGTTAATGACGCAAGTGGGCCGAAGCCGAAGTTATCATCAATCTGCGAAATCAATAACCCTTCATCAGGAACACTCACATCAAAGCCAGTTTGATAACGATGCTCAAGCAATAACCGCTTACCATGACGATAGGCATCTAAAGGGATTTCAATAATATCTGGCGATATCGCTAGCGCATCGAGTATGCCACCACCGGTAGTCACGACCGTTTCTTCGGCAAAGCCCGCTAATAGTTTATTCCACGCCATCATGTGAGATGGAAAATCGCCCGCGTCACCGCCACCGCTATTCCAACCGCCGTAGCTCATTAACCCCCACCGGCCAATACCATCACCAATGCCAAGATAGTCGTACAGGTCTGGCAGATCGAAGAGTAAATGACCTAACTCGTGAGAAATCAATCCGGTTGTCGCCATATGACGTTCATGCTGTTCGCCAAACATGGCGTATTCACTCAGCCACACCCCACCCGAATTAACTGCCGTAACCGAAGATTTGTGCGCCCATATGCGTGGATGCGAGGATGCAGTACCCGCATAAGCCTGCTCAAAGCCTGATACCAAGAGCACAACCGCGACTTCATTAGGATCGATCCAAGTATCGCCGTTCAAATCGTAGGCCGTTAAATTCACTACGCTTGCGACATAGGACAAAGCGGTTGCGACTAACGCCTGACTGCTCGATCCATATTGATTGCCGAAATCGGGGTGATCCGTGGTGAGCGTCATCGTAATAATGCCGTCATCGCGCGTACCCGATTGCTCTGCGACCGGTTCGATATCAAATTGACCGTAGGAATTTTCTAAAAAGTAATCGCGAACGCTGTTAGTGTTGCTTCCAAATACTCGCTCGGCGAATTCTGCATCACTGTAAGTCCAACTCTGATTAGCGAAGTTTACGCGGACAATCACTAACGGCTGCTTATGTGTGCCACCAGCATAACGATACGGTTGATGTTGAGGAGCTGCCGCACTGATAGTGGCATTGGCTTTGGGAGTGACGGAAATTTGCGGACCGTTGGAAGCCTCAGGAGCGGACGCAAGGCGGCCAAACTCGGTTGGTAGTGCCACAACCTTACCGCTGCGATCTAACTTAGCTAAAAAGAGCGTGCTATTCACTTCGACCAACAAACGGCCATCATCGAGTCGCAAATAGGGGTCATCTCTGCTTCCCATAAGCGACACCGAATACACGTCGCCCGAAGCCAACTCAATAGTGGTTTGCTGCAAAGCTGTGGGCATGCTGGCCCAAGCCGACATACTGCAAAACATTAAGATAACGAGGCGTAATATCGGCATGAGAATAAGAATCTGGTAGACGTCTACCTAAACTCTAGCTAAAAGTCTGCGAAGGGATAAGGCCGAGTAACAAGTCCCTACAATTCTTCTAAATACTGGCACTATTTAGCCGTAACAGTGCCAAATTCCCAACGGGTTAAACGCTTTCTTCTGCTAATCGAACAGGGGGTGGAAGGTGACCTCCCTGCTCTCGAATAAAAGCCATCGCTCGTCCTTCCATCCAGTAAACACGGTCAGGATTGCGCTGAATAAAACCAACGTGTCCGCCACTAGTCGGTTCTTCAAAGTAAAAATTGGCATGGCTGCGAGCAATAGCACGCGGGTAGCATTGCTCAGGAAGAAAGGGATCATTTTGCGCATTAACCATAAGAGCCGGAATACGAATGTCGGCTAAATAGCTAAGACAACTGCTCTTATTCCAGTAATCCACTGCACTACGAAAACCGTGTATGGGCGCGGTATAACGCTCGTCGTATTCTGCAAATGTGCGAATTTTAGCGAAGCCATTGAGATCGACGTGGGTCGGATATTGCGATGCCTTGGCTTTCAGATTTTCACCCAATTCCTTTAAAAACCGCGACATGAAAATTCGATTGGATGGCTTTGCCAATTCATATGCACACGCTTCTAAATCACAAGGAACAGAAAACGCACTCACCGACTCTATCTCGCTTGGTAGCGAATTCGCTGAACGACCCGCATACAAAAGACTGAGATTTCCGCCCATAGAAAATCCCACGAGATGAATACGAGTATAACCTTGCGCCAATGCGTGCTGGACAACAACATCGAGGTCATCCGTTGCGCCACTATGATACAAACGCAACTGAGTATTCACTTCGCCGCTACAGCCGCGATAATTCCAAGCAAGTGCATCCCATCCATGACGATTAGCTTCAAGCACTGTGCCGAGCACATAATGGCCACGCGAACTGCCGGTCAAGCCATGACTAACAATAACAAGTGTCTCGGAACCCATTCGGCTCCAGTCTAAATCGAGAAAGTCTTGATCCGGCGTAGGTATGCGTTCACGGACTAAAAAATCATCACGTAGACGGCGAAATAAAGTAGGGAATATGGTTTGAACAAAACCATTAGAGAAGCCAAAAGGCGGGCTATAGCTCGAATCTATCAGGGGCATGGCATATCCAAAAAGTGGCTTTCGTTACATCGCATGTAAAAACAAACAAGATGATAGTAACGTAAGACGCTCAACCCTGCCCGGGGTTCAAGAATGATCGATCAGATCAATAAATCTATTGCGAGGAAAAACGCTGCTGCAAATACTTCAAAATAGTATCTGGGTTATATAGCCAGTCATTGCATTCGTTGCCATCAATGCGCAGACAAGGCACACGTGGTTCACCGCCACCATTGAGCAACTCGTTACGGTAAGCGTTAACACGCTCGACGTCTTTTTCAACAACCCGTAAACCCAGACGTTCGCAGTAACGTTTTACTGCAATAGAAGACGGACAGCTACGACAAAAATAGAGATGCATACGGCGGGATTCGCGATCAAGCACACATTGCTCATCGGCAGAGCGCACGATAGGTTTGACCGGTACAAAGCGGTCAACAAGATCCAGTGTTTTGCCTTTTAGTTGTCTCGTAAGATTCATACTTAAGCATGCCGTTGGCTTTGGATGATCGGCATTGTATTCGCCTAATTACAAATATCCAGTAGCAAATTGAACTATTTGTAATATTTTGCGCCAGAGGCGCGTTTTGACAGTTTTTCTGGAAAAATAAAGAAGTGAACAGGTCATGCGCCTAGGTTCAGGAACATTACCGACATCATGACGACCAGAATAGTCGCCACCATTAACCAACGGCTGCGTTGGCAAAACGTACAAGGTGCCTTTTGTTTTGGCTTTGTTACTGAATCAACCATGGCAAAGGCACCTGTCTAGTTATTACTGAATAATGTGATTGCGCCCGAATGAAGGCAAATCTGACCAACCTTCCCAGTGCATCCAAACCGCCACCGCCTTGCCGACAATATTCTTCTCAGGAACAAATCCCCACATGCGGCTATCACCGCTATTGCCGCGGTTATCGCCCATCATAAAGTAATGCCCTTCAGGTACGTCCCACTCGCCTTCAGGACCCGCCCAAACAATAGGCTGTTGAGTGCGCGTATCTCGGGCAAGAATCCACTGTACTGTGGCCGTCGATGAAGGGTGTACCTCTTCCCCTAAATACTTAGTCGGTCGATAAGACGGCTCACCACCCAGCTCAGTGGTCGGTACGCTTTCGCCATTAATCGTTAAGCGACGATTTTTATACTCAATATGATCCCCAGGCTTGCCAATCACCCGCTTGATAAAATAGCGTGGATCATTAGGTGGAAAAAACACCATCACATCACCGCGCTCAGGTTCACCAATAGGCACTAAGGTATTACCAAATACTGGCATCCGCAGCCCATAATGAAACTTACTCACTAGAATAAAGTCTCCAGTAATTAGCCCAGGCTCCATCGAGCCAGACGGTATCTGGAAAGGTTCAGCAACAAAGGAACGTAGAACGAAGACGATGACTAACACTGGGAAGAAGGACTTTGACTGTTCAACAACGAAGGATTCTTCCTTTGCGCTGTCAATATCATCGACATTAGCCCCCTCTTGCTGCAACCGCTCTGCCTTTGCTTCACGCTGCTTCCGCAACCAAAGCCAATCAACTAAAGCAACAGCACCGGTAGTCGCAGTTGCTATCATCAAAATCAGGGGAAAATCGATATCCATAAATCGTCACTTATTCCAGACATTCTATAATGAACTGCATTCTAACCGCCGACAGACTGCAACGCGAGCGTAGCACTGTATATGAGAGTCAAGAAATGAGCCGAATACTAACCGATGATGGCATTGAACTGGCCTACGAAAGCATTGGCAGCGACGATGATCCCTGCATTATTTTGATTATGGGGCTAGGAGCTCAAATGCGCGTTTGGCCTGATTCTCTTTGTCATGCCCTAGTCAAAAAAGGTTTTCGTGTTATCCGCTTTGATAATCGTGACACCGGAGATTCAACGGCACTAGATCACCATGGTACACCAAGCTTAGTAAAAACGTGGCTAACGACCCAGTTCAAGCGTAAAGCACAAGTACCGTATACCTTAAAAGACATGAGCCGCGATGTAATCGCTTTGATGGATACCTTAGAAATTGATAGCGCTCATCTCGTCGGAGCTTCGATGGGGGGAATGATTGCTCAGATTCTTGCGGCAAAGCAAAAGAAGCGCGTGCGCAGTCTGACTTCGATTATGTCGTCGGCCACCAGCCCTAGCTTACCAGGGCCAAAATTACAGGTCTTGCTGCAACTAGCAAGACGCCCAACTCCCTTCAATAGAGAAGCGTCTATCCGCTATACCATGCGCATGAACCGCTTAATCGGCAGCCCAGCCTACCCGATGGACGAACTAGAATTACGGCAACTGGCAGAAACTAGCTTTGAGCGCACCTCTACACCCAGCGGATTTAAGCGCCAGTTAGTCGCCATTACTGCCGCCGGTGATCGCAGTCATTTATTGCGTAAAATTAAAGTACCAACGCTGGTAATTCATGGTTCCGATGATCCACTCATCCCTGTGCGTATGGGGTTAGCGACGGCAGCGGGCATTCGTAAATCGAAAATGCGAGTTATTCACGGCATGGGACATGATTTGCCCAGCGGTTTAGTACCGCAGTTGAGTAAATTGCTCAGCAAGCATGTTAAAAAAGCAGAGAAACGTTGGCAACGTAAGATCGAGAAGAAACGCTTGAAGTTACTAGAACACGATGACCATCATGTTCTGGCATTACCGGCTCCTAATGACAGCTCAGAAACAAAAAACTTATTGAATGTCGTCAATATCCGAGCGTAATCACAACTCTAAAACAAGGCTTTGAATTCACTAAGCCTTGTAGATTGCTCTAGGATTTACTTCCTGATTCGCTTTGTTTGACGAGATCCAAACGAGTTACTAACAGCTGATCTACTCGCAAATTATCAATATCGACTGCTTCAAATTTAATTCCCATAAAGACAATAAAATCAGCGCGTTTTGGAATACGTTTAAGATGATAAATCAAAAAACCAGCAACGGTTTCGTATTGGTTATTATCGAAAAAAACGTCAGTATCAAGTTCTAGCGCACGGGCAAGATCAACAACTGGTGTACTGCCATCCACTAACCAAGAATTTGAATCTCGCTGAATAATTTGATCCTCGCCGGATGGCACAACTAAATTACCCATAAAACTGTTCATCAAATCTTTTACCGTTAGGATACCAACCACTAACGCATATTCATTAAGCACGACAGCAAACGGTTTCGCCGTTGTTTTAAACGCGTTTAATCCTTCTGCAAGCGTTAGCGTATCAGGCAAGAACAGCAAATCACGCTCAATAAAATCGTTGCTGATCGAGGCTGCCTCACCTTTTAATACCTGACGCAGAATCTCCTTCGACTCAATGGCACCGACAACTTTATCCAACGAGCCATCGCATACTAAAAACCAATTGTGTGGATGCTCTACAATTTTAGCGCTGATTTCTGCGCTACTATCGCTAATGTCAAAATAAACTAGATGCTCGCGGGTGGTCATCGCCGTTGGCACAGTGCGGCCTTCAAGCTCAAACACGTTGCCTAAAAGATGGTATTCCTGTTCTTGCAAACTACCGTGCTCAGCGCCCGCATCCATCATCGCCACGATGTCATCAGTGGTAACGGTATCCTCACGTTGCAACGGCAGTTTAAGTAATTTCAGAACAATATTGGTTAAGCCATTAAAAAATGCCACTAAGGGTTTTAATAGCAACATCATAAAACGCATAGGACGAATAACACGGATAGCCACCGTCTCAGGAATCGTCATACCAACACGCTTAGGCAGCAAATCAGCAAACAGAATAAAAAGTGACGTTACCGCCGTAAACGACAGAATGAATCCTAATTGGTCGAGCAAAGGGCCACTATAGAAGACACCAACAAATTGCACCATATAAGGAGTAAGTGTCGCCTCACCGACGATGCCACCCAGAATCGCGATCGCGTTCAAGGCGATTTGAATCATGGCGAAAAAAGCACCGGGATGCTCTTGTAACGCCAGCACCTCTCCGGCACGTACATTGCCCTCTTCTACCATTACGCGCAGCTTAATTTTGCGCGCAGCCGCCAGCGATATCTCTGAGATAGCAAAGACACCACTCAATAGTATTAAAACGAAAATAATAAATGCGTCACTCACGAACCTAGCTCCAAAAATTGTCGACTCTCGGGAAACTAGCCCATCGAAATTTATCCGCGGAGTATCTGCCTAAGCTCAAGATTCAGCAAGACAGTGCACGCTAAATAATATGACTAAAACTTAGTTGCGATTAGGCGGCTGATATCCAGAAAACTGGCGGGCAATCTCTGCCGCGTAGTTGTCGGTCATACCAGCAATAAAATCCAATGCGCGCATGTAAGCTTGGTATAGAGTCCAGTCCGACTTTGGCGCCGAACGTCCCATTAACTCTAGTACACGTTTATTGCGAAAGGTAGCTTGCCCATCCAGCACGCATTCGCGTACCGCGCGTAAAAACGCATCCAACAAAATGGATAAGGTGGCATAAGAACCGACCTCAACTGCAAGCTTGCGACTGTCATTAAAAATGCGCTCACGCGCTAATTTTTTCGCACCATGCACCACTTGCTGCACATTCGCTGGACAATAATCAATAATATCGCCCTTCAACTGACCCGTCAGCAGAGCATCCTGCTGATGCACAAACGCCGAACTCACGGCACTGACCATGGCCTCCATTGCTTGCCCGCGTAACATTTGCAAGCGACGACGTGTGTTATCGGCTTTATCTAATTCTTGCAAGGCTTCATGCCACTGTTCCGCTAGCAAAGGCTGCAGTAAATCTTCGACCTCTTGATAATTTAACAGGCCCATTTCTATTCCATCTTCAAGGTCAATCAAGCCGTAACAAATATCATCAGCGGCTTCGAGCAAATACACGAGAGGATGGCGGCACCACGCATTTTCACCGGTTTGGATAAGACCAAGGGCGTTTGCTACTTCGCGCATTAGTGGTAATTCGGTTTGATAACAACCAAATTTCTTCCGCTCACCACGAACAACATAATCCACTGTCCACGGGTACTTTAAGAATGCCCCCAAGGTTCCGTAAGTTAGGCGCATGCCGCCGTCAAAACGATGCGACTCCACCTGGGTTACGATGCGTAGACCTTGAGCATTGCCCTCGAAGGTCTGCAAATCCGCTTGCTCTAATTCACTCAGTCCTTCAAGAAAATGGGCATTGTCTCGATCAAGAAACCAATGGCGGATAGCGTCCTCGCCAGTGTGGCCGTAGGGTGGATTGCCAATATCGTGAGCCAAGCAAGCTGCCTGCACTAATGCGCCAATGTCGCTGGCATCAACAAAATCAGGTAAAACTTTCCCCAACGCTTGCCCAACTCGCGTCCCCAGAGAGCGACCAACGCAAGCGACTTCTAAACTGTGGGTTAGACGGCTATGTACGTGATCATTTTCAGACAGCGGATGTACTTGGGTCTTTCGATCAAGGCGACGAAAAGCAGACGAAAAAATAATACGATCATAATCTTTGTGAAACGGCGTACGGCCAAGATCCATGGCCAACGTACCTTGTTGTTCACCGAAGCGCGCTGATGAGAGTAACTTGTCCCAACGCATCGTTTTCGTCGTCATAAAACCACCTTATTTATAGATGCTCAGAGTATAGCGGTGTAGATCCTGCGCGCCTACCACGGTGAAGTCATCAAATTACAGCACTCAACGAGCCAACAGCCTCGCCGAATCGGACCTTGCGAATACTAAGAAGTCGCATAGCATAGTCCGACGTTTTGATGTGAGTTACAGGTAATGAGAGAGCGTTTTTTAAATTGGGTTATTGCCCATCCTTGGCTAGTCATCGTTGCCATTGCCATCGTGATATTGAGCAGTCTGGCTGGCATTCCACGTTTAGGATTCACCAGTGACTTTCGTATGTACTTCGGTCCTGAAAATCCGCAGTTAAAAGCCTTTGAAGAAATGGAGCAGCGCTTCTCACGCCAAGACAACGTATTCTTTTTAGTCTCGACTCCAAGCAGCCAAGCGGATCAGACGTTGTTTCAGCAAGACGCATTAGCGCTGATCGAAGCATTAACCACAGCAGGTTGGAAACTCCCCTACTCCCAGCGTGTTGACTCACTGCAGAATTTTCAATACACCCAAGTCGATGGCGACGACCTCTTAATTGCAGAATTTTATACCCTTGATGAATTACCGCTGGATCTTTCAGCACTCGCTCAACGCGCGATGAATGACCCCGATATTGTACCGAAAATATTATCCAAAGATGGACGGACAACCGGTATAAACGTGCAACTATTTTTACCCGAAAATAACAGTGCCGCGGCATCGTTAGAAACCGTTAAAGCAGCTCGCGCATTAGCCAATTCGTTGCGACAGCAATATCCAGATTTTTCTATTGAAGTGGCAGGGTCAGTTACCTCCAACGTGACAATGGGCGAAGCAATTAAACAAGATATTGAATCACTACTAGTTATTTCCTACGTCATCATGCTCGCCATCATGTTGTTATTACTGCGCACAGTGACCGGCATGCTACTCGTGACGGCGGTTATCGGCATGTCGGTAATCGTAACTATGGGGGTATTTGGTTGGTTAAGCTATACGCTCACCCCGCCGACGGGCTTTGTGCCAACCGCGATTATGACGATCGCAGTGGCTGATACGATTCATATTTTAGTGTCGTATTACTATTACTTACGTCAGGGGAACGACAAAAAATCTGCGTTAATGACCAGTTTAAGTATTAATTTTTCACCGGTATTTATTACCAGCATTACGACCATGATTGGTGTTTTATGTTTAAACACTAGCGACTCTCCGCCGTATCGGGACATGGGTAATATGATTGCCGTAGGTGTCTTAGTAGCCTGGCTCCTGACCATTACCTTTTTACCCGCCGTGTTAGCTTTATTACCGACACCAAAAGGTCGCTCAAGTCAGCAACAATCAGCACTAATGGATCGCCTAGCCGATACCATTATTCGCCACCATAAAGCACTATTCATCACTATGGTTGCTCTCGTAGCAGCGAGCGCGACATTTGCTGGTCGCAATATCATTACCGAGCGCTGGCATGAATTTTTCGATACCAGTTTTGAAGTACGCCGCACCATTGATCATATAGAAAAATCATTAGGCGGTTTGCATGTTTTGTATTTCGTTACCGATAGCGAACGTGACAACGGTATTAATGATGTTGAATTTCTGCAGCAGTTGGATGATTTGGTACAGTGGTTACATCAACAACCGGGCGTCGTGCAAGTCACCAGCATTAGCGATACGCTTAAGCGGTTAAATCAAAATTTACATGGTGATGATCCTGCCTGGTATCGCACCCCAGAGAGCAACGAAGCAGCAGCACAATATTTACTATTGTATGAACTATCGTTACCACTCGGGTTAGGATTAGATAACACATTAACAAGTGATCGTTCGGCCACTCGTATTCAAGTTAGTTTAGAGCGATCTGATTCACGCCATATTTTGGCAATGGAAAAAGACATTGTCGCTTGGTCAGAAGCACATGCACCTCTACTTCATATTCGCGAAGCAACGGGATTAGATATTGTCTTTGCCAATCTTACCTTTCGCAACGTAACCGCTATGTTAGAGGGCACAGGGTTCGCACTTATTATCATATCTTTGTTGATGATTGCGGCATTGCGCTCTTGGCGCTTGGGCTTAATTAGCATGGTGCCAAACATGTTTCCGGCGATATTAGCGTATGGCTTATGGGGATTGTTATACGGCAAAGTCGATACGGCCACATCTGTCGTTGCCTGCGTGAGTTTGGGGATCGTGGTCGATGATACTGTGCACTTTTTAAGTAAATACAATTACGCACGATTGCAGTTAAAGCACTCTCCTGCCGATGCCATTCGCTATGCGTTTCATACCGTTGGTGTTGCGCTATTGATTACGTCAGCGATTTTGATCGGTGGCTTTATGGTCATGGAATTTTCACACTTTAATCCAAGCCGAGCCATGGGCACTTTACTCGCAATTACCATTGCAGTTGCGTTACTGATCGATTTTTTACTACTACCGCCATTACTGTTGCTCACCGATAAACGGCAAATAGTAAAGACCCACAAACCGGAGTCACCGTTAGTGGTTTAATAAACCACTTTCGGCGATACCATCAAACATAAACTGCACAGCCAAAGCACACAGCAATACGCCCATCACGCGCGTAATGACCTGAACACCGGTTAGGCCCAATATTCGGTGTAATTGCGTTGCCGCTAATAAGCATCCAAGCGTAATTAACATAATCACGAGTATGCAGCTCACCACAACGATTTGCTCTGACACATCCCCCTTGGCATGAGCCATCATCAAGATAATCGCGCCCATGCTGCCGGGGCCGGCAATTAACGGCAGTGCCATTGGAAATACCGATACATCTCGCCGCTCTAATGCTTCTGCATCTTCAGTTTCGGTCGTGCTATTTGCTCCTGAACTACGAGCAAACACCATATCAATGCCGATTAAGAGCAAAATAATACCGCCCCCCGTACGCAAGGCTGCCATTGAAATTCCCAAAGCGGTCAACAAACTATCGCCAACTAAAGCAAAGGTCAGCAAAACAACGGTGGCAATCGCAACCGCCCGACGAGCAATACGGCGACGCTCTTTCGCTGTTTCTTCAGCCGTTAAGGCGGCAAAAATAGCTGAAATATCGATTGGGCTTACCGTCGCAAAGAGTGTCGCTAAGGTAACCGCTGCAATCTCCCCCATGAAATCGTCCCTTCTAGTTAATTTATAGTTATCGCAAAAAATGGCGCAAGAAGTCTTGAATTGATTAGGGTCATTTAGGCCATGACTTCTGTAGTCAGGCGATTGACCCCTGTTGCCAAGCATAACGAAGTAAATGTCTATGAAGTGTAGTCTGCCAGCCTAATCGAACACTGGCCAATGAAAACCCATAATTAAAATAATGATAACGGACGATAACTCATGAAGCATTCAACCAGTATTCTGGCACTGCCACTGCTACTCAGTGGTTGTGTTTTAGACTTGCCCGGGGAGTTTCCCGAGCAAGATGAGATATGTGAATTTGATCAAGCACGCGAAGATGAACGCGCTGCCTCCGCCGCGAACTTCCCAACCCCGCAAATTCAACGTTTGCTCGTCAATGGTAACGAGCGCTGGAGCAATGGCCAATCAGTAGCCCCACAATTGGTACCGGGCGACGAGATCACACTGATTGGTAGCGGCTTTGGTGCGGGCACAGACATTGATTTCTCCAAAATCATGATTGGTAATACACGTATTCTCGAAACCGACCTTGTTATGTACAAACAAGAGTTGGCCCTGAGCGCTCAGGTCAATTTTGAAACCACCGAAGTCGTCGATGAGTGGCCAAAAAACGTCTTAGGCTGGACCGATACCGAAATTCGCTTTCGCGTACCCGAGCACACATTAAGCGGCGATTTAATTGTACAAATTCAAAAACGCACCGGGTTTAATCAATCGTTAACTCATGCCGGCGACGCACACTTAGTGATTGATGCGCAAACGTCGCGCATTATCGATGACAACTTCATACACAATTGCGATGTGGTATCTGATGTTAGTGCGGTGAAATCCACCTCTCCGATCAGCGTTACGGTCGACAACGCTGGCTTTGATGCACTGGCACAAGCTGGAAGTGAAGCCTTCTGGTCTTGGGATTACAACGTCGGTCTTGCGCACAATGTTCGCAATCTAGACTGGACTGCCATTATGCAAGGCAAAGCCACCGACCCTATTTCTGGCGGTTTAGCCGACCCTAAATTACTGTTTGGTGCCGTGCCAGAAGTTCGTGGTGAAGTCCCAGATGAAGCCATTGATGACGTGTACTTTACTGAATACCCAATGCCGACGCCGATTCCCGGCTTCCTCGCCGGAAGTGAAGGCAAAAAAGAAGGGAACACCAGTAGCTCTGGCTATGTTGGTTATCGTTATGCTGAAGCCACGAACCCCTACACAGGTAATGGTGAATGGATTGGATTTAACTGTGCTTCCTGTCATGGCTACCGCGTCAGCTATGAAAAGGCACCGGGCAACCATGTTAATAAGGTCATTCCTGGGTTACCTAATCCGCAGTGGTCGATGAAGTGGTCGGTATTACAAACCAGCACTAAGACCTTTGATGCGATTTACGACAAAGAAGAAGGCCCAAGCTGGGCGCCGGGCAATGAGGATGTCGCCAAAGACATGCTTCTTTATTACATGCCCTCAGGAGCCGGTGAGCACAACATCATCCGTAAGGTAGGCGAAGGAAGCCATACCGATAACGACTACCAGTTCTCGCCGATTGCCATTCCGAACGTGACTCATTATATGTCGATCCGTCGCTCGCTCTCGCATACCGAATCCTACGTCGGTTTTGAAGGCTCATATATTCACGCCGAAGAGCCTGATGGCGCCCAAGGCAATATGAGTAAAGATTGGTTAGAAGCGTTAACTGCTTATATGACCACGCTAGATGAAAACGATGACGACCTACGCAATGTGGGCATGTATCGTTGGCTCGCCTATAACAATTTACTCGGCGAACAAGCCAGCACCGAAGTTTCAGAGGGCACATTCGTCAGTGCCGGCTGGCAGTCGTATCCAAAGGTGGCCGAAGCTGTCGCTCGTGGACAAGAGACCTACACTCGCGATTGTGGCAGCTGCCATACCGACGCGTTAGAAAGCCACACAACCGAGCAAATGGTACCGCTCGATCAAGTGGGTCGTTTCTTTGCACCGACTATTTATCAGAAAGAAACTCAGTCGATCCGTGTTGCCTACCTACGTGATCTCTACTGGACCGAACATCGTGGCTTATTATCTGACGGTCATGTTCGCAACCTAGAAGACTTGGTAAACCCTGAACGTTGCACCACAGGTTCGACACTCTACAACCAGTACTACACCTTGCATGAACCCGTGCGCCCTGAACTAGGTGGTCCAGATCATCAAGTAACGTATCCAGATCTCAACCGTAAAGGCGATGTATTTCGGGTGCCTAAGTCGAAGGAAAGCTGGCTCAAGCCAATTGGTAAGCAGCGCAACCGCTTCATCAAACGCCACAAATACTTCGTAGAAGTACCCTGGGACAAAGATAACTACTACTGGGATTATCAAGGCATGCGCGCGGCATACGGCCCAGGTGAACTGGGTAGTGACGATGCTATCGGTATGCCGGATGCTCCCCATCCTTGGTGTGCAAGTAGTACCAATGAAGTACAAGACCTCGTGCAATATCTGTTAACTCTATAAGTAGTTTATAAGTTAACCCGCTGTACCAAGCGCTCTCGTGGTCGTTCTGCGAGAGCGCTTTCTCATCTTCTATTGCAACTAAAGTCAGTGCATTTATCCCTTATTTTCGTAAAAACCTGCCTGAAATCAGTGTGGTACTACCAAGGTCTAGCTGTCGCCAGCCCCCAACCTACTGCTAGTTTGGATAGGTATTAAATAAAAAGAGGATTGGGTTATGGCTTTCAGGTCTGACGACGATAAAAAAGCTTACTGGCGCAGAAACTTGAACTTAATGTTCTCGTTACTGGCTATCTGGGCATTGGTTTCTTACGGGTTTGGCATAGTTTTGCGTCCATTAATGGACATGATTCCCGTCGGCGGTGTGGGACTTGGTTTTTGGTTTGCCCAACAAGGTTCCATTTATGTGTTTCTCGCTATTGTAGTGATTTACGCCAAAAAAATGCGCGAACTCGATCGTGAGTTTGGCGTTGACGACGACGAATAAGAGAGGAGCTGACTATGGATCTGCAAACGTTAACCTATATCGTAGTGGGCCTAACTTTCGCCCTCTACTTTGGTATTGCCATTTGGGCTCGTGCCGGAACAACCGGTGAATACTATGCCGCAGGTCGCGGTGTACACCCAGTCGCCAACGGTATGGCAACCGCCGCCGATTGGATGTCAGCTGCATCCTTTATCTCTATGGCAGGTTTAATCGCCTTCCAAGGCTATGATGCTTCAATCTTCCTAATGGGCTGGACAGGTGGCTACGTGCTATTGGCACTCTGCTTAGCTCCTTACTTGCGTAAGTTTGGTAAATTCACCGTGCCTGATTTCATCGGTGATCGCTACTACTCACGTACCGCACGTATCGTGGCCGTTATCTGTTTAATCGTTGCATCACTGACCTACGTAATTGGTCAGATGAAAGGGATTGGCGTGGCTTTCTCCCGCTTCCTCGATGTTGATTACGCAACAGGCCTCTACGCAGGTATGGGGATAGTATTCTTCTACGCCGTACTCGGCGGTATGAAAGGCGTAACCTACACTCAGATCGCTCAATACTGTGTACTCATCTTTGCTTACACCGTACCCGCCATCTTTATCTCTCTTAATCTGACCAACAACCCAATTCCACAGTTAGGCTTCCTCAGCGATACCGCCGACGGCACGCCTCTACTAGTAAAGCTGGATCAAACTTTGGTCGACTTAGGTTTTGCTGAATATACCGCGCAAAAAGGCGGCACACTCAATATGATGATGTACACACTATCACTCATGATGGGTACTGCTGGCTTACCGCACGTTATTATCCGCTTCTTCACCGTACCAAAAGTATCAGACGCACGTTCTTCTGCGGGTTGGGCATTATTCTTCATCGCGATTCTATATACCACTGCGCCTGCAGTAGGTTCTATGGCTCGCCTGAACTTAACCAACACCATTCAAATGGGTGAAGTCGGCAGTGTCGACGGTAACTTGGAATACGCAGCACGTCCTGACTGGTTTAAAAACTGGGAAAATACTGGCTTGCTAGCGTTTGAAGATAAAAATGGTGACGGCCGTATCCAATATTACGACGACAAGAACCCAGAGTTTGCCGCTAAAGCTGAATCGTATGGCTGGAAAGGTAACGAAATGGTGAAGGTCGACCGTGACATCATGGTATTGGCGAATCCAGAAATTGCGAACCTACCAAATTGGGTAATCGCACTGGTCGCGGCAGGTGGCTTAGCAGCGGCACTATCGACAGCAGCAGGTTTATTACTGGCGATGTCGACTGCGATTTCTCACGACTTATTGAAGCGCACGTTTATGCCCGATATCAGTGAGAAAAATGAGTTGATGTCTGCACGTATTGCGATGGCTGGTGCGATTTTAGTGGCAGGTTACCTAGGCTTGAATCCTCCAGGCTTTGCTGCGCAAGTGGTGGCGCTGGCCTTCGGTTTAGCTGCGTCCTCCATATTCCCAGCGTTAATGATGGGTATCTTTAGTACTCGCATTAACAACCATGGTGCAGTGGCAGGTATGTTGGTCGGCTTGATTAGTACTTTGGTTTACATCTTTGCTTACAAAGGCTGGTTCTTTGTTGCCGGTACCGAGATGTTTGCCAATACCCCAGACAACTGGTTCTTGGGGATATCACCAGAAGCCTTCGGTGCTCTAGGTGCATTACTCAACGTCGTGACTGCATTCGTAGTGTCTAGTATGACAGCACCAGTGCCTGATGATATTCGTCAGATAGTTGAAGATATCCGCGTACCGAAAGGTGCAGGATCTGCTCAAGATCACTAATTCAGTGTGATGAGTAATAAAAAACCCAGTCTCGGCTGGGTTTTTTATTGTCAGAAGAATCCATTAAAACAACTTTAATTTTGCTCAATTTCCTTGATAAAGGTATTTATCGGATCGATAGTACTGCCCTTAAAAAATAGCACTGGTGAAAACGCTCCAATTAAACTGGTATGGCCTGTTCCTTTAACCGTTACCAAGGTATGTGGTTTATTTAATTTATCTAAAGCCTTGGAAAATGAGTAACTATGGCGCTCAGTACTAATAAGTTCATCTTTCTCTGGCGCTAAAATTAACGCTGGTAAATCAGACGATTCAACAAACTCGATGGGATTCGAGTTAGGTGGATAATTTGGATAAAAGAACACTGGCTTCACATCTTCTAGCACAATCGGATATAAGTCATAAGGCCCTGCCAACCCGACCCAACCGCGCAGACTGTCCATGCGATCAAGACCTTCTGCACTCAGCCAACGATCATCCATAGCCAACATAGCGGCATTGTATGCCCCTGCGCTGTGCCCCATTAAAATCAATTTTTGTTCTGGGTTAAAAGCGCGGTATTTAGCACTTTGTAACTCGTTATGGATCACTTTCACTGCAGCAGCACAATCAACCAAAAAATCCGGATACGTTACTTCGGGATAAAGCCGATAATTGGGTACCGCAACAATATAACCCTGTGCGGTTAAACGCCGAGCGACAAATTCATAACCCGACTTCTCGCCACTATTCCAACTACCGCCATAGAAGAACACTATAACTGGTGTGGGTGAATCCGATTCGTTTCCTGAAGGCAGATATAAATCGTATTTCTGCCGTTCAAGTTGGCCATAAGGTAAATCGCGGACCACATCAGCGGAGTAAACTTTAGAGATACCATTCACTATCCCTTGCGGTGAGCAAGCAGTAAGAACAGTTAGCACGGGAATAACGATAAGTTGTTTAAAGCGCATAAGTGAAACAGCCCAAACCAGAAAAACTTTAGCTAAATTAAGCTATTTTTTCGAAATAGCAAAAAAAAACAGCGCCGAAGCGCTGTTTTCAAAGCCATGTTGTCACTGACGCTTAAAGCACGGCAAGTGCCGCACTGTAGTTTGGCTCATCAGCAGTTTCTGCCACTTGCTCAGCATGCAGAACCTTACCGTCAGTATCCAAGACCACAACCGAACGAGACAACAACTTGGTCAACGGACCTGTCGCGAAATTCACACCATAATCGTCGCCGAAACTTGAACGGAAGGTAGAGCCAACCTTAACATTATCAATACCTTCAGCACCGCAAAAGCGTCCTAAAGCGAACGGCAAATCCGCAGAAACGCACACCACGGCGACGTTATCTAAGGATGCCGCTTGCTCGTTAAATTTGCGCACCGAAGTCGCACAGGTTGGTGTATCAATCGATGGGAAAATATTCAACACAACACGCTTACCCGCTAAGCTCGCCGACGTTAAATCTGACAGATCGCCAGCACTGAGAGTAAACCCAGGAGCAACAGATCCAACCGCTGGTAATGTGCCGACGGTTTCGAATGGATTGCCTTTCAAAGTAACTGTAGCCATGACTAACTCCTAATAAAGAAACATAAACAGATGAGCACTACTATGAAACGATATGCCGCTAAGGGCAAGATACCTGAGTAAAACAGTATGGATTTTTGTCGGAACAATCTAATGGATATCGCTCATACTAGCCTGCCTGCCAATAATCTATGAAAAGCCGTTGCGACCATGCAACGGCTCAATATAAGTAGAATCGGTGAGCAGTATTAGGGGTTAGCGATGAATAATCGCTGGGCGCATCGGCGCTAGACGCTGAATCAAACGATTTTGATCGGCATACGATACACCTTGGCTGGTCATCGCATTTTGCAAGAGTTCGACTACGCGGTTGAACTGGCTCTTATCAATCTGCATGCCAGCATGGACTGCTTCCATGGTATCGCCGGTGTATTCACACGGCCCATTACTCACCATACAAAACTGCTCTTGAAGTTTAGTCCGCAACCGCTCGATATCCGTATTCTTAAAGAAGGGATAGATATTTTTGTCGAATGAAATTTCCGTAATGAAGTCGTCGACGATATTAGCAACTCCCTGCTGACCACCTAAATCATCATACAAGGTATCAGCTTGGGCAAAAGAGACCATCGCACTCAAGGCGGCAACGGCAAGCATCTGTTTTATGATTATTGTCATAATGAACTCCTTAAACAGAAAGGCTCTAGCCTTATTTAAAATAACCAGTAATAGAAGCATACAGTCCGCTTTGATCTTCTGACCCTGCTATGCTGCCTAAATCCGCCCAAGCAACCGTGAGATTAAGATTTTTATTGGGAAAATAAGCAACGAATACATCGGCGAATCGATCTTCTTTAAATGCCGATAAATTATCAGGTTTATATCGATACTCAGCTCCAACGGCTAAGCCTTCGTCCAGTAATACCAGAGCCGACAATTCTGGGACTAACTTATAACTATTATTGTCGTCACCACCATAGCCCAGCAGCCCCATTTGATTGGCTTTAGTAGCTCTTAATGTAGCGTTCCACAGCAGGTGATAGCCCCCTAATGCTGCTAAATGCACTTTAGTGGCCGAAACATAAAAATCGGTACCCGTGTCACTGTCTTTGGCGCCGACAGCATCGGCAATTTCGCCGTCAATGAGGCGCTTGTACTGAATACCGGCCGCTAGCTGTGGCATGCTGGTGTAGATAGCATCACCCGAAATTTTGTACTTAGCACCGTAAATCTCTTGCCTAATATCGACCGCAGTACCTTTTAGTTCAAAACGTTGCTGAGCTGCGGTTAGCTCAAAACGGTTACCATAGCTGAAGCCTATACCGTCTACAGTCATGCGAAAATCTTGTACATCCGTTAGCGTATGAAACGCACTCACACTGGTTTGATTCTCTTCACTGTAACCGGTAATCAACGCCCACGGCACCAATCCGCCGCCCGCACTACCTTCAACTTGGGTTACTCCCGAGGTTGCAATCAAACGTCCATCTGCATGTGTAGATAGCGCCATCATTAACCCTGCAGCAACACTAGTCATCGTGCGAACACTGGTTAGATATGATGAATTTTTCATAATTTACTCCGCTTTCTCTGCAGTCTTAAACTCGTCTAACCACTTAACCAAAGCATCACATGCCATCGGGCGAGCTAGATAATAACCTTGAATATAATCGCAGCCTGCTTCCCTCAGCCAGTCTTTCGATTCTAGGTCTTCAACCCCTTCGGCAATGACCGAAAGGCCCAGTTCATGCGCCATTGTAATGGTGTTACGCACGATAATTTGATCGTCTTTTTGCGTTGCTAATTTCAAAATAAAACACTTATCTATTTTTAGTTCATTGAGCGGCATTTGTGCAAGTTTCGACAAAGCTGAATAGCCAATACCATAGTCATCCATGGATATCTGAAAGCCGCGTTCGCGAAAATAGTTAAGCAGTGCAAGTGATTTATCAACGTCAGTCATCATGTCTCGCTCAGTAATTTCTAAGCAAACATCATGTGCTTCAAGATTATTTTGTTGTAACTTTTGTTCAATTAAAAACTTCAGACCATCGTCGCTCAGATCTTGTGCAGAAATATTAATAGATACCTGCATGGCTATACCATCGCGTTTGAGACGAGCCTGATCGTCAAGTACGCGACTGATAACCCAAGCAGTTACCAAACCAATCAAGCCCGTTTGTTCGGCTAATTCAATGAATAAATCAGGGGGAATAAAACCGTCATCTGGATGAAACCAACGTATTAGTGCCTCTGATTTTTCTACCTCTCCAGTACGTAGATTCATCTTTGGCTGATAGTACATTTGCAATTGGCCGTCGTCTTTTTGCAACGCTTCTTTTAAAGACCGCAGAATTTTCAACTTACGCAGATGAACTTTATCCTGCCCTTCTTGGTATACATAGAGACGCTCATTAATCGTAATGGCATGTTCATTCGCTATGTTGCCGCGCCTTACTAATAATTTCGCGGTGTCTGCTTGCTCTGGATAGGCAATAGCACCTGCACGAGCATCAATGCTCAAGCTAATCCCATTAATCTGCATCGGAGCTGACAGGGCATTAAGAATTTGCATACACATCAGACGTGTATCGTTCTCTGTTTGATCTTCTCTGGCGGCTAAAATTAAGCAAAATTCATCGGCTGATAGCCGGGCCGATACACCATCCAAGGCAGTGGCTTTTATACGCTGAGCGATATTCACTAGACAGGTATCACCAACCTCAATGCCTAATGAATCATTAATTGATTTAAAGCCGCGAAGATTAATCCCCATTAGCACGAAGGGTTTGTTTTTTTCAACAAAGCGCTCAATAGAGGCCAACATACTGTCGCGATTTAATAGGCCCGTTAAGCTATCGTGGGTCGCCTGATAAACAATTTTTTTCTCACGTTCGGCGAGATCGACGTTCATGGTACGGAAGGCTGATATCAAGGTTTGAATTTCATAACTGCCGCGCTTAGGTGGCGCCACTAATTGATAATCGCCTTTTGCAATAGATTGCGCTGCAATCACTAAGGCTTTAAGAGGCTCAGTTAACCCATTAGCAATCAGTGTGCTTCCAAGAATTGCCAATATCACGATAACAACCGCAATCTGCAGGATGCGGCTAGTGAGTTCCTCATATTCTTCATAAAAGTGAGTTAAATCTTCTGTCAGTACAACTTGTACCGCTGACTCTTGATTGGACGATATATCCAGCATTCGACTGGCGTAACGTTGACTCGTCTCAAAAGGTAAACGGATAAGACTTTGCACCGATTCTGGTGCGCGTAATGCAGCACCTACCGCTTCCAGTGACGGCAGAGTGGTGGCATACGCCCAAGACTGATTACTATTGGATTCGGTATCCGTTTTTTCTATAAAAGTAACATCAACTCCCGAGCCATTACCCAGTACTCGGGCTAAATCTTCATTCATTTCAAAGCCGACCCCCGCAATGGCGACGACTCTTGGTGCTTTAACAGGGATCAGCAATAGTTGATAAATATGTTCACCTAGAACATAAAAATCCGCCCGCATTTCTCCTTGAAGAGCATCCATAAAAGGCGCTTTGTAAGCAAATTTGGAGCCTTCGAGAATATCGCTATTAGTGCTAGCGATAATACGTCCATCAAGATCACTGAGAAACATCAGGTCGGAGTTAATACGCGCACCGTGATTTTCAAGCATGCTTCCAACGGTGCCAGAATCATTGCTAGCAACCGCTTGTTTAAAACCGAAATCGGAGACTAAAATTTGCGCTGCGCCCAGCAATTGATCTCTACGTGCATCAATAGTGCCCTGAAAAGCTTCCACGGCCATATCAATGTCTTCGTTGACACTTAGCTTAGTCGCGTTGCCAGTATTCACTAACACAACCAGCAGTATCGCGCTTAGCGTTAACGAGGTTAAACCCGCGGCAAATGCGAGAATCTGACTTCGCAGACTATTGAAAAATATTGGCACTCTGTTACCTGCGCAACGAATTACCAAAGCCTTTGGCGGCAGGCGCCTCTAACTCTGGGACAGGAACAGCAAGCGGCAGAACTATGGTGTAGTGTGAATCGTCACTTTTAGCGGCTTGCAATTCATCATTACCCAATATCATTCTGGCGGACTCATCAAATGAATAACGTTGATGCCATAAGGAAATTTGTTTGAATTTAGCAGGAAGATCGAAAGTCACAGTGCCCTGATTATCGGTCATACGGGCATATGCACTGTCAGCCACGTAAATATAACCAAGCATGTTGTCGTGAATATTACAGCCAAGAACGACGACACCAGCGTTGTTGAATAAAACCGGCTCATCGGGTTTATTTGCATACAGTTTGATTTCAAATGGCTTTGGTTTTGAAAACGAGTACACATGATGGCGAATATTGTCGCTGTTGGGAAAGCTCACATTTTGCCCTTGCTGTACCAGCAAGACACGCGGTTTGAACTGCCGATCGACTTGGTCCATGATCGCGCTGTTAGCCTGAGGTCTTGGCGCAGAATCAGGCAAACCAAGTACAGACACCACGGCCCCCTCCACCGCCTTGCCACTTTCATCAACTACGGTAAACGTAATAGGTTGAGCTAGGACAACACAGGTAGCCGCAGCACACGCCAAGCTAACAAGGAAGCGGATTGAATACTGCGCGCTTTTAAGTAAGGTCACACCCGATCCCTAAAAAGTTACAACTAGTCCAATAACTCTAGTAAGAGATCAGGGTTTTAGCAAAGTGAGACGGAACTAAATCAAGCGTACTAAGGATCACGTTTGGTGTTAAATTTGGTCAACTTTATCCACATTAACGCCGTAGATATAACGTCACCCAGCGCCGTATGACGGTCGATAACAGGCACATTTAAGTCTTTCGCAAGTCCTTCAAAGGTGAGATCTAACGCCAGCTCAGGAATATAGCGCCGTTTCTGACGAACATAGAGTTCCGATACCTCGATAAATCGATTGGGTAGTTGAAAATGATATAGCTCCCGAATATATCGGTTAAGTATTGCCCTATCGTATTCGATATAAAAACCGCAAATTGGACGATTCCCAATAAAATCCAATAACTTCTCAATAGCTTCTGCTGCCGCGACACCATTCAGTCGATCCTCGCGGCGCAGATAATGAACTTTGACAGCATTAGGGTCGGTAATCGCATTGGAGTTAATCGTTAGATCTAAGGCATCCGACAACTGAATATGCTGACCCTTAACGACCACGGCAGCAACACTTAGCAACTCGCCCTTCTTGCGATCGAACATACTGGTCTCGCAGTCGAGCACGACTATTTCGTCGCCCTTGTACGGCTCCTCCATGATCGACCAACGCGCAGGTGGTGGCGAATACCAAGGCATTCTGCGCCGCAGCCAATGTGGGATCATCCGAAGTTTTCCAAGTGATAATGACTCACTAATAGCTGTTTGAATTTTTTCACTCGATGCAAACCATGACGCAATAAACTGCGGTCGACACTGCGTAGTGTCGCAAGCTGCAACTTCTGGGTGAGGCCCGGATTCTCGACCTCTCGTTCAAGCTGCTGACGTAGACGAATACGTAAAAATAAGATCAGTGCATCTTTAAGCCCTTGGGCGACTTCAGCATCCAATACATTTAAAGCTAAAAGCCGATCAATACGATCCAATGTACCGGTATCCGAAATTCCGTATTCAAAAGCTAGCGCTCGCACACCATGTACGAGAGGAAAAATCCCCCCTTTTTTAATATCAATCGTGCCGTGATCTTCGCGAATTTTACCCAACAAGGTTAGTGGTGTTTCAAACTGCAATGCGGGACGAGCGAACCAAGCGGATGTGACGCTCGAACGCAATGCCGGCGTTTGCCAATGCGACTTAAGCCCGCGAAATAGATCAGGGTTGCCGCACACTACTTCTGCATCAATAAAAATAGCCATATTCATCATCGGCTCAGGTGTAGATGCTTGCAGCCATCGTCCTACTCGCTGCTGCCAACCTTCAACGGTATGGATCCATGCGTCGTTAATAAACATAACGCCGCCAGGACAAGGTGGATAACCAAAATCTAACAATATTTGATGAAGTTTATGCAGTATCGGCATCACAGCTTCGCGATCGTGGTCGTCCTTTAAAATCACAGCATTGTCTTGATCTGTCTTTAAAATTTGCTCGCCACGGCCTTCACTACCCAATACCAGAATACAAAAGCGTGATTGCAATCGCTCCGGTACGACTAATTCAAAAGCACGTTGTATTAACCGCCGATTCAAGGTTGTAATCAACGACATAATAGCGATGATCTTTACCCCCTGCCCCGATAAACTGCGAATCAAAACATCGAGTCGTCTGGCCGCCACAACCAAATCTTGAACATTCTTCGCTTGCTCTATGCGCATAGCAATCACATGAGAATGAGTCGAAAATGCGCTAAGCATGTCCATCAATTCAAGGGTGCCAACTATCACGTCATCGTGCATCACCACCACACGTTCAATATGGTGCTGCGTCATTTTGATTAAGGCGTTGAACAGAAAATCGCCCTGTTCCACGGTAATTAAACCAAATTGAGCGATATCCCCCACTTTGTCGTTACGATCAGAATCGCCGAGCAGCACTGCGCGCAATAAATCCGTACCGGTGACAATTCCGACACCCTCAGTCGTTTTGACTAAGACTGCATCGTATTTTTGTTCATCCATCATCGCGGCTACACGAGCAAGACTGGTTTGACCGGTAACATAGACTGGAGCGCGCATCGTATCGCTATCAATACGCGATAAAATAAACTCTGATACATCGCCATCCTGTTGTTCGACCAGTGATTGCTGAGTACCTAAGTCCGTTTTAAAATAAATTGAAAAATCACTAGAAGTATTTAGTAACTGAACAAAATCAGCTGTCTTTAATAAATAACAGAGAGTTTCTTCCACCGCGACATAGCGATGCTTACAGGCAGATTCAAGTATTGCTCGAACATCAAACAAGTCTTCTTTACCGTACTGAGAAAAGACTTGTCCGTCGTCATCGGTTTCTTCGACGATACCTTTATATACAATGAATAAACCAGGAGAAGCCTGACCAATATCTAAAATTGCAGCACCTGTAGGGAAAAATACTAAATCCAAACGGCTGATCAACCATTGCAGTTGCTCTTCAGCTAAGAAGCTAAATGGAGGTTGATCTAGATTGATTTGAATACTCATATTATTCCCTAAGCGATCATTTATGACAGCAATGGTGCTTTGTTAAAGCAATTAATCAAGCTGTGAAAATTCCTGCTGGCGCTCATTAGCACCTAATTCAGAACGGTCACTAAGTGAAAAATACACGATAGCCACAAAGCCAATCGTGACCGATAGCAAGGCAGGGTTCGACCAAGCAAAGATTGGCTCACTAAAACCAAATCCATCGACCCAAATCGCTGGGCCAAAAACAATACACAGTAAAACCACAAACAAACTTAACCCGCCCCCTATTACAGCGCCTCTTGTCGTCAACCCCTTCCAATACAAGGCTAAGGTTAACAAAGGAAAACTCACACTGGCGGCGATGGCGAAGGCCAAACCGACAATATATGCAACATTTTGCCCACGCATCAGTATGGCGACTAAAGTGGCGAACAATATCAGACCAACCACAGAGCTACTGTGAATAAATCGTTGTTTATAATAACTTCGACCTGGATTGACCGTTACCGCATACCAGTCGTGTGAAATAGCCGATGCCCCCGAGAGGAGTAATGCGGTCATCACCGATATGAGTACCACAAATAGCACTGCAGCCAAAAGGCCAGTTAAGATCGGACCTCCTACTCCTAACGCCAATTGTAATGCGACTAAATTCCCACCGTTATTCGCCACCGATATGTTCATTTCTGGATGTAAATCCAACAAACGTAAAGCCGCGTAGCCAACAACGAATGTCAGTAAATAGAATCCACCAATAAATCCGGTGGCATAAAATACCGACATTCTGGCGCGGCGAGGATCAGCAACAGAAAAAAACCGCGTTAATACGTGAGGCAGCCCTGCTGTACCAAAAAGCAAAGCGACGCCTAGACTCAGTTGCGATAAAGCGCCTTGCTCTTGCAATGCCGACGTGGCTAAAAGCAAAGGCTGTTGCTTATGATCACTGGCAAATAACGTGGTGATATCTACATCCGCTTGCAGTAACCCCATAATCACCAACAACAGTGTCGTCAATAACATGACAACGGCTTTAACCACTTGAGCGCGAGTGGAAAATAACAAGCCACCAGCGATACCTAATAGCGCAGTCATGATGCCAATAACGACTACGCTGCCAATGTATGGCAACGAAAATAAATACGCAGCCAGATGCCCTGCAGCTACTAATTGAGCAGCTAAATACAACACCACAACCGGCACACTCGCAGCCATTGCGACGCGAGCAACGGCTGAGCGCTGCAATCTCACCGCCAAAATATCGGTAAGAGTGAAACGCCCAAGACGTCTTAAACGTTCAGCGAATAAGACTAAAATCAGAGGCCAACCTGCGAAAAAACCGACGGCATACAGCAAACCATGATAACCACTCAAGGCAATCATTCCGGCAATACCTAAAAACGAAGCAGCCGACAAATAATCGCCGGTAATCGCTAAGCCATTACGAATACCACCGTTATCGCGACCAGAGGCATAAAATTCTGCTGCAGTACGAATTCGGCGACCGCTCCACAACAATAAGACTCCCAACGGGATTAAGAAAAAAACAAAATAGCGAGGATCAGGCGCGGTCAAAATAGCCGCTCGACTATCGTCAGCAAAAACCTGCGCGGTTGACGATAAAACTAAAAAACTGAGCAGCCACTTCATGACTTCACCGCGGCAGATTTACTGGCGTTATTAAGGCGCAAACACTCAGAACGCATGCGTTCATGCTCTTCGTCCCCCACCGTATTGGCATGCTTGACGTATATACCGGTAAGCAAGAACTGCAACAATATAAAAAATGCAGCAAAGGGCACTAGCCAAGGGGTAGGATTACTGACACTCACAGGCGTTAGTAATATACAGGGTAAAAATACGACACTGAGAAGAAATACAGCATAACTGCCACCCAGTACCGCCGCCATGCGCCGACGATATAGACGTTGTCCTGCAACCCAAGCTGCATAGTCGGGATGTTGGCTAATCAAGCTGCTCGATTCACTGTCCACTGTTTGCATTCCACCACCTCCGTGTCTTCAGTGTATCGAAAGTGCTGCCATACCCCAGATCGACCATAGTCGCAGACCTTATAACATCAGCGCTACAGAGCACCATCTACAACTTTCGTCTAATATGAGTTAGGCCTGTACGGACACAACGCGAGCTCGCGTGGTAATCTCAGAGGCATAAGAAAGACAATAAAAAGAACAAGTTAATATGCTGCCGATACGTCACTCCATCTTATGCATATTCATTAAGGATCGACATGATTCCCGTTAGTCAGCTAATCACAATCTCCATTTGTTATATTGCCGTGCTCTTTGTGATTGCTTGGTACGGCGACCGGCGCGCCCATCAAGGTAAACCCTTACATGGCAGTGGCTTGGTTTATAGCTTATCACTGGCGGTGTATTGCACGTCATGGACCTTCTATGGAGCGGTTGGACAAGCGGCATCCAGTGGTTGGATCTTTTTAGCGATTTACGTCGGGCCCATCGTATTTCTACTGCTTTTTTGGAATCTACTTGAACGCATTGTGCGTATCACCAAAGAAAAACGTCTAACCTCAATTGCCGACTTTATTGCCACGCGCTACGGTCGCGATCACACCCTCGCCGTCATAGTCACACTCGTTGCCGTTATGGGGGTCGTTCCTTATATCGCGCTGCAGCTAAAAGCAATTTCCACGACGTTTGAGTTACTCACCCAGCCTTTAGGGCTGGATTACGCTATTCCTGGCTCTATCTGGCAAGACACTGGTTTCTACATCAGCGTCGTCATGGCTCTATTCGTCATTATATTTGGTACTCGCGATATCGACGCCAGTGAGCAACATCCGGGCATGATTTTAGCGGTGGCATTTGAGTCTCTGGTCAAATTACTGGCCTTTGTTGGGGTTGGCATTTGGGTTATGACCTCGGTATTCGAGAGCCCTGAAGAGATATTGAAATTAACTCGAGAAACGGCCAGCGATCATCCGCTACTACAAAGCAATATGGTCTCAGTGTCTTTTATCTTACAAAGCGTGCTCGCCGGTTTTGCCATTGTGTGTTTACCACGGCAGTTTCAAGTCGCCGTTGTCGAAAACGAAAACACCAACCATATTCAAACGGCGCGTTGGTTATTCCCGCTGTATTTAGCCATCATGATGTTATTTGTTGCCCCGATTGCGTTAACGGGGCATTTATTTATGCAAGATTTAGGCTTTTCACCGGATACCTATGTGCTCAGTTTGCCCGTTTCTATGGGCCAAGATGCACTCGCGATTATTGCCTTTATCGGCGGCGGCAGCGCTGCTAGCGGCATGATTATTGTTGCCACAATAGCCGTCAGCACTATGGTATCTAACGAGCTGGTATTACCCGCCTTCTTTCGTCATGGGCAACAGCAAGAAAACCAACAACCCGCTGGAGTACAGCGATTAGTTCTAACCGTGCGTCGTGTTGTTATTATCGGACTAATCGGGGTTTCGTATTTATTTTATCGAATCGCCGGGGAGTTTGAATCTCTCGCCGCAATAGGCTTATTGTCGTTCGCTGCCATCGCACAATTTGCGCCAGCTCTATTTGGCGGCTTGATATGGCAAGGAGCCAATCGCCAAGGTGCAGTAGCGGGCTTACTCGGCGGCACCTTTATTTGGTTCCAAATGCTGCTGTGGCCAGTACTAAGCCAGCAGTTATTCGCACCTAGCGGAATCGACTCTATCGTGCCTAACAATGTGTTTGGCATCGACATGGACGACTTCAGTTTTACCGTTATTCTAAGCTTACTGATTAATTCCACGCTGTTTGTTTTCTTTTCAGTTGTTACCAATGCTTCGGTTCGCGAACGCATGCTTGCCAGCGATTTCACCAGCGTACGCAGCTCCAATCAACGCAAACATACATCATCATTTAATTGCAAAGTCGATGATGTACGCGTGGTACTTGAACGCATTTTGGGATATCAAAAAACCGATGGATTTTTCACCCTGTATCAAGCTCGCCATGGTATTCAATACGACCATGCAATGGCCTCCGATGATCTCTTACACGATGCTGAAGAGCTACTAGCGTCCGTTGTTGGCTCATCATCGGCGCGGGTTATTTTTTCGACCCTACTAGGCGGAGAGCAAATTCAAATTCGCGATTTGGCTTTCTTAGCCAGTGAAGCCAGTCAGGCATTTACACTCAGCCGTGAACAATTACAGGCTGCATTAGAAAACCTCCATCAAGGGGTCAGTGTCATTGACCGTAACCTTAATTTAGTCGCTTGGAATCGCCGCTACTTAGAATTATTTGAATACCCGAAAGGCTTTATTCAAATTGGAAAACCCATCGAAGAAGTCATCGCCTATAACGCCATGCGCGGCTTTTGTGGCGAAGGCGCGGTTACCGATCAAGTTAAGCGACGTATGGATTACTTAAAAACATTATCCGCACATCATTTTGAACGTTCTCTGCCCCACGGCATCGTCGTTTCTATGCAAGGCCACCCCATGCCTGATGGCGGTTTCGTTACCAGTTTTACCGATATAACAGCTCATCGAAAAGCAGAGCAGGCGTTGCGTGAAACCAACATAACCTTAGAAAGACGGGTTGAAAAACGAACGCAAGAATTAGACGATCTGACCTCACAATTAATTGATGCAAACCAAAGCAAAACGCGTTTCTTAGCGGCGACAGGCCACGATTTAATGCAGCCATTAAATGCCGCAAAGCTGTTTGCATCGACGCTGTCGCAGCAACGTTTAACGACCGAACAGCAAGGTCTACTAAAGCATTTAGAGGGTGCTTTGCAATCTGCCGAGGACGTTCTGTCATTGCTGGTTGAAATATCAAAGCTCGATTCAGGGGCAATGGAACCGAACTTAAAGCCGATAAGCTTAGCCGCGGTATTACGGCCATTACGCGATGAGTTCACTGCGCTTGCTGCCGATCAAGGCTTAAAGCTGCATGTGCGCGAATGCAAGCATTGGGTGATTAGTGACGCGCATTGGCTGCGCAGAATTATTCAGAACTTCTTAAGCAATGCTGTGCGCTATACCAACAAGGGTGGCATCTTATTAGGCTGCAGAGTACGTGGAGAGCATCTTTTATTAGAGGTTTGGGATACTGGTCTTGGCATACCACAAGACAAATTAATTGAAATATTCGGCGAATTTAAACGCCTCAATCAAGGACGCCAAGACACTAAAGGTCTGGGGCTAGGACTCGCTATTGTTGATCGTATGTCGCGTAGAATGGAGCATTCAGTCAGCGTGTCATCCCGAGTTGGACGCGGCACCTGTTTCCGCATTGAATTACCTCTAACTACAGCTCAAGAACAAAAAGTTGATAAAAGCGATGTCGTACTGAATAACACCGGCAACTTTAGTGGCATACCAACCTTTTGTATTGATAACGACGAGGCTGTATTAGCCGGTATGACTGCTCTACTCAGCAGCTGGGAATGCGATTTACATGCATGTCAAAACGAAACGGAAGCACAAAATATCCCATTCGAACCACGAATTATGCTGGCAGATTATCAGCTCGACCACGAATCAACAGGGCTAGATGTCATGATGGGCATACGTGCAAAAATGAATAACCCGGACATTCCTGGAATTTTGATTACTGCCGATCCTCGTCCAGAAATAGCCGATCAAGCGAAGGCATTAGGGTTCTATTTTTTAAGCAAGCCCGTTCGCCCAGCGGCATTACGAGCCTTGATGCGACGCTTGCTGAGTTAACTCAGCAAGCGTGCTTGGAAAACGACAGAAATCATTGAATAAAGCAAATTAAGCATCAACGTGTGATGCCGATGCCGCCATACGTCCTTCTGGTTTTTCGATATCTAAACTTTGTACGGCAATAACTGCTTGCGTACGAGTACGCACACCAAGCTTGCGGAAAATAGCAGTCACATGAGCTTTAATGGTCGCTTCACTAACTTCTAAATCATAAGCAATCTGCTTATTCAGCATGCCGTCAGCCATCATAGTTAACACACGGAATTGCTGCGGAGTTAACGTCGCCAAACGCACCGCTAAGTCCATCGCTAATGGATTCGGGTGATGCTGATGACGGCGTGCTTTCTCAGGCAAATAAATATCACCTTGCAATACCAAACCAATTGCCCGAGAAATCTCATCAAGTGACGAAGACTTAGCAATATAGCCAGCGGCTTCGTGGTCAATGGCCTGACACATAATCGCTGGATCTTCACAAGCCGAAACGACAATGACAGGTATTTCAGGATAATGGGAACGCATATACACTAGCCCGGAGTAACCATGGGCACCGGGCATTTGCAAATCCAGCAGCACCAAATCTGCATCTTTATGCAGTTCAATTAAGTGCTGTAACTCGGGTAGCGATTCTGCCTGCTCAATCAACACATCGGGCAACAACTGTTTTACAGCTTGCTGCATAGCAGTGCGAAATAACGGATGGTCATCCGCAATAATAATTTTTTGGGCCAGTTGCATCACTGCCTCCTGTTTGGCTGTTCCATCGCCTTGTTATTGTTGTGTTTTACTGTCTGCTATTACTTTAGTCTAGAAACACTAAAGCCGCCGAGCAAGCTCGACGGCGTTAGTAACCAAACCTTAACGGTTTAGCCGCTCTTCAATCAAAGTTTCAACAACAGCAGGATCTGCCAGCGTTGAAATATCACCCAGCGCGTCATGTTCGTTGGCTGCTATTTTGCGCAAAATTCGACGCATGATTTTGCCTGAACGCGTTTTTGGTAATCCAGGCGTAATCTGAATTAAATCAGGTGTCGCCACTGGGCCAATTTCAGCACGCACCCAGTTACGCAATTCTTTCACCAATTCATCGCTAGCTTCTTCGCCGGAGTTTAATGTGACATACACATAAATGCCTTGGCCTTTGATGTCGTGGGGGTAACCCACCACAGCGGCCTCAGCAACCTTTGGATGTGCGACTAACGAACTCTCAACTTCTGCAGTGCCCATGCGGTGACCAGATACGTTAATCACATCGTCTACGCGACCCGTAATCCAATAGTAGCCATCCGCATCGCGGCGGGCTCCATCACCGGTAAAGTACATACCACGAAAGGTCGAAAAATAGGTCTGAACAAAGCGTTCGTGGTCGCCATAAACACTGCGTGCTTGGCCAGGCCAACTATCAACAATCACTAAGTTACCGTCAGTAGCGCCATCTAGAATCATACCGCCGCTATCCACTAACGCAGGCTGCACACCAAAGAATGGGCGAGTTGCCGAGCCTGGTTTAGCAGCCGTAGCACCTGGCAGCGGCGTAATCATGATGCCACCGGTTTCGGTTTGCCACCAAGTATCTACCACAGGGCAACGCTCGTCGCCCATTGTGCGGTAATACCATTCCCAAGCTTCTGGATTGATCGGTTCACCAACCGAACCCAACAGACGCAGGCTCTTACGACTAGTGTTCTCGACCGCAGCCGTACCTTCCGCCATCAGTGAACGAATCGCGGTTGGCGCGGTATAGAGAATGTTCACTTGGTGTTTATCAATAATCTGCGAAATTCGATTAATGCTTGGATAATTCGGCACACCTTCCGACATCAAGGTAATACCACCATTCGCCAATGGCCCATAAAGCAGATAAGTGTGACCGGTTACCCAGCCAACATCCGCGGTACACCAGTAGACATCACCATCATGGTAATCAAATACGTACTGATGGGTAATAGACGCCCAAACCATATAACCGCCAGTCGTGTGCAATACACCCTTTGGTTTACCGGTGGAGCCTGACGTATACAAAATAAAGAGCGGGTCTTCGGCATTCATTTCTTCTGGCGGACAATTAGGGGATGCCAACGCCATCAAGTCTTCGTACCAGACATCGCGCGCAGCATGCCAAGCCACTGGGCCGCCAGTGCGTTTTACCACAATCACTTTTTCTAACGATTTAATCGCTGGGTGCGTTAATGCTTCATCGACATTGGCCTTAAGCGCAACTTTTTTACCTGCACGTACGCCTTCATCAGCGGTAATCACAATTTTTGAATTACTGTCTTCAATACGACCCGCTAATGCATCTGGTGAAAAACCACCAAATACCACCGAATGGATAGCCCCAATACGAGTACATGCCAACATTGCAACGGCAGCTTCAGGAATCATCGGCATATAAATACAAACAACATCGCCCTTACGTACGCCCTGCCCGCGTAGCGCGTTGGCAAAGCGCGATACTTGCTCATGCAATTCGCGATAGGTGATGTTTTTACTATCACTCGGGTCGTCACCCTCCCAAATAATGGCGGTTTGATCGGCGCGTGTTTCAAGATGGCGATCTAGACAGTTAGCAGAGGCGTTGAGCGTACCGTCTTCAAACCAACGGATATCGACTTTGTGATCATCGAAAGAAACGTTACGCACTTTGGTGAAAGGTTTAATCCAATCAATACGCTTACTGGCTTCCTCGCGCCAGAAGCCATCAGGATTAATGACCGATTGCTGATACATCTGCAAATACTTGTCGTTGTCGATCCAAGCTGAGTTGGCAAACTCAGGCTTAACCTCATAAATCTTGTCGTCACTCATTATTGTTCTCCCGTCATTCGTATCACGCTCAACCAGCTCGACAGCTGACGTCGTTTAATGTTCTACTCCCATATTGGTCGCACTAGGACCAAGGCTGAATTAGACAATGGTCTATTCAGCCCAAATAGAGATCGCGCAGTGAGTTACTAGTCAGAGAATACTACAAAGTCAGGAAAGTACTGTCATTAGGGGCGATTCATCGTCACTTTGGTTCGATTCCAGCAAACTGAACAGGTGTTTCACCTAACCAGAACTAAAGTATTTGCTCAGTCAGGATGAGTGCTTCGACCTTTGGCTAATTTCATTGCACAGAATTTGTGCACCATAGTGGCTCTGCACAATACAAAAATTAGGAGAACAAGCATGCGCAAATTACCTATGGTTTTACTGGCCACTGCGGCACTGCCAATGGCGGTCAACGCTGCCAATACCGAGTTCAGCTTCGGCGGCTTCATTAAAATGGATGCCATGCTAAGCACCTATTCTGATGGTGATATAGCGCCAGCAAACATTGGCCGTGATTTCTATGTTCCATCGACCATCCCAGTGGGCGGTCAAGATGAAGGCGCGGATCTAGATTACAGTGCCAAATCAACTCGCCTGAATATGAAAACAGTCACTACCCTTGAAGACGGCGAAACTGTCACCGGATTTATTGAGATGGACTTTCTCTCCAGCCCAGGTGGCACCGAGGTTGTATCTAACTCATACAATCCACGACTACGTCATGCCTTCTTCAAGTACGATGGCCTGACCGCTGGTCAGACGTGGACGACCTTTATGAATACTGGAGCACTACCAGAAACCGTCGATTTCTTTGGGCCAAGTGAATCCTCCGTATTCGTTCGCCAAACTCAATTCCGCTACACGATGGGCGATTTTGATCTAGCCATTGAGAACCCAGAAACCACCGTTGATGGTGCCGTAAGCGATGATGGCATGCTGCCTGATTTTGTTGCTCGCTATAATATAAAGTCTGGCAATAGCAATTTTGCAGTAGCCGCTTTGGTGCGCCAACTGTCGTACGAAGATGCGGTAAACAATGTTGATAGCACCACAGCAATGGGCTTTGGTATCAATGTTTCTGGTAAAATAATGATCGGCGGCGACGACCTCAAACTCAGCCTCACTAGCGGTACCGGTGTTGGCCGTTATGTTGGCCTAGGCGCGGTTACCGATGCCAATTTGGTGAACGGAGATTTGAAAGCCAGTAAAACCACCGCCGCTTTCATCGCTTATCGCCATCACTGGACCAGCAAACTGCGCTCTACTGCTATGTACTCCATGCTGACGGCCGATTACGATAGCGCTGCCCCAACAACATCAACCACCGACATCTCTAGCGTGCGCGTAAACTTGATGTACAACCCTGTCGAACCTATCACTTACGGCGTTGAGTACAGTATGGCAACGCGTGAAATCGATAATGGTGCCAATGGCGATATGTCTCGTCTGCAAGTATCGGCAAAATATAGCTTCTAAGCAGTAATAGAGGCTACCTTGAAAAAACCGGTTCAATAACCGGTTTTTTTGTATCTACTCTAGTCTGTTAACTGATACCCCACTGATAGCACCCTCTAAACCAAAGCCCTCTGTTGAGACCAAAATGTCACGCTAATCAAAAAAATCATACATTCACATGGCTGCAATCTTTTAAGGGCACCCTGCTCCAGCTAAAAATCATTGCACTATGCGCATCTAACAAGATGTTTACAGCGTATATATAAGGTGACAGACAGTTACTCTTTCACCGCGTTGGAAACCAATCGTTACACATAGGTAGTGAAATGAAGAAAATAGCCAAGATATACCGCCGCTTGCACAAGATTTACATAGTGACAATTTTTGTCACTTTAGGTCCGATATTCCATGTTTTCATGTGACCTATGCCCTCTTTTATCGCTCAAAAACGATCAATAAACAGATATAAAGTAGTTTTATCAATACAAGCGGCGAATATCGAATATTCATCGCTAAATCAAGCGCTTACCACATGATGGAAAACTTTGGCTACATATTGGCTGTAAATTGACGCGAGATGTTACAAACCCTATGATCTCCAGCCATGAACATGGCGCGACTTTTTTTTTCGATAAAAGTTCAGGTTAATTTTTTGAAAACACGGAATTCCAAAATTTTAAACATGCTAAACAACCTGCCTAAAAACGGATTTTGCTCTGGGCTTGTGCTGTTATTGTGCTTTTTAGTCGCACCAATCTCTTACGCCCAAGATATCGTTCTGCGCAAAAGCTTTGCTGGTAATTTATCTTTCGCCTTGACCGGTAACACCATGCGCAGCGGCACCAACGGCTGCGGAGTACTTACCAGCTCAAGTGCAACACTGACGATTCCAACCGGTAGTACCTTAAAAGCGGCTTATCTTTACTGGTCAGGGTCTGGCTCGCCCGATACGAGCGTTAGTTTAAATGGTGCAGCCGTTAGTGCAGCCGTTAGTTATACCGAAACGGGTAACAACGAAACCTATTACAGCGCCAAAGCCGACGTCACGGGGCGTATCTCCGCCTCGACATCTACATATACAGTAACCGGTTTGACCTTTAGCACGGCAGACGCCTATTGCTCGACTGAAGGGGCTTATGGTGGTTGGGCTCTATTAGCGGTATACGAAAATAACTCCGAGCCTTTACGCGTCGTAAACTTGTTTGATGGTTTCCGCGTTTATTGGGGCAGTTCAATTACCCTGACACCAAATAACTTTGTGGTAGCCCCAAACCCTGCATCTCTTGGCGGCAAGCACGCTCACATCACTTGGGAAGGTGATACTGGCAACTCTGATTCTCGTAACGGTATTAGCGAGTCGTTAGTTTTTAACGGAACCAGCTTAACCAGTACGAACAACCCAAGTGGTAACCAATTTAACTCATACTCTAATGCTGTTGGCGCCACGACATCAGGGGTTGATCTCGACGTCTATAACATTGGCAGTTTTTTAACGGCAGGATCTCGTTCGGTTGCGACGACGTATTCCTCGGGCCAAGACCAAGTTTTCCTATCTGCTGAAATTATCAGTATTCCCAATGAACCGGTCAGCGATCTATCACTAACGGTTACCGCCCCAACTACAGCGGTTGCTCGTGGTAGCAATGTTAGCTACCAATTTTCAGTGAAGAACGACGGTCCTATTGATGAACCAACAGGTACCACCTTAACCATTCCCTTAAACAATGGCGTTACCTTCATTAGTGCCACTGGAACAGACTGGTCTTGCACGAACACGAGTAGCCAAGTGCTTTGTACTTACAACAAAGCACTTACCGACAACGTAACCGCACCAGCGCTGACTCTTGTTGTTGGCACCAGCAATGCTACGACCAACACCATTTCAGGAACGGCCGTGGCTGCAGGCTCTAACTTCGATAACAATGAGGGTGACAATAGTGTCAGCATGGCCGTAACGCTTGCTGATCCTAATTTATCGACCTCAGTAAAGAGTGTGTTGGACGTCAACGGTGGCACTGTTCAGCCTGGGGATATGCTGCGCTTTACAATTGATATCAATAACACCAGCGACTTCAATGCTGAAGGCATCCGTTTAACCGACAATATGCCGGCAGCTATCAGTAGTTTCGAGGTTGTTCGTCAACCTGTCGACAGTATTAATAACAGTACTGCAGCACCTACTGGCACCAATAGTGCGGGTGTCGTCATTATTGATAACTTAATGATTGCGGCTCAAGGGACAGAAGAAGTCGTCATTGACGCTATTGTTTCAAGTTCTGCGGCCCAAGGGACCAATATAACTAACAGCGCAATTATTGGTAACAGCACAACCACCTATACGATTACGGCGCCAACCGTGTCGGTGGCTAGCACTGCATCCAACGGGGAAATCGTATTACGTTCAAGCTTGGCTGGAAATTTGTCGTTTAAATTAACCGGCAACTCAATGCGTTCAAGCAGCAACGAATGTAACGCACTCACAAGCTCAAGTGCGAGCTTGACCATTCCGTCTGGTAGCACCATCAAAGCGGCTTATTTGTATTGGTCTGGCTCAGGTTCAACGGATAACTCGGTCAACTTGAATGGCTCCGCAGTTACCGCAGGCTACACCTATAATGAATCGTCAGGTAACCAGACCTTTTATAGTGCACGCGCGGATATTACTAGCCGCATTAGCGCTACTGGCGGCACTTATACAGTTACAGGTCTCACCTTCGATACTAGCAGTACTTATTGTAATAACGCTGTCGTATACGGTGGCTGGTCGATACTCGCTATTTATGAAAACGCGTCAGAGCCTTTGCGCGTTGTGAATTTATATGACGGTTTCAAAAGTTTCACCGGCAGTTCGATTACCCTATCGCCTAATAATTTCGTTATAGCACAGAATGCTGCGACTTTAGGTGGTCAGCATGCTCACATTACTTGGGAAGGTGATGCGGGTAACTCACAAAGCACCGGCGGGTTCAGTGAAGCATTAATATTTGAAGGCAACAGCTTAACCGACGCCAATAACCCAGCTGGTAATCAGTTCAACTCCTACTCTAATACAGTTGCGGCTGCTACCAGTGGCGTTGATATCGACACATACCAAATTGGCAGCTATCTAACTCCCGGCGCAACATCAGTCTCTACTACTTATTCATCTGGTCAAGACAAAGTATTTTTGACCGCTGAGATCATCAGTGTTCCCAACGAATTAGTATCTGATTTGCATCTGCTTACCACGGCGCCAGCGAAAGTATCTCGTGGCGCCAACATTAATTATTCATTTACTGCGCGCAACGATGGTCCATCAACAGCACCTATTGGTAGCGAAATTCGTATTCCCCTCAATGATGGCGCTACATTTATTAGCGCTAGTGGCACGGACTGGACTTGTACTTCCACACTGACTGAAGTGGTTTGTACTTATGCACAAAGTATCAATAACGGTGCTTCCTCTACTCCGCTGGCTATACAAATTGGCACTACAAATACAACTCAAGCAACCACCGTTGGCTCGGCAACGTTAAGCGGCAGCAACTTCGATAACGATAGTAGCGACAACAGCGATGACCTAGCGGTTATTCTGCAAGACGCTAATTTGTCGACAAGTACCAAAACGGTTACCGATCTGAATGGTGGGTTACTGGAGCCTGGCGATACCCTGCGCTATACCATCACTTTGAAAAACAGCAGCAACTTCAATGCAACCAACTTGTCGTTAACTGACAATATGCCCGCGTTGATTAGCAGCTACACGTTAGTAACCATCCCTGCAGGAAGTATCAACAACAGTGAGATTGCACCGGCAGGAAGCAATAGCAGTGGCCTCGTTCAAATCGACAATATCAGTATTAGTGCCGCGAGTAGCGTGACAGTCGTTATTGAAGCCATCTTGTCTAGCGGTGCTCAGAACGGTAACAGCGTTACCAACACAGCAGTCGCGGGCAACAACGGCCAAAGCTATACATTTTCGTCGCCGACACTGACGGTGAATAATGTTATCGATGGATCAGGTAATAAGCCTTTATATTTGCATAGCGATAGTTCGCTTACACGTATCGCAAGCACGGAAGAAAACTTTGTCACCATTAATGATGATCAGAGTAATACGTGGGCTATCAGCCCGGCCTTACAAACATCGGTGAGTCTGAATTACAACTCCTCTATTCCAGTTCAGCTATTTCTACAAAACTCAGCGACTAGCGGAACGTTTGTAAATAACACATTCAATCATACCGTCACTACTACCCTGCGTAGAAAGCGTTCAGGGGCTACTACAAATATTGCGTCCGCGTCTCAAGCCATTGATTTAATCGGTGCTGGTAATAATTCGGGGCAAGATACGATTCGTAGTTTCCAATTCGATTTGGCGATTAGCAATCCCGTTACCTTGGAAGCCGGTGATTTACTTGAACTCGTTATCAGCCAATCACGTAACGGCGGCTCCCAAGCGTTTCCAACTTATCGCAACTTGAATGTTTATTCGTCGCATAGCGGTACCCCTGCCGCAGTACTACTAACTTCTAATACAGTCATTAACGTTAATTCCATTTCTGTATTTGATGCGCCATACCCTGCTGGAAATGAACTAACAAGTATTGATCGCGGCCAGCAAATTTATTTCCGTAGTCAGGTATCTGATCCGTTCGGTTACTACGACATTAACGGCGCATTACTTACCGTTGCGAACACCTCAGGCGACCTGCCTATATCTGAAGCAACCCTCTCTCCTGTCGCGAGCAGTGGAGCAATTAATACTTATGAATACCCGTATTTGGTACCGACAACAGCCAATGGCGGTGAATGGAGCATTACCGTAAAAGCCAACGAAGGCTTTGAAGGTACGGTATTCCATAGTCGCTCCAAAGCGATCAGCCTGCGTTTACCGCCAGAATTAATTCTGACAAAAACCATGAACGTATTATCCGACCCGTTAAATGGCAGCACTAATCCAAAAGCGATTCCAGGTGCAGAGGTCGCATATCAATTAAATATCGTCAATCAAGGCGAAGGCGAAAGTGATCCCGATAGCATTCAGTTAATTGATCACCTCGCCGCAAATACTCCGTTATTTGTTGGTGATTTCGCGAATGGTAGTCCTATTGAATTAGCGGATGGGACACCGGCGTCGACTCTTACTTTGACATTTACCAGTTTAGATTCTGCTACCGATGACATTGATTTCTCCAATGATGGCGGCACCAGTTTTACCTATATACCTAATCCCGATGCCGATGGATTTGATCCGTTAGTAACGGACATACGTATTACTCCGAAAGGCACTATGCCGGGCAGTGTCGGGGGCGGCTCGCCGCAATTCACTCTCATTTATAAAGTAAAGGTCCAATAAGGAGCATTCCATGAAGACCATCGTAAAAGGCGCCTTGCTATTCGCAGGGATTATATCGGCTTCGGCCACATGGGCGATCGGCACACCAGCCGGTACTAAAATCACTAACACCGCCGTTGCGACCTTTGATGATCCAGCGACCGGTACTACAGGCGTAACGACCAGTGATGCGGCTGAATTAACAGTATTAGAACTGATCAGCGTTAACGTAACGGCAGAAAACGTTACGCCAGTAACGACCAATGCAGGCGATACCGCGCAAGTCCTGACTTATACCGTCACTAACACAGGTAACGGTAGTGAAGCATTTGCACTCGATGCTACTAACTTGGCAGGCGACCAATTCGATGCAGAAAACATCAAAGTTTACGTTGATACCGACGGTGACGGCGTATTCAGTACTGGCGATCAACTGCTAACGTCGGGTAGCTCCATCAACTTAGATGCGAATTCATCTAACCCAGCAAAAACTATTTTTGTGGTTGTTGATATTCCTGCTGGCGCAACCACCATTGGTGATACCGCCAAAATTCAATTGGAAGCGACCTCTGATACTCCAGGAGCATCGACTGCTGCACCGGGTGATTTGTTAGTCGGCGAAGGCACTGGTGTTAGCGACGCCGTAGTCGGTAACAACGTAACGGATACTGCTTCAGCAACCTTCACTATTGGTGCAGAACCAACGACCGCTACCGTTAATATCTCGAAAACAATCGCAGGTCGCGTTGATCCATTCGGTGGCACAACTGACGTTCCAGGCACTGTCGTAACGTACCAGATCGATGTTGAAGTTGTTGGTGGTGACGTTGATAACCTAGTTATCACCGATGCTATCCCAACCAACATGACCTACGTTGCGGGTACCCTAACGTTGGACGCTGCAGCACAGACAGATGCTGACGATGTTACAGATAATAGCAATGTAACAGCAGGTGCAGTCACTGTAACACTCGGTACTGTCACTAGCGGCACGTCTTATGTGATCCAGTTACAAGCTGAAATCAAATAATAAAGAGGCACAACATGCGCTTATTAACGACTTTGCTGTTACTACTGCCGTTATCGGTTTTTGCTCAGGTTAACTTGAACACGGAAGTGTTTCTGGTTGCACCTGTGACTCAAGCCGATGGCAGTGTTGTGGAAGAATGGCAGGACGCTGGAACCATCGCCCCTGGCGATAAAATCGGCTACCGGATCACTTACACCAACACAGGCAGTGAAGCCGTTAGTGGCGTAGTGATAAATAACCCTGTGCCCGAAAACACCACGTACGTGGCAAATAGTGCAAACGGTCAAGCTGCAACCATCACCTACTCGGTAGACGGTGAGCTGTTCGCTCGTATGCAAGATTTGAAAGTGGATGAGGATGGGCAATCACGCCCAGCTCGAGCCCAAGATATCAACCAAATCCGTTGGGTCCTACAGCAAGCAGTTGCTGCCGGAAAAAGTGGTTCGGTTGAGTTTAAGGTTCGCGTTAATTAATACCTAGTGGGAGCTACTTATGAATAAATATTCAAAACTGATTGCCCCAGTATTACTGGGGACGTTAAGCGGATTGGCAGTCAACGTACATGCAGCAGGTACTGCTGCAGGTACGGAAGTTACCAACACTGCAACCCTTAACTACCAAATCAACGGCATAGACCAAACTGCGGTCACTGCTGAAGATAAATTCAATGTCGATATTAAAGTCGACTTTGATTTGGCACGTTTAAATACTGATGCAAACCAAACATCATTGGAAACTGACAACGTTATCGTTGCAGCTTTCGTGGTCAACAACACTGGTAACGCGCCGACGTCGTTTGCCGTTGCAGCAGCAAACGCAACCGGTACAACGGTAAACGCCAACGGCAATGACTATACCGATACCATCGACCTAACGGGTACCTATACCTATTACGTTGATGTTAATGGTGACGGTCAACTTGATGCCGGCGACACGGCGATCACAGTGACAGATGAAATCCCTGCGGACGATTCAGTCACTATTTTCGTTGTTTTACCAAAAGAAAATATCACCGGTGTTGATGGTGACGTTGCGATCACAGATCTAACGGTTAATGGCGTTGCTTCCACTATTAATGGAACAACCTACAACCTAGATACGGACGACAACGATCCAAGCAACGGCAGCACAGACGATGCAGCAATCGCTAACGGCGCGACCACCATTGAAGTGGTTTATGCCAACGGTGCAACCCCTGCGGATGCTGACAACTCAGAAGTGTTAAGCGACGTTTTAAAATTGGCATTCCCTAACCTAAACAGTGACGGCGGAATTGATAACTTAACGAAAACATCGGTTGTTATCTCTGATCCGATTAATGGCACGACCAACCCTAAAGCCATCCCTGGCGCTGTGGTTAAGTACACCATTCGCATCGTAAACACAGGTACGGCGTCAGCAACCAATGTCATCGTTACCGATACATTGCCGACTGACACTACCTACGTTGCCGATTCTCTGCTCGTTAGTTACGACGACCTTGCAACACCGGCAGCCGCCGATGCCGCAAACGTGACAGAAAGCAGTGGCGTAATCACGGCCAACCTAGGCGAAGTAGCCGCGAAAGAAGCCAACGTGATTGTTTTTCAAGTAACTATTAACTGAAGAAACTGACACGATGACTCTGTTCAATACCCACAGCAAATCACTCCTGACAACTGTCAGAGCGGCAGTATTGCTGACTGGAATGGGTATGCTATCGATGACGACAGCGAATAATGCATTCGCTGCGGTCACGCCTGCCAATACGGAAATTGAAAATACTGCAGTGGCATCGTATCAGGTAGCCGGTGTTGATTTTACGAAAGCAGCGTCAGTGAGCTTAACGACTCAGGAAATTAATCCAGGTCCGATTGCTCCGACGCCTGCTGAAATCTCACTTGGCCATTATGACGATACCGGTACTAGCAACGACACCTATTTAACCGATAGCGAATGCTCTGATAGTGCCGGTAACTACACCTCTTTAACTGGCTTTACCGATTTAAGCGGTACGAGTCATAGCTTGCCAGGCAACTACAGCCTGAGTGACGATCAATTTGGTTATAAAGTAGGCGAACCCCTATTTATTTTAGTGACTGAGGGCGACAAAAATATCAACCCTGTTCGTCCCGACCAAATTGTTATTACAATTTCCTCCAGTGATGGTTCTGATACCGAAACCATTCGCCTAACGGAAACAGGTAATAATACTGGAAAATTTGCTGGTGTATTGCCAACGACTGTTGCGAGCAATACCAGCCAATCGTATAACTGTGTTTTGTCGGTAAAATCTGGCCAAACCGTAGTAGCAACCTATCAGGATGCTGCGGACAGCACGGATATTGTTAGCGACTCAACCCGCTTTGATCCAAGCAGCCGAGTATTCAACGCCGCCACTGGCGCCCCCATTAATGGCGTAAGTATTACGCTTATTGATGTAGCCACCGGTCTACCGGCTGATGGCAAAGTATTCGAAGACGACGGTGTTACTCCATATCCAAGTACCGTTAAAACTGGACCTGCTCCTACCATTAGTGCAAGCGCTGTAACTCCATCATTTGCTGATGGCGCGTTCCGTTTCCCTGTGATTGCTAACGGTGAATATAAATTACAAGTAAGTGGTCCTGCGGATTTTCGCATCCCGTCTGATTTAACAGACGATGAACTAATCAATACTCCAAATGGTCCGTTCGATATTACCGCAATTTCTCGCGGTGAAAGTTTTACCGTGAATAACCGCGTATTCGTAACAGACATTGGTGCCGATCCACTTGATACCAATTTATTACTAAGTAAAACAGCATCTAAAAACGAAGCAGGTGTCGGCGACTTTGTTGAGTTCACTATTCGTCTAAGCAATGGTGAAGTTTTACTCAATGACGCTGAAGTGAAAGATCAATTGCCAGCGGGCTTACGTTATCGCCAAGGCTCTGCACGCATTAATGGTGTGAAAGTCGAAGATCCTAGCATTAGTAGCAAAGGCACATTACTGACATTTACTCTTCCTGAAGTCTCTGCAGAAGCCAGCTTAACGCTAAGCTACGTCACCCAAGTAACGACCTTGGCAAAAGGCCAAGTTACCAATACCGCATGGATTAACGACGACGTCGTCGTGAGTAATCGCGCTAGCGCTCGCGTATCTATTCGAGATGACTTCTACAAAGATAATGCCCGTTTATTTGGCCGAGTATTCCTTGACGACTGTAACGGTAACCAAGAGTCAGCCGATGGCGTTCCTAACATTCGTTTGTTTATGGAAGACGGCACCTATGTCGTGACCGATGAAGCGGGTGAATGGCATATCGAAGATGTAAAACCGGGCACGCACGTAGTCCAAATTGATAAAGCGACCGTTCCTCCATATATGGAACTAATGGAATGTGATCTCCGTGGTTTCCATGCAGGGCGCGACTTCAGCCAATTTGTCGATGTTCAAGGTGGTAGTTTCTGGCGCGTTGATTTCGCATTGAAAATGCTTGAGCCAGACATGGGTGAAGTCACACAACAGTTAAATCATGAGTTAGTGCCTTTAGACATTGCCGCGAACCAAGCAACACCATACAACTCACCGGTTAAGCAAAAAGTACGTTTTACGATTGATGTAAAAGGTACAGGCTTGCCAGTTAACAACGTTATTCAAATGATCGCGTTACCTGACGGTCTTATTTATCAAACCGGAACAACCGATATTGATGGCGTCGCTTCTGCAGACCCCGAAATATCATACGGCACCCTGATTTATCGCTTAGGAGACAAGCCAGAAAGCTGGAGCCATCAAATTCATTTTGATGCAATAGTCACTGACCAAGCTCAGTCTGGCGATCTTGTTACACGTTCGATCACTCGCTTCCAAGCAGAAGGTCAAACACCGCAGCAAGTCAAAGCGGCAACTACCACTGCTCTACTAGTATTGCCACCTGCCGATGGTGAGGTAAAACCGGTTAGTCCACCAAAGTTTGCTAACTTCTCGGATGTATTAACCGACGAAGATAAGCAAAACTTACGCTCAGTTATTGAACGTTTGGATGGCCTCGATAATTTGAAAATTCAAATTGTCGGTCATACCGACAGTACCCGTATTTCTAAGCGCAACCAGCATATTTTTGCCGACAACCAAGCCTTATCAGAAGCCCGCGCCAAATCAGTAGCGACCTACTTAGCTGAAGAATTAAAAGTTGCTGGTAGCCAAGTAACAGCACTGGGTAAAGGTGCAACGGTTCCTGTAGCAAGTAACGCCAGTGCTGAAGGCCGTGCGCAAAACCGTCGCGTTGAAGTGAAAGTACTTAATGCTGATGCGGTACTCAGCTTGAAGAGCCAAGGCAGTGATTTACAAGTCGCCGGCGTTCAATCACTTATCCCAGGCTTTACCGGCTTACCCGCTACCGCGGCAGGCAATCCGGCGCAAATGCCATCGGAATTATTGATTCCTGAATTTGATGAGCAATGGTTCGATACCGCAGCAGACGATGCGCAATGGTTATGGCCACCACTAGATCGCAGCCCAGCTATTGGCTCGATAAAAATCGCAATTTCGCACGCGAAAAAGCAACGAGTTGTTTTGACTCTTAACGGTTCTCCGGTGAGCGCTCTTAACTATGACGGCACTACCGCAAGCACAAGTCGTGATTTGATGGTTAGCCAATGGCGCGGCGTCGATATTCAACCGGGGGCTAACCGTTTCGGCGTCACTATTCTTGATAGCAATGGCGACGTCGTCAGTGAATTCGAAAAGACAGTTCACTTTTCACAAGATCCTGCTAAAGCTGAGTTAGTGCTCGATCAAAGTACAGTGATCGCCGATGGCATTAATCCACCAACGATTGCCGTGCGTTTAACCGACAAAGACGGCTTCCCTATTCGTGCTAAAGTTCAGGGCGAAGTAGAAGTTCTAGCGCCATATCAGCTCTATGACGAAGCCCGTCAAATTGAAGCGAATCCGCTCGCAATGATGCAAACGCCGCACTATCAAGTCGGCAACGATGGTATTACTCGAATTCAATTGGCACCGACTTTCCAAGCGGGTGAAGCGGTATTACGTTTCCATCACTCAAATGGCCAAACCGATGAACTGCGCGTGTGGTTAAAACCACAAGATCGCGAGTGGATTTTGGTCGGTTTAGGCGATCTGTCTGTGGGTTATAACGCTGGCGGTGGCGACAACGCCTCAATGAAAGCTGCAGGTATTGATGACAACATTTATAGTGACGGTCGTGTCGCCTTCTTTACTCAAGGTCAGGTATCGGGCGAATGGTTAATCACCGCTGCCTACGACTCAGGCAAGGCCGAAGCCGAACCTTTCGCTCGTGTCATAGAGCCTGATCGTTACTACACCTTATACGGTGACGCCAGCCAGCAACAACTGGATGCTAGCTCTGCACGTAAGCTGTATGTAAGGGTTGAACGTGAGCGTTTCTACACGGTGTTTGGTGATATTAATACCGATCTGAACGTTACTACTCTAGGTCGCTATAACCGTAAATTGACTGGTTTACAGTCGGTATACCAAGGTGATGTTGTTGAATTATCCGGTTTTATCAGCCAAACCAACCAAGGTTTTGTACGTGACGAAATTCAAGGTGACGGCACGTCTGGTCTGTATCGTTTACAGAAGCAGCAATTAGTTCTCAACAGCGAAAACGTCAGTTTAGAAATTCGTGATCGTTATCGTAGCGAAGTCGTGCTTTCAACCCAATTGCTGCAACGCGATGTTGATTACGTTATCGACTATCAAGATGGCACGATTTATTTCAAGAGCCCAATCGCCAGCACCGACGCATCCTTTAATCCACGCTATATCGTGGTTGAATATGAGGTCGACGCCGGTGATAACCTTGGCTATATCAGTGGTGGCCGTGCTGGTGTGAAATTACTGGGCAATACTGTACGCGCTGGTGTCACCGCCATTACGCAAAATCAAACAGGTGATGATCGTAACTTACAAGCGTTAGACGCCACGGTGAAATTAGGTGATACCGAAATTACCGCTGAAATCGCCCAATCGGAAGAAGTTGTAGCAGGTGATGCCACCACAGCTAATGCTCATCGCATTGAGATCGCACATCGTAATGAAGTTATCGAAGCCAAAGCCTATGTGCAAAGCCAAGATAATGGCTTCGGTTTAGAACAAACATCCGACAGCGAAAATGATTACCGCAAAAAAGGTGTAGAGGGTAACTGGTACATAACCGACCGTGATCGCCTGCAAGTATTGGGTTTTCATCACTATGGTTTAAGCACAGAACTAAATAGCTATCAAAGCCAAGTAGACTGGATTCATCGCTTAGATGACGATCAACAATTCTCGTTTGGTGTCATCACAGCGCAAAATGAAAGCACTGACGAAACCATATACACGGACCAATTATCTGCTGGTTTCAGTCGTCGTTTCATGAATAACCGCATGACCTTAAGCTCACAATTACTTGGTAATGTATCCGAACGTAGCGACGCTTATGATCGCTTATTATTGGGTGCCGATTATCGCCTAGACGATGACTACAGTTTATTTGCTGAACACGAAACTGGGTTTGAAAGCGATGCACCTCAACGCTCCGTATTCGGTGTTCGTGCTACACCTTGGGCCGGCGCTCGCGCCGAACAAAGTATCGAACAAGTGGAACAAGACGACAGCTATCGCTTATTCGCGGTATCTGGTTTATCGCAAGAGTTCTTGCTGAATGAAGCATGGAGCTTAAGCACTGGTTTCGAACAATCGCAAGATTTAGAAAATAGCGCGCCTGAAGAAATCGGTACATCAGAAAACTTCCATGCCGTATACGTTGGCAGTGCTTATCGCACACCAATTTGGCAGTGGAATAACCGTGTCGAATATCGCAACGGTAATATCAATGATAAGTGGGTAGCTCGTACTAGCTTGTATCACCCACTAAGCGATGCACTGGCCACCGGTGGTAGCGTTAATTGGTTCCACGAAAATGGTGATGACACCTACTCCAACCAATTAGATGCGCGCTTTGATTTAGCACTACGCCCCCGTAAAGATCCGTTTGCCTTATTGTGGCAAACGCGTTGGGTACAAGAAGCTTACGGTGGTAGCGGCATTCCTGATCGCACACGTAAATTAATTAATAATATTCATGCAAACTGGTTGATTACTGAACGTGATCAGTTGGCAGGACAATACGGTATTAAGCGTGTGTTGGATCAATATGGCAGCGGTAATTACGCCTCGACTACAGACTTTATGGCAACAGAATGGCGCCACCACCTGACCGAACGTTGGGATGTCGGAGCTCATGGTCGCCGTTTACATGGCTACGAAGCAGGTCAAGTTAATCATGGTGCCGGTGTATCGGTTGGTTATATTCCAAAAACCAACGTCTGGGTTGGCTTGGGTTATAACTTTACCGGCTTTATCGATAGTGATTTCTCTGCGGCGAACTTCACCGCCAAAGGTGTTTACCTGAAACTCCGCTTCAAAGCCGACCAAGAATCGTTGGCTACGATGCGAGCCGCTTTCCAATAAACATAACTTAGAGGGGCATCTCAGCCGAGATGCTCCCTCTTTGGCCTCATCACCCCGTTCCATCCTTGCTGCCTTGCTGTACTCTATAGCACTGATTTTATTGCGCTCTCGTTAGATAAAGGACACAGCATGACCTCGCGTGACCAACTTGTTGGCGACAACGGCCAGCCTGCCTACGGCATATTCCCTCGGGGTGTTGGTGATATCAATTTTATGGATTTCGATCTGCGTAACAGTATGGATCGTAAAATTGGACAATCAGCCAAACGTCGTCGCTTTAATCAATTTGAATTTATTGGAATTACCAGTCCAAGTTTGATTGTTGGTATCGCGATTGTTGACTTGAAACTGGTCAGTAATGCGTTCGTTTATCTATTTAATCCTGAGACCAAAGCCTACAAAGAATACAGTTTTCTCCAACCATTAAGTCGTGGCACCCGCTTTGGTACGCGCCCGAATAAAGATACGGTGACCTTTGTTAAAGGCCGCAATCGCGTCACCATACGTGCAACCCAACGTCCCGGTATTCGCCAAGTACGTGTATCGCTAAAAGATGGCACGCAAATACGCGCCAGCATAGATGAAAGTACTAACTATCACCCTCTTGCACTGTGCACTCGCACCGGCTATGAGGGGTGGACCTATACCCAAAAGGTGTGTGCGCGGGTATGTCATGGTTCCGTCGTGTGGGCGGGTAATACTTATAATCTAGAAAAAATAGGAGCGATGGCCAGCGTCGACTGGACCGGTGGTTTTATGCGTCGCGAAACAGTATGGAATTGGGGTAGCCTCTCTTGCCGCTTAGCCGATGGCCGACGCTTAGGCTTTAATTTAGCCGCAGGGGTCAACGAAACTGGATTTACGGAAAATGCCCTCTGGCTTGATGACCAACTCATAAAAATCAATCAGGTAGACTTCCGCTTTGATCGTTACCAAAGCGATCATGCTTGGGGCATGCATTCAGATGATGGCAAAATCCAACTATTCTTCGAACCTCGTGGGCAACGCTGCGAAAAAATTAATGCTCTCATTATTAAGTCTAACTTCACACAGCACTTTGGACAGTTTTACGGTGACATCGTATTAGAAAATGAAGTCATTCATTTAGATGGCCAATGGGGCTTTGCCGAAGACCACTACGCTAAGTGGTAACTACTTATAGATATTTCCGAGTCGTTCTCACCAATAAAAAGGCCGGTATTTATATGCATAAATACCGGCTTTTTCATTCAACTAAGATTGTTATTCAACACGCTGATCAATGCTGAGATTTAACAAATCTGTACCACGAGTAGCAACTGGCGAAATCTGCGTTTGCCAATCACCAGGCTGAGCTATCGGTTGATTAGTGCGAGAAACTCGGGCAATAACCGTTACCTCAGCAAAATTACTCAATTGTAAGCCCGCAGCCATCGCCTGAGCATCGCTAAGGGTGATGACCTGAGGTAAGTCTGCCACCGTTAAACGCTGCACAGCCAGAGGCATTGGTGGGCCGCTAACAGCTTTGGCCAAAACAAATACACTATCGGTACTATTTACCTCTGCTTTAGCTGCATCCGAGAGCGCAACAAACACTTGAATTTGCGCACGCTCCATCCAACTTAAATCAATTTCTTCCCCCTGCTCGGCGGCAAGACTAGCAGCTCGTTCAATGCCTTGGCCCAACGACTGCGATTCTGGCCCTTCCGGCATGCCAAGATAAAGCCCCTTCCAATGATCAACCGCAGCACTGTAATGGCCTAACTCAAAGGCTAAAATGCCAGCAATACCCATCGTTTGACGTTGATTAGGCGCCAACTCTAACGCTCGTTTAACTAAGCCGTAGGTTTCTTCATCAGCGACTTGATCGTTAGCGAAAAAACGCGCCTGTGCCAGTAATGTCATGGTCGCCGCTCTATCTTGTGCGGCTTCCGCAGGCAATGCCGCTAGAATATCTGCAAACACATCCGCCGCTTGGCTGAAATCACCTTGAGCATTTAATAACCGACCAAGTAAATAATTCCACTCGATCTCTTCAGGGTCGTGCTTAGCAGCAGCGGTTAAACGCTCAATCAACTCTTCACGTTCTTTATCCGATAGCTCTACCGAACTGGCTTTATCCAGCAACGCGGTCGCCGCGATAGCGTTAGCCGCACCCCACTGTTGATACAAAAGCACGGTAGCACCAACCGCAACCGCAACCACAGCAACCAGAAAACCCGCTCGCAGTGCTTTGCTCGGTGTCTTGGAATAGCTCTGCGCCTGATTAGCATTCGCCAGCAACTCCCGGTCTAGCTCTAAACGCAGCGCTGCTTTTTCGTCTTCAGTGATTTCCATAGCGTCAATATCGGCGCTACGCGTTTGATATAAGCGCAGATTCTCACTTTGCTGAAGAGACGCAGAATCACCATCTAAATCAGCATCATCACTTTTTAATAATGGCTGTAATAAAATGACGAACAACACGGCCGTCAGTAACAATAACAATGCCCAAATCATGACTGGTCGGCCTTATTTGTTGATTCGCTTTTTAAATATTCATTTTTTAATGCTTCGATACGCGCTTTCTCATCATCGCTAAGATCCGCCACAGGTTTCTTCTGCGCGCGACGAATGCCGATAATTAATAGTAAACCGAGCAAGAAGGCGACACCCGGCCCACCCCATAAAAATAAAGTATTCCAACGAAATGGCGGGTTGTAACGAACGAAATCACCATAACGAGCAACAAGATAATCAACAATCTGATCATCCGTTTGCCCATCTTGCATTAAGGTATATACCTTTTCGCGCAGATCGGCGGCTACAGGCGCACTTGAATCAGCGAGGTTTTGATTCTGACATTTAGGACAACGTAGGTCTTCGGCTAATGATTCAAAGCGTTGCGCTTTTTCAGGATCATCAAACGGATATTTCTCGCCATCAACAACAGCAAGCGTCGGCAAGCTCAGTAATGCCAATACCACTAAGGCTAAATAATTGCGCATTATTCCATCGCCTCAAATTGAAGTTTCAATGTCTGCCAAACCTTAGGATTTAAATCACCGATATGTTTAGCGCGAATAATACCCTTAGAATCCACTAAGAAAGTTTCTGGTGCACCGTATACACCCAGCTCCAAACCCAGCTGACCATTCGGATCAGACAAGTTCCATATGTACGGATTACCAAACGACATTAACCAATCTTTTGCCTTCTCGTCATTGTCTTTGTAATTGATTCCGAAAATACGTACGCCTTGACTGGCCAACTCATTTAAAAACGTGTGCTCTTGTTTACACGTAGGGCACCAAGTGGCCCACACATTAACCAGTGCAGGTGCGCCAACGATGTCCGCTTTCGTCACTGCTCGGCTGTCTTCCAAAACCGTTAATGAAAATTCAGGAAAAGGATGATCGATTAATGGCGATGGCAAACTGGTTTTATCTTCTTGACCTAAGCCAATCCAAAACACCACCGCCATGAGTACGAAAATACCAAGAGGAATAAAAAGCAAACTACGATTCATGCGTTTACTCCCCCCAGTTCAGCACTTTTTGCTGCCGTTACTTTTTTATCAGCGCGACGACGATAGCGTTTATCCAACATGGCTAAGAAACCACCACACGCCATAAAAATAGCACCCAGCCATACCCAGCGCATAAATGGCTTAACCTGCAAGCGCATCCCCCAAGCACCGTTGTCTAACGGTTCGCCCATAGAGACGTATAAATCACGGAACAAAGAGACATCAATAGCCGCCTCTGTCATCACCGAACCACGAGCGGTATAGCGACGCTTTTCCGCCATCAAAGTGCTAATTAACTTGTCATCTTCATACACATTAAAGCGCACGGCATCAGAGGTATAGTTTGGCCCCGTGATGTGTCCGCCCTGAGCAAATTCAAAGACATAATCACCTAAGGTTTCACGTTCACCAGGAGCAATCCTTACCGATTTTTCAGTACTGTAGTTAGCCACCATAGTGACACCCACAATCGTCACAGCCACACCTAAGTGCGCCAAAATCATGCCAAGATAACTCATTCCTAAATTAGGAATTCGAGTAATTTGTCCGCGTGATTTTTTCCACACATCAATAAAGGTGGCTAGCGTGAGCCAAATACTGACGCTTAAACCAAGTACCACCATACCTTTCAATTCACCGCTGATAATCATTGGCGTAATAATGGCAAAAACAATCGCTGCTATCGCCGCAGGCCAAAGCATAGTACCGATACGACCAAGCGAATCGACTTTCCAGCGTGACATAGCACCTGCACCCACCACAACCGCAAGACCTACGCTAAGCGGAACAAACATAGTATTAAACCAAGCGGCACCCACAGACAATTTGCCGAGTCCCATAAAATCGTACACAAGCGGATATAGTGTTCCGATTAAAATAGCTAAAGCGATGACCACTAACAGCAAGTTATTTAGCAGTAAAAACATCTCGCGCGATACCAGCTCGAAACGTCCCGATGAGGCTACGGTCGGTGCTTTTATCGCGTATAAAAGTAAGGATCCACCAACACAGATACCGAGCAATGCGAGAATAAAAATACCGCGCTCAGGATCAGAAGCGAACGCATGCACGGAAGTTAATACCCCAGAACGAACCAAGAAGGTGCCGAGTAAACTTAACGAAAAAGCAAAGATCGCCAGCAACACAGTCCAGCTTTTAAATAAACCGCGCTTTTCCGTTACCGCTAAGGAATGCAGTAACGCAGTTGCAACCAGCCAAGGCATTAATGATGCATTTTCTACCGGATCCCAGAACCACCAGCCACCCCAACCAAGTTCGTAATACGCCCACCAGCTACCCAATGCGATGCCGACAGTTAGGAAGATCCACGCAGCGGTTGTCCACGGGCGCGACCAACGAGCCCAAGCGGCATCCAAACGACCACTCATTAACGCCGCTATGGCAAAAGCAAAAGCCACTGATAAGCCAACGTAGCCCATGTACAAAGTAGGCGGATGCACAATCAAACCGAAATCTTGTAGCAAGGGATTAAGGTCGCCGCCTTCGGCTGGAGCCGACGGCAAATGACGACTGAATGGATTTGAGGTTTCAAGGGTGAACAAAATAAAGCCCACCGACACCATGCCCATTACCGCAAGTACCCGAGCAATCATATCGATAGGTAACGACTTACTTAACCAAGCAACCGCCAAGCTCCACAAGCCAAGCATAGTTACCCATAGCAGCAAAGAGCCTTCATGAGCGCCCCATACCGCGCTGATTTTAAAGGGTGTTGGTAACGCGGTATTGCTATTGGCAGCGACATACGCCACCGAGAAATCATCAACAACAAAGCAATACGTTAAAGAAAATAGCGATATCAATAAAAATAGCGCTTGGCCAGTCGCCAAAGGGCGGGCATACGCCATTAGCCAAGGCGCTCCACGATTTACGCCTACCAATGGAATGACCACTTGAAAAGCGGCGCAGACAAAAGCAAATATTAACGCTAGTTGGCCAAATTCGGGCACCATACTGTACAGCTCTGTCATGTTATTAATCCCTTGCCGCTTCCAGTGCTTGTTTGCCATCAAGGTGCGCTTTTTCAAGCGCGTCTTTTACTTCTGGCGGCATATAGTTTTCATCGTGTTTTGCTAAAACCTCAGAGGCAATAAAAACGCCATCTGTATTTAATTTACCCAGTGCGACAATGCCCTGACCTTCGCGGAATAAATCTGGCAGGATGCCGTCATAGGTGATGGTCACTTCGGATGCACCATCCGTGACCACAAAGCTGGCGCTTAAACCGTCACGCACTACACTGCCGACTTCTACTAAGCCACCAGCACGGATAGTACGACCCGGTTCAACTTCACCATTGGCAATTTGCGTTGGCGTCATAAACAGATTGATATTCTGCGTAAGCGAGTACATTAGTAAGCCAACCGCAGAGCCTACGGCGATGACTAAAAATACAATTAACGTAAGACGTTTTTTACGCTGAGGGTGCATTGTGCTTCTCCCGACGCAAGCGCTGTGCTTGCTCTTTCATTAAACGACGACGGCGCAGAATGGGCTGCACCACGTTGACCGCAATAATCACGGCTGTGATTCCATAAGACAACCAGATGTAGAGTCCGTGTTTTCCCATGGCGATAAATTCTGCAAAACTATTAAATTCCATAACGCGAGTCCTATTCCTGAGCACTTAATAGCTGTTTTACCCAGCTACGTTTGCGTTCATGCAACAAGATTTCGTTGCGCGTATTCAGTATTACCAGCAAGGCAAAAAACACGTAGCTGGTAACGATCATAATCAACAAAGGGACCAGCATATCGGGGTCCATTGACGGCTTTTCGGTGAGCTTAAGCGTCGCTGGCTGGTGCAAGGTATTCCACCATTCAACTGAGTATTTAATGATCGGAATATTCACTAATCCCACCAGCGAGAGAATGGCACCTGCTTTGTAAGATGCGTCTTCAGACTCCATGGCTCGCTGCAAAGCAATAACCCCGAAGTACAAAAACAACAGCATTAACATTGACGTTAGGCGTGCATCCCAAACCCACCAGGTTCCCCAAGTCGGTTTACCCCAAATGGCACCCGTCAGTAAGGCAATTAGACAGAATGAAGCACCGATAGGCGCAATCACTTTTGCCACCCACGCTGCCATTTTCATGCGCCAAATAAGATACACAGCACCCGCAACCGCCATCATCATAAAGGCACTCTGCGCTAAAATGGCCGCCGGAACATGAATATAAATAATACGGAAACTATTACCTTGTAGGTAATCTGCCGGAGCATAAGCTAAACCGAGAACCAAACCGACCACAGTGCCGATGATAGAAATTGCGGCCAACCAAGGAATCCAAGGCGTAGTCAGCTCGTAGAACCATTTCGGTGAACCCATTCGATGATAAAGCTGTGTCAGCCATTGCCACATAACAAAATTACCGCGATAAATTTAATTTGAGTGCCGCTGCTGCAGCAAACGGTGTGAACGCCAATGCCAACGCGAACATCGCACCGAGCATGGCTATTTGACCATTGTACGGCATGCCGATACCGGCGTGATGAACCGCACTGGCCGCAAAAATCAAAACCGGAATATACAGGGGTAAAATTAATAAGGTGAGTAACAATCCACCGCTACGCACACTCGCAGTCAGGGCTGCCCCAACAGCCCCCAATAGACTCAAAATGGGAGTGCCGACCGCCAAACTTAAAATCAATGCGCCGTAGGCATCATTTGGCAGCGCCAACATCAAGCCTAAGACAGGCGACATAAGAGTTAATGGCAAACCACTAATACACCAATGAACCAAGGCTTTACCTAAAGCCATGCCGTAAAGAGACTCGCCCGAGGCCAACCATTGTTCCAACGAGCCATCTTCCACATCGGCACGAAACAATGCATCGAGGGAAAGTAGGGTCGCCAATAACGCCGCGACCCAAATGACGCCCCCTGCGATTTTAGCCAAAAACGACGGATCAGGATCAACCGCTAGCGGAAATAAAGCCGCCACCATCAGAAAAAACATCAGTGGATTCGCCCACTCGCCAGGGTTACGTGCCGCTAGCAACAAATCACGCTTAACCGTCGCACCAATCAAACTCATGAATGCACGCTCCCAAGCTCTAACTGGCGTAAAGAATGGATGCCTTGAAGAGCATGATGACTGGTGATAATAACCGCACCACCTCCGGTGACATGCCGTTCAAGTTGCTGTTCTAACCATGTAACGCCGTAATGATCGAGTGCGGTAAAAGGTTCATCTAAAATCCACAAGGGCGCTGGGCAAACACATAGTCGCGCCAAAGCAACGCGCCTTTGTTGTCCAGCAGAGAGCTGCTGGCAGGCAGTTTCTTCATACCCAGCCAAAGAAACTTCTTCTAACGCCTGCCACAGAAGATCATCGGCCACATTCCATTGGCTCGTTAACCAACGTAAATTCTCAATCGGGGTTAGCGCACGTTTAACTGCCGACAAATGCCCCATGTATAAACGCTGATGGGCATAATGGGCATACACTTGCTGAAGCGGCTCTCCGGCCCAGAGAACCTCACCGTCAAAATCTTGATTCAATCCCGCTAACAAGCGCAGTAAGGTTGTTTTACCTGCGCCATTTGGCCCGACTAACTGCAATAAATCACCATTAGCCACATGCACCGATAACTGCTCAAATAGCACGCGATCATCGCGCTCGCAGGTCAATGAAGTAGCTGTTAACTCTATCTGACTGGCTCGTTTTGGGGCCGTCATCGGAACCTCTTAATAGTGATTTATCGCTACTGGTATCCCAGCGCGGCCGCATTATAACCAAAAACAGGCTGACGAACCTGAGCTCAGGCAACTATGATGGGTAAAGATGCGTCAATGGCCGCCGATATCTTACGTATGAAAACCGATTCTATTCCATTATTCACCACGAAAACGCTCGCTTCAGCGCGTGTTAGTAGCGCCCCTGCGAGTGTTGAATCCTCGGTTCAAGCTGCCACAAGCAGCCAGAACAGCAGCCAACCCGCGCAAGCCGAAGCTAAAGTCATCGCCAGTAAGTTACAGCCCCAACCGGAAAATAGCGCCAACTCAAAAACTTCCACCAAACCCGAATGGCAATTGACCTTAGAAATCGATGGTAAAACGCTACAGGTAAATAGTCGGTTGCCCCTCCCTATCGACAGTCGGGTAACAGTCACTGTAAGCCAAGATGCTAATGGCAAACCACAACTCAATGTCGACGCTATCGAACTCGCATCGACAAAACCCGTGGTGGCAAGCAAAACATCAGAAACCGTGGCCAACAGCGCGGAAGCGCGCCCAGCATCAAACCCCACGGCCAATTTATTACAGATACTTAAAGGCGCAGTAAGTAGTACGCCTCAGGCACCCAGTGCGATTGTCAGCCAATGGCTAGCCAGCCGTTTACCTGCGACAACCCAAGCGCAGGTAATCCCTGCAGCACTGAAAATGATAAAGTCTAGCGTGAACCCAGCGAATAATCCTACAACCAGTTCAGCAGCAAACACTAACTCAATACCCAGCGCTAGCAGTGCCGTCAATGCCTTACTAGCGCAACAGCTGCCAGACAGCGTACGCCAAAGCCTGAGCCAATTTATCGCTGCGCAACCTGAGCGGCCCGCCCTAAACCAAGGCAGCCAAGTAGAAAGTGCAGTACGCAACTCGCCACAACACTACGAACGGCAACTATTACAGCACGTCGTGCAAAAGCTACTGCCCAATGCCGAATTACCATCTGCTATAAAAAACAGTTCGCCATCGATATTTCAACAACTATGGCGTAACGCCCCTTCTAGACCACTGACGAATTCAGACGCTTCAACCGCTACAACGACCCGTACTGCGAGTGCTGCGCCAAATAGCATGAACATGGAAAAAAGCACCAACGGCTTAAGTTTACGTGAAGGTTTAAAACAAATATTCAGCCCGACAAGCCTGGACAATGGCACTCTAGGGGGTAATAAGCAGCTACGCACACTTAGCGACGCGATTGCTGTTTTGTTAAACAAAGGTCAGGCAAACGACGGTGCTAAGAGCTCCACGCCAACAACCTCTAGCGTCCTTGCCACAGAAAGCGCGGCAAAATCACAGATTAACGCAGGGCATACTCCGCTTAGCGATGATCAAGCATTGGCTAAATTACTCACACACAACCTCAAAGGCGCATTAGCCAAAGCATTTGTCGACTGGCAAGGACAACTAAGCGGTAATCGCGGAGTTGCCACCAGCCATTTACCCTTATCGTTTAGCGCTGCAGCCGATGATGTACCCGATGCCTTTCGCTTGCTGCAATCGACGTTAGCGCAACACGAAGTGGAGCAATTTCGCACGGTGCAATCCAGTAGTGAGCAATTGCAAACCTCTCTAGCCTTGCTATACCGCGATGGTAATCAACTGCGCGATATACCTATGCACATGCAGCGCGAAGACGGGGGCCAAGGAAATAAAGACAATGAAGTAAAACGCCAAAGCCGTTGGCGCATAAAACTACACTTCAATCTGACAGAACTAGGGCCATTGGATGTCGATCTTGATTTACGTATGCCCACCATGTCGGCCACCTTTTGGTCGCAACAACCGGAGACTTTAGCCCGTATTAACCAAGCTATTGCCCCGTTGCGAAAGCGCCTTACGGAGCTCGGTGTTAGCGTCGAAACCTTGCAAGCGAAGCACGGCCAACTGCCACCACAAGAACACGGCAACATTCAACATTCACTCGTGGATATTCACACATGAGCCTGCCGGATAGCCTGTTTGAAAGCACCGAAGCCATTGCCATTAGTTATGACGGCTTAACCGCGCCCAAAATTAGCGCCAAAGGCGAAGATAACCTTGCCCAAGCCATTATTCAGCTCGCCCTGACGCACAAAGTACCGGTGTATGAAAACGCTGAATTAGTCAGCTGGCTTAGCCAACTCGATCTAGGTGACGAGATACCGCGACAGCTGTATCAAGTCATCGCCGAGATATTAGCCTTTGTTTATCACTTAGAGGGCAGAACGCCCGACAATAACTAACCGCTGACCAATACGACAGTTACAACATCCTACGATTCTTTGGGTGCTGAACAAGCAGTCTTCGCCAGCGTTATTCATAGGCAAGCAAAGCTAAATCCACCAACCTCCGAATTGCAATCAATGACAAAGGGATCTTGTTAAGCCAACCCTATGCTTAACCTAGAAGTTCCGTTTCGTTTTTCTACGTGGGTGCTACTATCGATTTGCCCTTACTTCATCGGAGTTCCCATGGCCGACAAAGATTACATCGCTCAACTGTTTCGTGTGCGACGTGAGCGTTTTGGGATTTCTGATGATATCTATTGGGGCTGGTTTAATCCTGATGATGGTAGCGTTGAATGGAAAACGTGGCGCCATGCTGATGCTGATGGCATGGGAGGTTTCGCGAACATTTTACGACCCTTAGGCTTTCCTTGCGATCCGCTACCAATATGTAATGAAAATAAGGTCCCCAGTTGGCTAGAGATTTTTCGCGCGAGCAAAGAAAATCCACGTCCTGCTGCCCTTAAGCAAATCAACTGGAAGCAAACCTATGCATATTCACCCGACAGTATGCGCATGCCAGAAGTTGCTTTTCTTACACGGGAAGAAACAATAGCTTTAAAAGAAAAAGGGAAAAATCAAAAGTTAAATTACAGTAATCTAGCATTTTCAGCTCTTAACAGGGTCGTCGCTAAAAAACTCGTCAATGGAGACGATCCTTATTACTGGTTCATCGGAGTGAATATCCGCGGTGCCACCAACATTCGCAATGAGCAGTTTAATCAAGTATCTGGTATTAATTTACCGATATATCCAGACTCAGATGCCGCTCACTGGCAACAGCAGATGCGCTTGGCGTTAAAAAGCAAAAGTCACTGGGCAACTTGGAAACTGGCTAATATCGGTAAATACATAGGCGATGGCGGACTGGCGCTAGTCTATCGTTTATCGACCAATTCCAGTCACTTTGCCGGGAGCTGCTCGGTCATGAGCGATTGGCCATTACCTGACGAGCGCAATCCTGAAATTAACAACAACCGCTTACTATGTGCCGCAGGTCCTGGTACTGCAAACTACCCGATTAATAGCTCACTTGTTGGCTGGAATGGTGCAACCACCCTAACACTCAAATTACACCCATATATCTGTGAAGATCAGACGCTCATCAAAATACTGGTGAATGCTTGGCGAGACGAAATCCTAAGAGATTTGTAAATTCATGCCCTAGCGGCACTCGCCCCGCAACGACATCGGTATTTTACTGCGAATAACATCAACTTGTTCGTCACAAGCGAATAAATAGTGAAGTTTGGTAAAAGCCGCTTCCGCGGTCATATCACTACCCGAAGTAACACCAATTTTACTCAATACCGATCCTGAGGCGTAGGTATCTTGAAACACACCACCAGCCAAACATTGACTAACATTTACCACTACAATTCCGCGCTTAACCGCCTCCTCGATTACCTGCATTAACGCGGAATTATGGGAAGGTACATTACCTACACCATAATTACGTAAAATAATCCCTTTCAGCCCTTCCATGTTGAATATTTGCTCAACCATATTCGCCTGAATTCCAGGAAAAAGCGTTAGCATTGCAACGGCTTGAGAATCAAACGTCAGCGCACGAAAATTCGGTAATCCTGCTGGTAACAAAATTCGATTATTGAGCTGAATATTTACGCCAGCTTCTCCTAGCCAAAGTAAATTAGGGGAGTCAAAAGCATCTAAACTCGCGCTATTCACTTTGGTACTACGATTACCCCTTAAGAGCCGCCCATCAAAACAAATACAGACTTCTTTGAGCGCCGAATTAACCGCCAGAAACAGACTATTGAGCAGATTGTTCAATGCATCTGTACGCACCGTATTCAAAGGAATTTGCGAACCTGTGAGGATCACCGGCTTGTCTATTTCCTGTAAAATAAAAGACAGAGCGCTAGCGGTATAAGCCATGGTATCCGTACCATGCAGCACAATAAAACCATCATAGTTATGCCACTGCTGCGTCAATGAAAGCGCTATCCGCGACCAATCATTTGGACACAAGTCAGCACTATCTATTAGCGTATCTAATTGTACTAAGTCATAGACAGGTAACGTGTACCCGTGCAGCTTTTCTGCTAATAGCGCCGAGAAATTTTGTGCGGGCCGATAGCCGTCAGTGGAAGCCTCCATGCCTATAGTGCCACCAGTATGAAGTATCAGAATACGTTGCTGCATAGAGTAATAGCCGCGTCAGGTTAATGATCAACAATGTTCATTATGAGTTTATATCACGATATTTGGCAGAGTTTAGCACAGGAGAAAAACGCAATACTCCAATAAAAAAGCCCAGCACTAGGCTGGGCTTTTTTATTATTTTTCGTTTTTTTAGTGCGCCGTTTCTGCCTGACGCTCTATGGCCGACAGCAACCAGCCGATGTGCGTTTGTACGACATCATCAGGAATCAGGTCAACACCCGATAGTAATTGCGGTAGTGCTTTGTATCGATACGAGTCAATCAGCCCGTGCAAGGACGAAACAAAAAATAGCGCTAATTGCTTCTTCAATGCATCGCCTTTACTACCAATCGTAGGAACAGCATCGGCAAGCAGTGATAACAAGTGCGACTGCCACTCATCAACCATACGGCTGACTTGTAATTGAATTTCTTGATCAACACCATCAGTATGATCCAAGCTCAATAACGGCGGCTGAAACATCAGTTGATAGTACCCAGGGTAGCGCTGTGCGAAATCAATGAGGTTACCAGCAAACGCATACAAGGCAGCAGTGGCGTTAGCTGAGTTAGCCATTTGCTCATTCAGATCGGCGAACGCCATATCAAAGCCGCGGCGTCGGGTGTGAACGAACAAGGCTTCTTTATTTGGAAAGTAGTTGTAGATATTACTCGCCGTCATGCCCAATTGGGACGCTAGCTTTCTCATCGACAAATGATGAAAACCAACTTCAGCCATTACACTTGATGCGCTATCCATAATTCGTTCACGTTGTGCCGCAATTTCTTCCGGCGTAAACGGCTTCTTAGGCATAACCAACCTCGTTGACTACAAATCTCAGAAGCCAGTGTTTCGCAACTGAGAATTGTTATACAGATTTCAGGATCCGCCTATCAAACGTGCAAAAGGTGCCAAAATCAAGGCAATTAGCGACTAAATGCTATTTATTTTGCTCTAAACGGCAAATTTTTGATGTGGAACAATATAAGCCAAGATCGTCATGGATAGACTGCGCCGATTCTATTGCTAGATTCAACTAACTGAAGATTCACCTGCAGAGCTGCCTAATATGTCAGAGCACCTTATCTGGGATCCATTAATGATCCAGCGCTACAACACCGCAGGACCTCGTTATACGTCATTTCCAACGGCGGTAGAGTTTCGTAATGTTGATTCCGACCAGTTAGAGCGCAATGCGCTATGCACTCCAAGCCATACGCCACTCTCTCTCTATCTCCACATCCCGTTTTGCACCCATGTTTGCTACTACTGCGGCTGCAATAAGATAGTGACGAAAAACAAAGGGCGATCAATCCCCTATTTAGAACATTTGAAAACCGAAATCAGGATGAAGCATGCCTTGCTCGGAGGCTCGCGCAGTGTTGAGCAGCTGCATTTAGGTGGCGGCACACCGACATTCTTAAGTGATGATCAACTCACTGATTTGATGGAGTTTTTACGTAACTTATTTACTTTCAGTACCGCCGAGACTGCTGATTATTCGATAGAAATCGACCCGCGAGAGCTCCGTCCAAACACACTCAAGCGCTTGCGCGAACTGGGATTTAATCGCTTGAGCTACGGCGTACAAGATCTAGACGAGCGAGTTCAGGCGGCGGTCAACCGAGTCCAGCCCGAGAGTATGATTCGCGCCGTTATGATTGAGGCACGAGAGCTAGGCTTCCGTTCGATCAATATTGACCTGATCTATGGCTTGCCACATCAATCAGTAGAAAGCTTCGATAAAACACTCGATGCCATTATTGATATGCGCCCAGATCGGTTATCTATTTTCAACTATGCTCATTTACCGCAGCGATTTATGCCTCAGCGGCGCATCAGCGAAGATGACTTGCCCTCGGCCCAAGAGAAGCTGCAAATTTTCGGACATGCAATTAGCAAACTCGATGACGCTGGCTACCATTATGTCGGGATGGATCACTTTGCTCTGCCTGATGACGAACTTGCCATTGCCCAACGCGACGGCAAGTTACATCGAAACTTCCAAGGATACACAACTCACGGCGACTGCGACCTAATTGGCTTTGGGGTCTCATCTATTAGTCAGGTTGGCGATCTCTATAGCCAAAATGCGGTATCGTTAGAAGACTGGCAAGAAGCGCTAGAAAACGGCGGACTACCGCTGAGTAAAGCCTGTAAAACCAATGCCGACGACCGTCTCCGTCGAGATATCATCATGGGGCTATTGTGCCATCTTGATATCCGCTTTAACGAACTGGATCAGCAACATAACATCGACAGCCGCACTTATCTCAGGCAGGATTTAGCTCGGTTGCAACCCATGTGTGATGACGGACTCGTAAACATTGACGAGCACGGGGTGCAGATTACAGATTCAGGTCGCTTACTGGTACGTCATGCCTGTATGGCCTTCGACCCATACCGGCAACAGGATGACCAAACCCGTTTTTCCAAAGCTATCTAAGAATTGGACCAAGCGCCTCTGGTGGGCGCAATGGCCCCTTTATGTACTGCTATTTCTGGGGATGAGCCATAGCCTCAATCGCCATTTACTCGAAGAAGGCACTAAGCTGCCGAACTTGTCGCTCTATACGCAAAACGGCGCCCCTACTCAGATAAAATGGCCACAATCCGAGCAAACAATTGTTCTGTATGTCTTTGCTCCTTGGTGCAGCATTTGTCGAGTTAGCATGCCCGGCTTGAACTTGATACCGCAAGAACGTGCACGCGTGATTGGTATCGCACTTGATTGGGATAGCGCCAAGCAAGTAGAAGACTTTGTAGCATCCACTGGTTTCAAGGGGGAATGGTATTTAGGCGGGACCAAAATAGCTGAAGCACTAAAAGTTACTGGCTACCCCAGCTATTATGTCGTATCTGGCGATGGCCTAGTTAAGCATCGAGATCGAGGTTTAACGACACCTCCTGGGCTATGGCTAAGAACGATACCTGATAACTAAAGGCTTAACTTTAAGCGCAATGATATCAATAGTTAGCCAACTCATTTTCAGGTCGCCAAATCTTCCAGCGGCCATTCTCGTGTTTAAAAATCACCCGCGTTTCAAATGGCTTCTGAAAAGACTCTTGGCTGCGTCGTAACGTCCGCGCAGCACGGAAGGCTGGGTCTCGTACCCAGCTTTCAATATCATCCACATACCAAGCCACCATCGCCTCAGCATACGTCTCGTCCGCTTGCTGCTGCGGCTCAGATAACGACATGATCTCTTTCACCCGCCGAATACCGTAATAAAACCCTTCGGGATCTTCATCGTTCAACGCACGATAATCCCAAGTAAGCACAACGCGCTTTTTCCCCGCGCCCATGTCTTCCATGTACATCTTTTCGTCTCTGGCGACCATCTGATGACGAAACAAGGCCGCTAATGTCACCGCATCGCGACTCGTAGAAGCGCGTTCAACTTGCATAGGCAAACGCATGGGCGTCCAATACAGGCGCTCACCTGCAAAATCTTGCTGCAAGACACTCGCTGCCATATTTGGGCCAAATGCGGGTTGAGTTAGGCCAAAACTTGAAAAAAGTAACAAAATTGTAAGAATCAATGGTTTCATCTTTTCCCTCCAACCCTTAGGATAGCCGCTCTTTTTTTGATCATGTAATTTGTCACGAAAGTGTCATTGATTTGTTATAAATTTTGGCAAATCAGAGAAAACGGGAAGAACCATGCAGCAAGCCATTGCCCCCCTGCGTACCGAAATCGCTGAAGCGTCGCTGGTTGCGCGCATCACTGACGATCCGCAAGAGATTCAGCAGGCGCTTGAACTCCGTTTCCGTGTCTTTGCCGAAGATATGGGAGCCGATGTTGAAGGCGCCCACCTAGGCATAGACAAAGATCGCTTCGATGACCTGTGTATGCACTTGGTGATCAAAGATGTAAACAACGACCGTGTGGTTGGTTACAGCCGTATTCTGACCAATGAACTGGCAGAAAAAGCCGGCGGATTTTATTCATCGACTGAATTTGATCTCAGTAACATAGTACGGGACGGTCGTACTTTTATGGAAATTGGTCGCACTTGTGTTGATCCAGATTTTCGTAGTGGCTCAGCCATTGGCATGCTTTGGGCATTTATCGCTCAATACCTCGATGATCAGAACATCGATTACCTCATGGGGTGTTGCAGCATTCCTTTGTCCGATGGCTATGCCCGTGCCGTTGCCGTCGTTAATCATTTACGCGAACACCACTACACCACTCCCGATCTGCGTGTGACGCCAAAAGTACGTATGCCTACCATTGATGTCGATATGGATGGTAAACACTTGGTACCCTCACTACTGCGCGCATACTTGCGCCTAGGCGTGAAAGTGTGTGGTGAACCGTACCTAGACAAAGACTTCAACGTTGCCGATGCCCTGATTTTGTTGCACCGCACAGAGCTCGATCACCGCTATCTGCGTCGTATCCTCAAAAGTTAACTCAGTATTCCGCAGGCATGCTTAGAATGATGCGTGCCTATGCGGTAAACTTCAGCCTCACTTCAATCTGTGAGGCAACATGAAAAAAGCCATCATGCGCTGGTTATCTTCCCCGCGCATCTTCCGTCATACCATCAATCTGTTTACCCCATATATTGGCGCTGGCATTAAAGCGACCTATTTATCGCCGGACTACCGTGAAATCCATGTGCAAATGAAATTGCGCTGGTACAACCGTAACTATGTTGGCACCCACTTTGGCGGCAGCATATTTGCCATGACAGACCCCTTCTACATGTTGCTGTTCATGAATATTCTCGGGCCAAAATACATCGTATGGGACAAGGGCGCAGATATCGACTTTGTAGCTCCCGGTAAAGGCACCATCAGCGTACGCTTTATCATTACTGACGCCATGCTGGACGAAGTTTTAGCGAAAACGGCTAATGGTGAGAAGTTTGAGCCAACCTACGAAGTGCACGTCATAGACGAAGCTGGAGAACTAGTCGCCTCCGTGCAGAAACGACTTTATATACGCAAACATCCACGCCATCGTTGAGCGCGGTCTGTCGGGCTAAATCTTTCTGCTCTGCTACACTTTTTGTATCGACGTGTGTGCTAATCACACATGCTCACGATTCAACAAGGTAACCGCTATGACCACCATGACTATTAACCAAGCTGTCGAAATCATCTCTGACTTACTTCAGACACTTGAGAACGCTTATTGGGAGGCAGCAAACTGTGAAGAAAAGGATCGAGTTTTCAATCTTTCACAGATACTCAATGCAGAATACATCGAGCTATTAAAAATTAGCGTACAAGATCATCACTATGAATACGAAGTCATCTCAATTGCTAAGGCAGAATTACTCCAAGCATTGAATAATTTCGCCTTTAACTGTCAACAACACGTTCGTCGACAGCCAACAGCCACTCGACTGCAACAACTGCTCTCGCAATTCAGCAACAACCTCAATTAAGAGGAGTGAAGCTGTTTCATCATTGCGTTAGAAGTGATCGAATAGAGGCCAAGTCGACCGTTTGACTGAAACGATTACGACCTGCGGATTTAGCAGCGTAAAGCGCTTCATCCGCCGCCTCCATGAGAACCATCACATCGTCGTCCAATCGCGGCTCACACCACGCCAACCCCATACTCACGGTAACGTAAGGATTTACGTCGGAGCCGGCATTAGGAATCGCCAAGTCTTCAATAGCTTGTCGCAAGCGCTCAGCCACTACTGCCATACCATCAAATTGAATAGACGGCAGTATGATTGCGAATTCTTCACCACCAAAACGAGCCACCAGATCGCGTGGACGCTGCACTTGTTGCTTCAGGGTCTGAGCAACACGACGCAGACATTTATCACCTTCAACGTGGCCATAATTGTCGTTGTAGCCTTTAAAATAATCGATATCGATCATAATCAAACCAATATTGCCGCCCTCGCGTTGTGCGCGACGCCACTCTGCTAGCAAAAAATCATCTAAGTAACGACGATTGGCAACTTGAGTGAGCGCATCCGTGCTGGATAAACTTTCTAATCGGCGGATCTGTGCACGATGACGTAAAACGACCTCAATACGGGCTTTACAGAGCTCTAGATTCAAAGGCTTGCGAATATAGTCCAACGCGCCCACCTCTAACGCAGCCAACTCGGCCTCGTCGTCATCTGGTCCCATAATAATCAAACTGACATTACGACTCAGAGGACTCTCTAGCCATTGCTTGCAAAAAGATGCCAACTGCTGACCAACAAATGCCATATCAAGTAGCAAGATATCCGTCTGATGAGATGGCTCGCTCAGTCGATAAATTAACTGTTCCTGATTCATTGCACTAACCAATGTGACAGCAGAACCCAAGCAGGCACCCAACTGCGCCTGAACAGCTAAAGTTTCGTCAGCAATAATAATGATTGGATCTTGCGTCATAAGCATTAATATCCGTCAACGTGAGAACAGTATTATCGACCAGAATACACGAAACTTTGGCGCTGTTAATAAAACTTAACAAATATTTACTGGACGTCAGTTTTCCACATATTCGACCATGAAAAATCGTCAATAATCTGCCAAGGATATCGCATATAGCGATATTTAAGTAAACTAACAGGCGCTCGAAATGGCGTTAAAAGTACATTTTAAAATGAACGTCCAGAACTAAAAATCGTTATAGAGACTCTAATGAAGCCATTACTATTACTTATTTCTTCACTATTAATCGCTGCTTGCACGCCACAATCAGATGAAAGTGATAGCCCTAAAACACTCATAAATCGGGATGTAAACCTGCCCGACTTTAGTGTTTACAATGATGTAAATGAAAAAAAAGCAGCGTTCTTTGGGTATCTTCTACCACTTATCGAACAAGCGAATTTGGATGTTCAGGCAGAACGTGAAGAAATGATGGCGATGGAGAAACGTCAACCTCTCGATCGTAAAGATAAAAATCGCTTAAAAGAACTCGTACTAAAATACAAAGTAGATGAATCATTGCCTGCAAAAGAGAAAATTCAGATATTGCTCAATCAAGTCAATGTCGTACCACCATCGCTTGTACTTGCTCAAGCGGCCAATGAATCAGCGTGGGGAACCTCGCGCTTTGCCGTCGAAGGCAACAATTTATTCGGGCAATGGTGTTTTCGTAAAGGCTGTGGTCTGGTGCCCGAAGCACGCGGGGACGACGCTAACCATGAAGTAGCTGCATTTGAAACGCCATTTCGTTCGATTTCAAGCTACATTCGCAACCTAAACCGCCATCCGAGCTATCAAGAACTGCGCGAAAAACGAAACCAACTATTAACAGATCAAGGCTATGCCACAGGTGAGCAGCTAGCCGAAGGGCTAATGCATTATTCTGAACGCGGAGAGGAATATGTTAACGAAATTCAAGCTATGATTCGTTATAACAAACTGAACCGTTACGATCCCAAAAATCCAGAGAGTTAAACTGTATGCCTAACGACGTCATAGACAAGATGGCAGAAAGTCCAAAAAGTAGTAACCCTACACAAATAGGCAGTAGTGATGACGCTTTGATAAATGACTTTAAAATTGTTTTTAAACGACGTGATTGGCTTTGCATTTTTCATGGCGATCAGGATGGGCAACTTAGTTGGCTATCCACTGAAGGATTAGTAGTCACTGCAGCCAAGCGTTTGCCCGTTGGCTGTCAGGTATGGATTAGTCTGCGCTCGCCTTATCATATTCTGCATCGAATTCCAGCGGATATTGTGCGAGCAGAACCCTGCAAAAATAGCTTCCGCTACAGCATGCGCTTCCAACTTGAAGAACTACCGGAAGAAGGCCGTCGTGGTGCTCGCATGGTTTTGCAACAATTAACTCATAGTCTGCAGCATTAATTAACTTAATGGTTTCAAGGAGTGTACCGTGCAGCAATCTGTTTTAGTCGTTAACTGTGGCAGTTCATCCATCAAATTAGCCTTGTACGCCGACGGCAGTGCGAGCGCACCGATTATGACCGCTTTAGCCGAACGCTTAGGTGGCGAAAATGCTTCCCTCACTATTAAGGGAGAATTAAGCCATTGCGAATCCGGTTTAATGGATCACCGCCAAGCATTGAGTCGGTTTATCGAGTTGGCTAAATCACAATTGAATAATCTTGTAGGTATCGGTCATCGTGTCGTTCACGGCGGAGAGGCCTTTCATAGTAGCACCCTACTAACTGAATCGGCGTTAGCTGAATTACGTCCTATATCTGCCCTAGCACCGCTGCATAACCCTCGTAATCTTATGGGTATCGACCTGTGTAACGACTTATTGCCGGGCATCCCTTCAGTAGCCGTATTTGATACTTCTTTTCATCAGTCTATTTCCGAACAAGTTTATCTCTATGGGGTACCCTACGACTGGTATGAGCAAGATCAAGTGCGACGTTACGGTTTTCACGGCACCAGTTATCGCTACGTGTCACAAAAAGCCGCCGATTTATTGCAGCGACCCCACGAGGATTTACATCTATTAATCGCCCATCTCGGCAATGGCTGTAGCGCTTGCGCCGTACGGCAAGGTAAGTCGGTAGACAGTTCAATGGGGCTGACACCACTTGAAGGCTTGGTTATGGGAACCCGCAGTGGTGATATTGACCCCGGTTTAATTGAACATATGCAGCAATCCAGAGGCATGACCCTAGAGCAAACAATGAATGCACTGAATAGAGAAAGCGGACTTCAAGGTTTGTCGGCAGGACTCAGTAACGATATGCGTACCCTGCTGGAAGCCGAGAAGAATGGTAATGAAGCAGCCGCCAGAGCGATTAAAGTCTTTTGCTTTCGAGTAGCTCGCAATTTGGCCGCGTTATCTACCTCGTTGCCGACCATCGATGCGGTAGTGTTCACTGGGGGCATTGGTGAGCATGCCGCAGTGATTCGCCAGCGGATTTTAGCGGCATGGCGTCCTATGAACTTCAGGCTTGATGATGCGTTAAATGCTCAGCACGGTGATCAATACGGTCGAATTAGTCAAATAGGTAGTCCATTGGCAATGGTCGTACCTACCGACGAAGAACGCATGATTGCACAAGATACTTATCAAGTGGTTACCCATGATTAACATTTTTATTGCTCCAACCGATATTGAAAGCGGCCTAACAACCATTAGTCTTGGCTTAATTCAAGCGCTCGATTCACAAGGTCTGAAAGTAGGTTTTCTTAAACCTGTGGCACCGGACTATGCCGCCAGCGAGCGTTCAACCCATCTCGTGCGCTCGGTATTGCATTTAGAAACACCGGATCCAATGAGCCTGCAAACGGTGCAGCACAGCATCAGTGAGGGTCTGCTGGATCGTGTCCTTGAAGATGTCGTCGGTTTACATGCGCAAGTAACCCACGATTGCGATGTCATACTCATCGAAGGGCTAACTCCAGACCGCAGCGAACCCTACACAGCAAAACTCAATGTAGAGATTGCCAAAGCACTTAATGCTGACGTGCTGCTTGTTGCTAATGCTGAAGGTCGCAGTATCAGCCAACTAGGTTCCGATTTACGTTTACAAATCGGCCTATTCGGTGGTGCCAAAGCAAATATTATGGGCTGCATCATTAATAAAGCTGGCGCTCCTGAGCTGAAGGACTCATTACCAACCGCCGAATCGGCACCAGAAACACTGCCGCCCGCAGGCTGCAGTGCGCACGAGTGCGATAACTTGCAAATGGATAACTGCCCTGTTTTAGGAGTCATCCCTTGGCAGGCCGACCTGTTAAGCCCTAGAACCTTAGATATTGCACGAGCATTAAAAGCCGATGTTATACACCAAGGAGAACTTGATAGCCGACGCGTCACTCGCGTAACACTGTGCGCTCGTTCTCTTGCCAATATTATTGACTTGCTCCGACCGGGAACATTGGTCGTTACCCCCGGCGACCGCGACGACATCATAGTGGCAGCAGCCATGGCCGCAACCAATGGAACTCCTCTTGCCGGCCTGCTATTAACCAGTGGCTATGCTCCCAATAAAGGCCTAGATGAACTATGCCAGCGGGCATGGCAAACCGGACTACCGGTGCTAAGTGTCAATACCGATACATTTGCAACCGCACGAGCACTCACGCAACTCGATACTCATGTGCCGATCGACGATGGTGATCGCGTACATCGCATCATGAATGTCATTGCCTCCCATCTGCATAGTGAACGCCTGTTAGAACGTATTGGCGCACCGCACACGCCACGCTTGAGCCCTGCGGCTTTTCGCTACCAATTGGTATCAAGAGCACGCGCTGATGTCCGCCGAATCGTATTACCTGAAGGCGAAGAACCAAGAACGGTTCAAGCCGCTGCTATTTGCCAACAGCGAGGGATTGCTCAGTGTATTCTGCTAGGTAAACGCGACACGATTGAGCAAGTCGCACGCGCCCAAGAAATTGAACTGCCGGATGACTTATCAATCATCGACCCTGAAGATGTCCGCGGACAATACGTTGCCGGTATGGTTGATTTACGCCGTCACAAGAATCTTACAGAACCAATGGCTTTAGCCCAACTTGAAGATAATGTCGTGCTCGGCACTATGATGCTGGCACTCGATGAAGTCGACGGCTTGGTCTCTGGCGCGATTCATACAACGGCCAATACCATTCGCCCTGCGTTGCAATTAATTAAAACGGCACCCGGAGCCAAATTAGTATCCTCAGTATTCTTTATGGGTTTACCAGACCAAGTTTTGGTCTATGGTGACTGCGCAGTCAATCCCGATCCTACCGCCGAAGAACTTGCCGACATCGCCATCCAAAGTGCTGAATCAGCAACCGCAATGGGCATTCCTGTTCGCGTAGCAATGTTGAGCTATTCCACCGGCGAATCAGGCACTGGAGCGGACGTAGAAAAAGTGCGCGCCGCGACGCAAATTGTTAAACGTGATCGCACTGACATTGTGATTGATGGCCCGCTTCAATACGATGCTGCCACCACCGCCAGCGTAGCGCGTAGCAAGGCTCCGAACAGCCCTATTGCCGGTCAGGCCACAGTGCTAATATTCCCCGATTTAAACACCGGCAATACCACTTACAAGGCCGTTCAACGCAGCGCCAATGTCATTAGCATTGGCCCTATGTTGCAAGGGCTTGCTAAACCCGTTAACGATTTGTCGCGCGGCGCATTAGTAGAAGACATTGTCTACACCATTGCTCTGACGGCAATTCAGTCACAACATCAAACGAAAGGATAATCCACGCATGCTTCCGCTATTTAAGGGTATTGTGGCCAGCCTACTCCTGCTGGTAAATACGCTGTTTTGGGCCTGTTTCTTATTTAGCTTTACGCTATTTAAAATCATTCTCCCAATACCGGTGATTCGTCGCCTAATTACAGCCATTTTGGATACCATCGCCAATGCTTGGATTTCATGTAACTCCGGCTGGATGATACTGACCCAACGTATGGATTGGAAAATTGAGCGCCCCTTCAACCTAGATAAAAAAGGCTGGTATTTTGTTCTCAGCAACCACCAAAGCTGGGTCGATATTTTAGTGCTGCAGCACAGCCTTAATGGGCGTATTCCATTGTTAAAATTCTTCCTAAAGCAAGAATTAATAAAAGTCCCTATCATGGGAGCCGCATGGTGGGCACTCGACTTTCCATTTATGAAGCGCTACAGCAAAGCGTATTTGGAAAAGCATCCCGAAAAGAAAGGACAGGATTTAGAAACAACGCGCAAGGCATGTGAGAAATTCAAAGATCTCCCAACCAGTGTTATGAATTTTCTGGAAGGTACCCGCTATACAGAGCAAAAGCACGCCGAGCAAAAATCAGAATTCAAACATTTACTAAAACCTAAAGCCGGCGGAATGGCATTCGCAATGAGCGCTATGGGAGACCAATTTAAATCGATTCTAGATGTGACAATTTATTACCCTGATGGCATCCCAACTTTTTGGGATTTCATGCAAGGAAAAATGCCGCGCTGTAGCGTCGTTATTGAAGAAAAGGCAATTCCTAAGGAATTGATGAACGGTGATTATGAAGCGAGTGATCGCTACCGTTTAGATTTTCAACTTTGGGTTCAGCAGTTGTGGGAAGAAAAAGACCGTCGTTTAGAGACAATGCGTAAGCAGTACAACTAACGATTAAGCGGCGCAACTCACACGGTTGCGTCCGCTGCCTTTTGCTTCGTATAAACGCTCATCTGCGCGACGTAAAAGCGCTTCATAGCTTGATCCCATTGCCGGCACTTCTGCTGCTACGCCAATACTCACTGTAGCCACTTCATGATTCGATTTTTCATGCTTTAACCCCAAGGCTTCCACACCGCGGCGAATCTCTTCCGCCATCCGGCAGGCTTCTTCGCTCTTGGTTTCTGGCAGCAAAATAACGAACTCTTCGCCGCCATATCGCGCACATTCATCACCAGGACGCTTACAGTACTCGTTGATCTTTTCTGCCACCGCGCGCAGGCATACATCACCTTGCTGGTGCCCATAAAAATCGTTGTAGCGTTTAAATGCATCGACGTCGATCATAATAATCGCTACCGGTAACGAATTACGCATGCAACGATTCCACTCTTCGAACATTTTCTCTTCGATAAAACGACGATTGGCGATTCCAGTTAAACTATCCGTCGTTGATAGCTGCTGCAAACGTAATCCTAAATACTTCAACCGCTCGGCTTCTAGCGCTAGCAAACGATTCTTAATGTAATCCGTACGCGCAGATGCCTCAATTTCGAATGACAAATATGCACCCATAGCAATTAATATCATCCAAAAAAGTATGTAATAAGGTGCTATAGCGTGCGCTAATACATCGACAGGGGTTGGATCAATAGGCAGAGGAACATTAGCCACGAAAATGGCGTAAGTTATCAACATCGCTAGCGACGCGACAAACATGATACGAAAATTTACCCTTAGCGCCATCATGGTGAAGACCTGCATCGGGATCATACCCATATGATAAAAATAGCTCATCTCCACTTCAACGTAGGTTACATTCCACAGCAGCGAGGCAAAACAAATGTAGGTACCAAGCCCGACCAAGTAGAGACGTTTTTCCCTCATAGTCGTTTTGAACGTAAAAAAAACAACCGCAGCCAACGCAACCGTAATACAAGCTCTTATAGTGAGAAGGTAGATCCCATTCTCTCCACCAAAATGAAGATCCGCCCAACCAAATAAAAGAAAGATCATCAATCCCGCATAAACAATACGAAGATCACTTGTAAGAGTTTGAGTAAGACTGTACTTCGCATACGCATCTTCTAATTCACGCGGAAAAAGCACAAAGAAACGACCACGCGGCAGTAATGCTAACAACGTGTTAATTTGCCCCTCAATCGGGCCTAATGTCGCGCTATCTTGTCCGATGCTGCCTTTATGCACTTATGTTCCCATTTGTTATAGTTCTTACATCTGTAGAATAGGACATCGGGTGTTACAATGTAGTGCCCGTCATCACAGATTAGTCTAGTTAAAATCTCTTAAAAGTCACTGAGGTTCCCATGAAGGTATACGACGACATTAGCCAATCCGTTGGTAACACACCCCTTGTTCGCATAAACAAGTTAACGTCTCACCCACATGTTTATGCCAAACTCGAAAGTCGAAATCCAGCACAATCGGTGAAGTGTCGCATCGGCGCCAACATGATTTGGCAAGCAGAGAAAGACGGCGTGCTCAAACCTGGTATGGAAATCGTAGAACCGACCAGCGGCAATACAGGTATTGCTCTCGCCTTTGTCGGCGCGGCTCGGGGCTATAAAGTGACATTAACTATGCCTGAGACTATGAGTATGGAGCGTCGTAAGGTCATGCAGGCGCTGGGCGCCAACCTAGTTTTGACAGAAGGCGCAAAAGGCATGAAGGGCGCTGTTGATGCGGCTCAAGCATTAGTTGATGAAGACCCGAACCAACGTATTATCCTGCAGCAATTTAACAATCCGGCAAATCCTGCAATCCACGAGCTGACCACAGGCCCAGAAATTTGGAACGATACCGACGGATTAGTCGATATTGTTGTCGCTGGAGTCGGCACTGGCGGCACCATCACAGGTATCTCGCGTTTTCTAAAACAACATAAAGCTGTAACTTCCGTCGCAGTAGAGCCAGCTGATTCGCCCATCATTACCCAAACGCGAAATGGTGAAGAAATTAAACCTGGGCCACATAAAATCCAAGGAATTGGCGCCAATTTCATTCCAGGTAATTTGGACATCGCCATTCTTGATCGCGTTGAGCAAGTCAGCAACGACGACGCGATGAAAGTCGCCCATGAGTTGATGTCAAAAGAAGGCATCTTAGCGGGTATTTCATGTGGTGCCGCCATGACCGCCGCTCTGCGCGTTGCGGCAGAGCCTGAAAATGCTGAAAAAGTGATTGTCGTTATCCTACCAGACTCTGGTGAACGTTACTTAACGTCACCATTGTTCGAAGGATTTTTTAAATAAGCAGAAACTGAAAGATGCCTTGGTCACTTGATCTAAGCGAGCCCCAAACGTTACTGGATGGGGCGATGACCTACTATGCACAGGCGCTATCCTTCTCCTGTGCTGATCAGTTATTCACGTCGTTAAACGGTGAACTTCCTTGGACACAAGAAAGTATCATGATTTATGGGCGAGAGACCCTCAGCCCGCGCCTTCAAGCGTGGCATGGTGATGAAGGCATCTCTTATCGTTATTCGGGTAAAACCTTTACAACTCTACCTTGGACGCCAAGCCTCGTAGGGCTTTGTCACTCTATTAATCAAGCATTTGGTTTAAAGCTTAATTCAGTACTCGCCAATCTATATCGTGACGGGCAAGACAGTATGGGTTGGCATGCCGATGACGAAATGGAACTTGGATCTGACCCCATCATAGTATCTGTTAGCTTGGGGGCCGAACGTGATTTCGCTGTACGCCGAATCGGTGAGCAGCGTCAGGCCGGAAAGCTAGCATTAGCCCATGGCAGTTTGCTAGTAATGGAAGCGGGAATGCAAAACCGATGGCAACATAGCTTGCCCAAGCGTCAAGGGATAAAACAACCGCGCATTAACTTAACGTTTCGCGAAATAGTTCATAGCCGCATCAGTTTGCCATAACAGCTTCTAGGCGGAACATGATCACTGGCGTGGTTTCATAATCTTTATCACCACTCCATTCTAATCCCGGTGCCACTTCGAAGAACATCCAAGACTTATAAACTTGGCGACGATAGCGAAAACCTGCACTGTAATTATCGAATGTGGCTCCGTATTCAGTATCACCTCGCGCCTGGCCAACCCAAGCGATTGCAGCCTTCCGGCTCAACTCTCGATAAGATCCGAGACCATAGCGTAATTCAAAAAAATCGTCGTTAAGCAGATAAGATGCTTTGGTTTCAAAGCGTAATAAGCGTTCAGTTGATAACGGGTGGTCAAATACCAGTGACGTATCTTCGCCATAACCTGTGCTTGTAAAGTAAGACAAGGTCTGAGTAATACGCATATTCCAATGATCAAAATACGCTAAGCGACGAGCACGTAACCGCACAAATGGATCGGGCGGTACCGCCCACTTCACCCCGGCATCAATGTTAGTGCTCCAGTATTCAGTTTCGCGAATGATGAAACGCAGTGCCGCACTATACGTTGGGTTTTCGATACTTTCTAAAGGGTCACCTTCGCGCGCTTGCTCATCTTCTGATTCTAATAGCAGGTTTAAACGCTCATTGGTGTGAGGTAATACTAAACGAACGCTGGCGCCAAATTTATAATCGACCGGATCACCAATTTCGCGCCGCGTATAAAAGGATACTTTCGCAAGGCTTCCCTTCACATTCTCTTGCGCAAGGGTTTCGTCAAAAAAAACATCGACGAAAAAAGAATCAATGCCACCCGACAGGTTATCAAGATGATTAACCAACCAACCACGAGAGCGATCCAGCATATCGTGATCGATGTCTGTTTCAGCCCTGTCCACTTCGCGGGGAATATCCGGCAACATCATTTCGACTTGCGGTAACAGCATTGGTGGCTGCATCGAGGCTTCGGCAGAAGCCACGCAACATAACGCTAACAACCGCCAGAAGAAATGCATAACTATACGGGGTCGTGGTGAACCAGAATTTCTGCACGCGGGAAACGCTCCCGAATTTGTGCTTCCAAGCGATCACCAATTGCATGAGCTGATTTCAGCGACTGAGTACCATCTAGCTCTAGATGAAATTGAATAAACTGTACGACTCCAGATTGCCTTGTGCGCAGATCGTGATATCCCCGCACGCCTTCACAATTTGAAATCAGATCAATCAAAGCATGTTCGTCTTCTTCTTCCAGTGCTCGATCCATCAGCACATTCAAACCATCTCGCACAATACCGTAAACGCTGTAAAGGAGTACCAAAGCAATGATCAAAGCCACTGCAGGATCTAGCCAGTACACCTGCCAATTAGCCGCAAGTAAGGCCACAACAACAGCGAGGCTCGTTAAAATATCGCCATAATAGTGTGCAGAATCGGCCTTAATAGCCAAAGATCCAGTCTTCGTATAGACCCAACGCTGATAGAGCACTAAAACAATCGTCGCCACAGTAGAAAACAACATCACACCAATACTTTCACTCAGCGCATGCAGCGCCTGAGGATTGGCTAAACGATCAAGAACGTGCACTAACAACACGACAGCCGAACCCAAAATAAAAGCTGACTGTACCAAAGCAGCTAACCCTTCAGCCTTATAGTGACCAAAAGGATGGTCATTATCAGCAGGCATTAAGGCGTAACGAATAGCAAAAAAGTTAACCATCGATGCGACAATGTCCATTGACGAGTCCAACAATGACGACAACACGCTAGCTGAGTCACTGGCCGACCACGCAAAGATCTTGGCAATAAGTAATATAATGCCCGTCGCCATTGAGGCTAGAGCCGCTCGTTTAATATGGACAGAAGCTGGATGAGTCATAACAAGAACGATGCCATTAAAAATCGCATTATGCCAGAAGTGAACCCATTTGGTTGCGCTTACTGGCCGATTTAAACAGTAAATAACTGCTATACTCCCTAACTCAACGAAAGAGTGTGACGCAGGTCAGATTGAACCTAGCTACAACTTGACCGATATGGCGCACTTTATACATAGTGGAACAGTCGTAAAACACTGGGTGAACTCATAATGTCTATAAAAAATGCTCTAGTGGTCGATGATTCAAAATCTGCCCGAATGATGTTGCAACGCCTCCTTAGTAAAATGAATGTACGGGTCGATACCGTAGATAGCGCAGAAGCAGCACTCTTGTTCCTAGAAGGCGCACAGCCCGACATTATTTTCATGGATCATATGATGCCTGGCATGGATGGTTTGGAAGCTACACAAATCATTCGCTCAAACCCCAAAACGTCGGGCATCCCGACCATCATGTACACCTCAAAAGAAGGTGAAGACTATTTCAAAATGGCACTGTCTCACGGCGCCAGTGGTGTGTTAGGTAAGCCAGCCAACCAAGAAGCCGTTATGGCAGTGATTAAATCGTTAGATGCGCCTGCCGCGAATGACGACACAAAGGACAGTGCACATGCGATTCCTTTAGTCGAAATAGATCATTTAATTCAAAAACACGTCAAACAAGCATTCGCCATAGCGCGCAGCGAAATAACCGCAGGTATCGATACCACAGCACAACAATTACAGCATCATCAGCGCCACCAACTAGAGATTATCCAGCAGCAGTTGCAAGCGCGCACTCAGGAAAGCAAAGAAGAGCTAGAACAAGCCCTCGATGCCAATGCGCTCTATAAGCTAACCCAACCGTTGAATCAGCGCTTAGCAATGGCAGTAGCCGATAAGCTAATTAAGAAAAATGCGGATGATTTAGTCGCCGTTATGCACACCAATAAAGTAGAGTTAGAAGCTTTAGTAGGAAGACAAAATAAAGAACTGCGTCGCGTCATACGCAGCGCCAGCATTATGGCCGGAACCATCGGAGCTTTGCTTGGTTCTGCCGTTGGAATCTTAGCGGCACTTCTTACAAAACTGATCTAACGCATGAAATGATGCCGAATACTTCCTAGACAGGTGTATTCGGCTCGTTTAGACCCCCTCTGCTCTTCCCATTCCCATGCTGCCTGTTTAGACTGATACTCAGAACTTAGCCACAACACAGTGTGTGCGGCTGCGAATTTCAATCCACCTGTTATGGATAGCCAAATGATAAGAATAATCGGATTAGCGGCCATTGTTGCATTGAGTGGTTGTGCCGCTCCTGCTCCTTTAGTGATTGCCGGCTCAGGAGTGCACGCGATTGCACGCCATGACGAAAACATTAAGGTGCGTTCTGCAGCAGCGCTAAAAGACGAACCAGATCTTCTCACTTACTCAATGCAGTCTATTGGTCGCGGCAAAGCAACCGAAGCCATTCAGACTTACATGCTGGGATACGATAATCCCGATTACAGCACTAACATGAAATCACTGGCCTTATACCAAATCGCCTTGATTTACATGAACCGTTTTAATGATGATCGTGATGATGAAAAAGCACGTGAGTATTTACAGCGTCATCGCGAAGAATTTCCTAATTCACTACTTGCCACTCGCATTCAAGGCCATCTAGAAATTCTACGGAAACGTGATGAAGCCCCAGTGACAGACCACGCCGCTCAATTACTAAAAGAAGTCGATCGCGAAGCTTTGTTAGCACAGGATCTAACGCCCTACGATGCTGATTTAAACCCAATGAGCGAGCGTGCCATTGCCGAAGATCGCACTGCGGACGCTGAGGCGGTATATAACATAGTGTATGACAATGTCGCTTCTGGCGACGAAATGCGCGCCAAGTCTTTATATCAGTTAGGCCTTATTTTCATGAGCCCATACAATAAAGACGCTAACCGCATGAAAGCTTTAGATTATCTGCGTAAAGCGAATGAAGAATTCCCAGATTCAAGCATTCGTGAAAAGGTTGAAATGAAAATCACCGAACTGCTTAATCGTCAGAATTAATCAGCAAATAGCCCAGTAAAAGATCACTTTTACTGGGCTTTGTTTAAATCTACTTCTGCCTTAATTACTCTATCGACCAAGTCACATCATTTTCATCAGCGACACAACTATTGAAGTCATCAATATTGTCATTTCTACAAACAACATCGGTAGCAACAACTTCGCTGCCATCAGTAAAGACCTTTACTAGAATCCATTCATCATTATCAATCGCAGTATTGAGATCGCTACATTGACTGTATTGGCTGCAATTTAATTCTTGAGCGCCGTCATAAAGAGTAATCACACCCGACGAATCATTAGCTAAAGCACTGCCTAATAAAATGATTTTATAGGTATAACTACTACCCGTATAATCAACCGGAGAGCTATCGTCTGTGACTAAACTCGCAGCGGTAATAGTTCCCGAACTCGACCGTGTTTGCTGCACAGTAATGTCGTAGCGATAACCCCAATCGTAACTAAAATTGGCAATATCAACCGGTAAAATCTCCCAATCATCTGAGCTATTTAAGCGATATAAATAGCATAGAGATGCGCTCGATTTACCACAATCGCTCAAAAAAGGAGCAATTTGCCAATCGACTTCGGTTTCGCCTTCACAATCGCTACTGAAGCCTTCTTCACTACTAGAGCAAATCACCTGATCTAACGTTAACTCACCAGCATTAATACTAAACTCACCAACAACAACGTACTGATTGCTAACAGCTGTCGCTAATACTTCGCAGTCGCTTGCACAGGTAAAGTTTTTCTCGCCGCCAAGATACCAAGCATCTGCGCCTAGTTGAGTTAATACCCCATTCTCTGTGTACAGGTTAATTTGAAAAGGCGTATCTATAGTCACTACCGGCACATCTTCTTCAATGCTGTTGTACGAATAAGAACTTGGATTACCATTGCTGTTAAAAGACGTAGTTACATTAATAGTGTAACGATGACCCCAAACAAAATCGGTAAATCCTGACAAATTGGCGTCTGAGATTCCCCAGCTATCGGTACTCAATTCGCGTGTACGAAAGCAAATATCAGCAGAATTTTTATCGCACTGTGCCTTGTAGTAATCAACTTGAAGAGTTTCTTCTTGATCACTCCAATGCCTTCCGAGCTCAGGGCAACCCGAGAGTACCAGTGTTGCCATCAACAAGGGCAGATACAGCATAAACTTCATATCAATGTCTCATCTTCAATTAACGGGGCCGCATAGTTTAATAACAAACGCCGCACCACGGCTTCAGGTTCATTTTGAACTCGAGACAGTAAAGCACGGCAACACGCCTCATCAACTTGGCCCGGGTTTACATCGGTGGCAAGGTTAAAGTGTCTTTGTAGTAAAGATAACGCGGCGCGATGAACCGGCATAACAACGGCCAATGCCTTAATCTGTCGATCAATCTCCGCTGCCATTGCATGGGCATCAGCCAACATGTCGTCTTTCAAAGGCGAGCCGAAGCATACACGAACATGCCCCTTATAACCGGTCAGCCCACGAATAACACTTTGCGTATCTTCGTTAGCCGCTTTGGCATATGAGGAGCCGTCTGCGCGAGCAACCAGCTCTCTCGCCTTTAATACGTCACAAGGATCCCATTCATACTGAACTAGCACCGGCACTGGCCTAAGGGAGGTTAACGTCGTCGTAAAATCATCTTTGAGTTCACGACCACTGAGCGCAAGCATTTTCAGAACGGCTGTATCCGTTTTATCGCGACTGTCTTTTGCACGACCCTCACGCTGCGCCAACCACACCGAATGACCTTGATCTAACGACTGCTTTATATAACCCGATAATCTTTGCAGTTCGGTTAATTTTTCCCGCTTACTCGCAGCAGAGCGTTTAACGACAAAGCTTTTATTCAGACGCATAACATCGGCTAACACAGGGTTGTGCAATAAGTTATCACCGATGGCGATACGAGCGGTGGGCCAGCCCTGACGATGTAGCGAAAAATTGATTAAAGTGGGATCCATCGCGATATCTCGATGATTAGATAACCACAAATAAGATGCACCACTGGCCATATCGTCGAGACCCGCGACTTCAACCCGCGACGTGGTTTTGTTGATCAGTTCTTCAATCCAGCGCACCAGCCAAGTTTGCACCTCGTCGACACTAGTCATAGCGCCCAAGCGACGCCGGAGATGCCACCCAACTAACCAGTAAAGCGCGGGCCTAGTCCAGGCAGGACTACTAGGGAAACGATAGCCCACCAATGCTCTTCGTAACTCCAAAGACTGACTGAGCCTAGTGATAACCCCCGACACTTCATTATCGTTATAGGGACGTATGTCAAAATACGGATCATGCATGGGTTGTGACAACCTCTAAACCAATGTTTCTATAATGCCAAAGGTAGCCCACAACGTCGTCAGGTAAAACGAGAAACTCTGTTTTTCGAGATATTGAAGTTGGGATTGGTGTATTCTTGAGTCAGCAACTTATTGCTATAGGTAGCGTCAGAGAGCGCCATGACAAATAGGTTCAATGAAACCATCTTTATCAATCAATCGTAATAGGGTAAACAATGATCGATCAATGGGACCCTTCACTACCCACCACTAATTTTCCTGATTCTGCGCTGCTGCAACGCATAGCAGAGCAAAGCAAAGTGTTACGCCTTCAAGGCAAAGATGCGTTAACACTAACCGCTGAGGAGTTACAGCAAGGAGCTAGCTGGATTCAACAAAGCGAGGAGATCTGGTTAAACACCATTCCGACACTAAGTGATGACACTTTAATTGATCTAGCCTTTTTCTATACTCAGGCCGAGATGACTTTATCGGGTTTTCAAGCAAAAGCCAAAAATCCAGCGATATGGATTTTTCGCTATTTACGCCAGATGAAACGTCTGCCAGATAAGGCCATTATCCGCGAGCTGAAAGCTCTGACAGATAATCGTTTCATCCCTTACGGAAGTGTTTTGTAAGAGGCTGACTAAATGCCTGTAACGCCTGTTTCATATCGTGCAGGCGAACAGGCTTGGTTAAATAGCCATCCATTCCCACGTCTTCACACAGCTGCCGCTGCTCTTCCATAGCATCAGCAGAAAGAGCAATGATTGGAATATCTCTGATTTCCGGGTTAGCGCGTATGGCTGCTGTGGCTTCAACCCCATCCATAACCGGCATATGACAATCCATCAAAATAATATCGGGGCGGGTATGTTCTAGATAACGCAAAGCTTCTCCGCCATGGGCTACAACGGCCACTTCGCAACCGAGATGACGCAATATCTGCGTAACCACTTTCTGATTAACGGGATTATCCTCGGCCAGTAAAATATTGATGCCTTCAAGCGCTGATTTATTCTCACTCTCCTCATGGTTGAAGCGCGTAATAATGTCCGACACTGGGCGCGTTTTATCCAGCAAACGAAGTAATATTCGTTTCACTTCTTCTTGTCCAATCGGCCACTCCCAAGAAGCATCCATACCCTGCTTTGAAAGACGATCACTGCCTTCAAAAAAGCCGTTATCTGCGGTCATAGCAATTCGGCCGCCATGCTCCCGAACGGCTCGACGTACACTGTCAAAATTGGCTTTACGATACAGAGCACTAGAGATCACCAGCACATGCGGTTGGTGCCGACTAAGTTCAGCTATCAAGGATTCTATATTCTCAAACTGACGAACGCGAAAACCCATTTTCCGAACAACCGATACCACCAAAGCACGGTTGATCGCCAGCGCATCAGCAACCCATATATCGTAAGAATTTTTAGTCGTTAATAAAGTGGTCGTCAGGCTATTTTCCACCTCTATTGCAGCAACTGGTAATGTGATGTCCATCCAAAAACAAGAGCCAATACCTGGGCTGCTAACAACGCCTATTTTGCCACCCATTAAATTCGCTAACCGTTGACAAATATTCAATCCCAATCCGGTTCCGCCCTGATTCGCTGATATCGCACCATGAGCAAAGCTGTATTCTTCAAACAACAACACGGCTTTATCGGCTGAAATGCCGATACCGCTGTCTTCAACACTGAAACGTAAAGTGGCATCATTCTCAACTTGGCGTACTAAGACGACACGCAGCAGGACATGTCCTTCATCAGTAAATTTGATCGCATTTGTTAAGAGATTCATTAGCACTTGTCGAATGCGTGTGGGATCACCAACCACATGAGACGGCACACCGTCTTCGAAAAATAGCTGTATCGCTAGCGATTTCTCACGTGCTTTAGGACTAACAATTTCAATTACACGCAAGGCCATATCATTTAAATCAAAGGGCACCACATTAAGCGTTAATTTATTCGCTTCGATTTTTGATAAGTCCAGTACATCATTAACTATCGCCAGTAAATGTTCGGATGAGTGAGATATGGTGCGCAAATACCCTTGCTGCTCTGACGTCATTTCAGTGCCTTCTAAAAGCGACACCATGCCCAAAAGACCATTCATCGGAGTGCGTATTTCGTGGCTCATACTCGCTAAAAAGCGACTTTTTGCCGTGCTAGCGTCTTCTGCAAATTTCGTTTGCTGCTTGAGAACGTTTTGAGCATTGGTCAGTTCAGTTATATCGCGACTAATAACGAGCAAAGACGCTAACTTTGTTGCTCTGACAATTGGCACTAATTGATTAGATAAGGTTACTCGCTTACCTTGCCCTCCTATCAGTTCAAGTTGATAAGATTGAGGCGTCAGTGTCTCGATTGCGCGGGAGAGAGAGTTCAGAAATACGGACTGTTGCTCTGGTGCTAAGCATTCACCTATTTTATGCCCAACCAGCAACTCACCATCGAAATATTCCGAGGGGCGATTGCTTTTAATGATGGTGCCATCTTGAAGAATTTCTAGAATGGAATCAGGTAGATGATCCCAAATTAGTTGTAATTGTTGCTCAGACTGCAGTAACCCTGAACGCTCCGACTGGAAGCGTCGCCGAGATAATTCTTGAACAATAATGATGCCAATAAGAACGGCGATTGTAGGTACAGTCCAGAACCAGAGCATAGCAATATCCCTTGGCCTGAACCGGCCAGCCTATATTAACGCTTAAGCCGCTACATTATTGGTTAATTGCAATACAAACTGCGGTTGATCTGTTGGCCAACTTAAATGAATCCAGCCATCTCGTGCTGCGGTATCAGACACACCTCCCGGAGAGATACAAATGCGCAATACATCCTTCGCATCACTGTCCTTAAGCAGCCTATTAACAGACACCTCATACTGCATCTGCGTTATAGCAACTGCCGCTGGTTGATGCTGACTGATCAGCCAACCAAAATGTACGGGGTCTGACGTCACCATAAGGTCCCACCCAGCGCGTCGAACGCAGGCTGCAACATCAGCAGATAGATCGTCGACATCCGCTAACAGCACCAGTTTATGCCCACCGAGATCGAGTTCTTCCGGTATTGGCATATTGTTGTTGTTAAGAAAATCAACAAAACTGTCCACTGGGATGCGGTTGTCGCCGCGCCCTGGAAGCTTATATGCATCGAGGTGACCGCGCTCGATCCAACGAATCACTGTACGGAAGTTAACTCCGCAGTATTTCGCTACCTCGCCTGTTGTAAGTGCTTGTTTTTCCCGCACAGCAAACTCTCAATTTGGTAACTACACTAAAACCAGTATAGATAGCCCAGCGTTATTGCAAGGTGAATTCGGCAGATTTTTTTAATCCTTTACCTTAATTGCGATTCTGCGCACGGGGCTGCGATTCGTGTATCAATGACGGCGTATAGCTGAGACAGGGGCTCCCATGCAGTTGAACGTTCTTCTGGTCGATGATGAAAACGGCATTATTCAAGCACTTAGACGTATGTTGCGGGCCGAGCCTTATCAACTATTCGAAGCTAGTGATGGTGAAGAAGCGTTAGAGATCATTCAACGTGAAGATATCCACCTCATGGTCACCGACTACAAAATGCCCCGTCGTGACGGCATCTCCTTGTGCGAAGAAGTGCGGCGTCTATCCCCTGCTACCTATCGATTACTGCTATCGGGTCAAGTCGACTACAAAGCGCTCCAGCAAGCGTGGAAAGATGGCGTTGTACATCGCTTTGTTGCTAAACCATGGGATAACTACACGCTAACCATGCACATACATGAAGGGCTTAGACAGCATGCTCTTTTACAGCGTTTAGAGCAGATGCAACAAGCGATTGTCGCTGATCAAGCCATGCTGTTGACCGACGATAACTGGATTGTTCGCTTGGCTAATCCTGCATTATGCCGAGCACTAGATTGCCGAGAAAGTGACCTACTAGGGGTAAACTTATTTTCTGCCAGCCTTTCGACTATCGCCATCACGCTGGAGGCCGAAGTCACCCGCCAGCTGGATGCAGGCCAAGTATGGCTCGGGTATTTCAACTTATTAAATCAAAATCACGACCAAGTACCGAGCTGGATGGCGATTAGTCCGCTGGGGAAACGCTACAGACTGTGTGCGCTCAATTTAGTCAACGAGCATGATCTTAATCATGCCGACCCCGCCTTAGCCGTATCGAGCTACCACAACACTAACTCACGAAAAGATCAGTCAGGTACGAGCAACTCCGAATCACTCGTTAACGCCGACACCACAAGCCTTGGCGCAGAAGAGACGTCAATTGCCCCTGTAGCCCAATTGGAATTTAGAGCCCTTCCAGTATTTAACGCACAAGGGGGGCTAGTCGCCTTAGAAAGCCATCAACTAGGCAATTATTCAAAGACGGAGTGGGACAGTTGGTTTAGTCAGTTGGTTAATACATGGGATACCTGCTTCACCGAAACCTTAAATGTCATTGTCGATGCCAGTGGTTTAGCACCTAGCTGTACCGACCACTTTTTGGCTGCACTCAATAACGCACGCCAACAGATACCAATCCAATGTTCTGTTATTTTGGATGAAGACTATTTAATCAGTGACGAACCGAGTGCCCAAGCTTGGCAAGCACAGCTACAAGAACATGGCTGCAAACGTTTGATCAGTCATTTTGGTCGTAGCTTTCTCAATGCCCGTCAGATTTTAAATCTACCTATTGACGGAATCTCCTTAGCACCCGAGTTTCTCACCAATATTCAAGACGCAAAGACGGGGGCCGCCGGTATAAGAATGTTGCAAAAACTGCATGAACACGGGGTATTGATCTACGCGCGCAACATCCATCAATCGGAAGCCTTAGCAGCAACCCACAAAGCCAACATCGATTGGCTCAGCGGTGCGGTTATGTCGCACGAACTGCATCTTAATCAGCTGCATTGGTATGGACCTGATAGTCAATTGGGGTAACCTTAACCCCAAGGTTGGCTATCCCTTAGGGGGCTGGGTATGATAGCGGACTAAACTCAGGAGCCGACTGTGAATAAAGATAAAGCCTACCACCAGATTGCCCTCGCCTGCCTCAAGACTCTGCGCGGAGGCAGTGCTGCAAACTCTAACGATCAAGTTCAAGAACTGTACAAAGTGATTGATCAAGCATTCGAAGGGCAATTTGCCTTGTTGCTGACGGAACTGGAGGATGCTAAAGCGCGTCTACACCAAATAGAACAACTAGACCCGCTCAAGCATTCGCTTGCTGATGCTCAAGCGATTATTCAATACAACGGAACAGCACACTAGGAGCTGGCATGTTATCGCCGCGTTACTGGATCTTTTTTTTAATCGTATTAGCCGCCATTGGTTACTCTATGTTGAAACCCGACACTCTGACATCTGCAGATTCTAGTGACATTATTACTAGCCCTGCAGACCCGTTCAGTTACCGCTATTTAGAATTAGATAACGGCCTCAAAGTCGTGTTAATTAACACACCAAACACCGACAAAGCCGCCGCAGCAATGACCGTTAGTGTCGGCAGTGGCGATGATCCAGATAACCGCAATGGCTTAGCTCACTTCCTCGAACATATGCTGTTTTTGGGGACAGATCCGTATCCAGAGCCAGGCGAATACCAAGCCTATATTAGCCGTAACGGCGGTAGCCATAACGCCTTTACTGCGCACGCCCAAACAACCTATTTTTACGAAATAGAAAACGATGCAATGGCAGGCGCACTTGACCGCTTTGCTCCTTTCTTTATTTCTCCGCGCTTTGATGAAGCTTATGTCGATCGCGAGAAAAATGCCGTTCATGCAGAATTTCAATCTAAGTTAAAAGATGATTTCCGCCGTATTTTTTCTGCCGAAAAACAGGCAATGAATCCCGAACATCCATACGCTAAGTTCTCAACCGGTAACCTCGATACGCTGTCAGATACTGCCGATAGTAAGGTACGAGATGACTTACTCGCATTTTACAAAGAACACTACTCATCTGATCGTATGACACTTGTATTAGCGGGTGATTATCCATTAGAACAATTAGAGGGGTGGGCACGCAGCCATTTCTCCGCTGTGCCTAAACGTGAAATTGCCAAGCAGATTAATCACAAGCCTCTGTTTGTTGAAGGCCAGTTGCCACTCGACATGAATATCGAACCCGTAAAGGAAATTCGTCGCTTACAGTTCACCTTCCCAATGCCAGAAGTCATGAGCCTGTATGATTATAAACCCGTACAACTGCTGTCGAATTTAATTGGCCACGAAGGCGAAGGCAGTCTACTCGCCTATCTAAAACAACAAGGCTGGGCTGAAGCACTTAGCTCTGGTCGCGCGATCAGCACCGAAAATGAATCTGCTTTAACGGTGCAAATTAGCCTTACTCGCTTGGGTCTTTTGCATACCGAAAATATTACTCAAGCCTTAATGCACTACTTTGAGTTAATGAAAGTTAAGCCATTTCCAGAATATTTAAAAACAGAACAGCAGCAACTGAACGAATTGACTTTCCGCTATTTGGAACACGGACAGTTATCCGACTATGTAGTGCGCGTCAGCACTAATATGCAGTTATTCCCTGTTCAAGATATTATTTACGGAAATTACAAAGCGCTTATTCCGACCGACGAACAGATGCGTCCATACTTAAATGCTTTGAGTGCTAACAATATGTTGCGCACTCTAATCGCGCCGGGTGTTGTTACCGATATGGTTGATCCTTGGTATGCAACGCCAATGCGTATTCGCCCTAGCGACTACGCTAAGCTGGATATCGAAACAAATGGTTTAGATGCCTTGCACCTACCAGTAGCAAACCCTTTTATTCCAACCGACTTTAGCTTGCATGCGGGTACCGAACGCGCAACGCCAACGGCGTTGATACATAACGATGGTCAACAAGCTTGGTACTATCCAGAAAACGAATTCAAAGCACCGAAAAGCCAAATCATTTTGCGCTTAGCACTAGAGCCGGTGCAACAAAGTGCGCGCCAACAAGTACTGGCAAAGTTATACGCCCGCGCTATTAATGAAGCATTAAATACCTACAGCTATCCGGCATCGTTAGCGGGTTTAAATTACTCGCTTAGCGCGACGAATCGAGGCTTAGATATCGGTTTCGGCGGCTACCAAGATAAATTACCTGAACTGATGCGCCGTGTTTTAAGTGAAATGAACAACCTAGTCATTAGCGATGATGAATTTGAACGTTATCGTGCATCACTGCAGCGCTCGTTAGAAAACAATCTAAAAGCCAAACCTTTCCAGCGTACCATCGCGGAACTCAAGCATTGGTTATATGAGCCATCTTTCAATGAAGACGATTTACTGGCTGCGCTAGCCGATGTGAACCGTGAAGATGTGATTCGCTTTGCTAACGAGTACAGCAACGACTTGTCCAGTATTCTTTATGTCCACGGTAACGTTAGCGAAAAAGACGCTAAAGAAATGGCGGATATCGTTGCTAAACGCTTCCCTGCCAATGCCTCTACCTTGCCTTTGCCAGAAGTTAAACAACTTCCAGAGGGTCAATTCAGTCAAGTGATTGAGCAAGAGCATCCTGACAATGCCTTTAGCCTATATATTCAAGGGCAAGCAACCGACGACAATAGTCGTGCGTGTATGTCGCTGCTAACGCAAATACTCAGCGCGCCGTATTACCAATACATGCGCACAGAACAGCAACTTGGCTATGTTGTCGTTGCCACTGCATTTCCACAGCAAACGGTTCCTGGGCTGTTATTTGTCGTGCAATCACCAACCGCAACCCCGAACGAAATCATGCAACAAAGCCAAATTTTCTTCGAAAATTTCGCACCTCAGCTAGCCGCGACGACACCTGAGGAATTTGCTGCGTTCAAAGAAGGTTTAGTGACCTTATTATTAGAAAAAGCTAAAAACATGCCAGAAAAAGCTGGGCAATTCTGGCAAGAAATAACGGTTGGTCGATACAGTTTCGATACCCGCAGTGCCATTGCCGAACAAGTTAAAACTCTTACTCTCGATGACATTATTACGCTTTATAATGATGCCATTACCGAGAAGAAATTTAGCTGGGCCGTATTTAGCAAAGGTGGTGACATCGAAAACCTTACGCCTCTGTCCGAGCAAAACCGCAGTCAGCTCCCGGCGTTTCCGCGTCCCGATTTAACGGCAATTCCAACAACGAACTGACAGCTAAATCAAACTGGCGTCACAGCGCTTTATCGAGCTGTTGACGCCGGTATTGAGCCGGAGACAACCCCTTCCAGCGTCGAAATGCATGACTAAAATTGGATAAATCGGAATAACCAACCCGCTCCGCAATTTCGTCCAATTGAATATAGCCAGCACTCAGCAAGGCTTCTGCCATACCTAAGCGAACGTCATCTCTAACAGCCCGCCAACGCGTGCCTTCTTCCGCTAACTGACGATGCATCGTGCGGGTCGACATAGATAGATAACTCGCCACCCGCTCCATACTGGACCCTAAGCCGGAGTGTAGTAGTGCATTGCGTACCTGTTCCGCAAAGCCCTGCCATTCCTGACGCGTAGCCAATAAGTCACGACATTGCTGCTCACACACCGCTAACGTTACCGCATTGGCCCTAGGTAAGGGTTTATCTAATATCTCGGCTGATAAAACGACTGCATTGCGTTTGGCGTTAAATATCACGGGGCATTGTGCCAAACCATTTAAGACATGGCGCTGCTGCGCCGATAGATCAGGCTCTGAAGAGGTGAGCTCTACCCGCTCTCGCGGCACTTCACCATTAAAAATTTCCCGCTGGATCAGCAATAGAGCGCCGATATCTCGCCCTAGTGCCATCACCCCTCCTAGTCCATCGTGACGTGGGGTATAAACCATGATGGCCTCTTGTCCCTCAATATGCAGCGAGATATCGCAGAAAGAATAGGTCAAATCAACGTAACGTAACCCTAATTCAATGGCCTTGCCTAAACTCGGACTGGCCAGTAAAGCAAAACCCCAAATGCCGTAGCTTGTGAGTTGATAATTCAATCCCAACTCGAAACCAGCAAGAAACGGACTATCCACATGCTCCGCTAAGTTATCCAGCAGCCTAAACTCTTGCGCCTCATTCACCATTTGCATTGGATTAAATGGCATTAATTCCTGCAAATGAGTGCCTGTCAGCAGAGCTTCAGTATCAATACCGCGCGAGCGCGCAAATTCCAGAATCAGAAGTACACTACTAATACTGCGACTGAGCGAGCGATTGACCATTTAATGTACCTTGCGTGTCCGATAATCACAAAAACTCGTCCGATTGTGACATGGCTTATTGCGAACGTCTGCCACAAAATGAGCTACTAGCTCAAATAACGATAATAGCAGGTGACCCATGCAACACATTGAATGCCTAATCATTGGTGCCGGCTTCGGCGGAATCGGCATGGCAATACAATTAAAGAAATCTGGGAAGTCTGATTTTCAAATATGGGAAAAAGCGAGCGATTTCGGCGGTTGCTGGCGCGACAACACCTATCCCGGCGCTGCCTGTGATGTGCCATCCCATCTATATTCTTATTCATTTGCGCCAAAAAAAGACTGGCAGTACCGTTTTGCACGTCAACCAGAAATTCTAAGCTACATCCAACAATGTGCTCAGCAATACCAAGTTATCAGTCACCTGAGATTTGATCACGGGGTACGCTCGGCAGAATTCAACACCGAGCGGCAGCTCTGGGTAATTGAGGCTGAAAATGGCAATAAAATTACTGCACGTTATCTGATTACGGCAACGGGGCAACTTAATCGCCCTCTGATTCCCAACATCTCGGGGCTAGATGATTTTAAGGGTGAGCACTTTCATTCTGCTCAATGGCGTCATGATATTGATCTCACCGGAAAAACAGTGGCTGTTATCGGCACTGGCGCCTCCGCAATTCAATTTGTACCCGAAATTTCTAAGATTGCGGCTCAGGTCACCTTATTCCAACGCTCCGCTCCCTATGTTTTGCCTAAGCCTGATCGCGCATACACGCCGTGGGAGCACGCACTACTGAAGTGGGTACCGGGCCTACAAAAACTGAGTCGCGTAAAAACGTACCTACAATATGAAAGTCGCGTTTTAGGTTTTCGTTTTCATGAACACCTTATGAAAATTATGGCAGGACAATGGGCTCGCTACATGAAGTCCCAGATTAAAGATCCTGAATTAAGAAAAGCCTTAACACCCAATTATCCGATGGGATGTAAGCGCATACTGTTGGCTAATAATTACTACGAAACCATGAAACGCAACAATGTCTCTCTATGCAGCGATGGCATTAGTAGCGTTAACGACTCTGGTATTATTGATAACAATGGCCAGCACCATCCTGTGGACGTCATTATTTATGCGACGGGTTTTAAAGCCACCGAATTCCTAGTACCAATGACAATTACAGGGGCTAACGGTCAATCCTTGCACGACGTCTGGAAAAACGGTGCCGAAGCCTACTTAGGTATTAATGTTCAGGGTTTCCCAAACTTATTTATGTTGTATGGGCCAAATACAAATCTTGGCCATAACTCAATAATTTACATGTTAGAAAGCCAATTTCGCTACATTCTATCGGCGATCAAATACCAAGAAAAAGGTGGTTTCCGCAGTATTGATGTACTGGCAACGCCGCAGAGAGCATTTAACGAAAATATACAAACAAAGATAAAAAATACCGTCTGGAATCAAGGCTGTCATAGCTGGTATATCACCGACGAAGGTAAAAATACCGTTAATTGGCCAACCTTCACCTTTAACTATCGGCGCATGACGAGTGAGTTTCATCCAAACGACTATCATTGCCAACAATAGTTAAACCAAATACTAGAGATAATTACCATGATCAAAACAGCCTTTATTACCGGTGCCGCGTCGGGTATCGGCAAGTCGACCGTTGAAGCACTCTATGCCAATGGCTGGACACTCGGCATCGCTGATATTAATCTCGATGCATTAAAAGAATACAGTGCGAATTGGGACCCAAATCGGGTGCACTGTTATCAACTCGACGTGCGTGATGCCAACCAAGTAACCGACTGCATTAAAAGCTTTGCCGAGAATAATAAACAGCGACTCAATCTATTATTCAACTGCGCCGGTATTTTACAAATCGATCGGTTTGAAGACGTCAGTACGGCACGTCATCAACAAATATTCGATATCAATGTGATGGGCGTCGTGCATGGCTGCCAAGCCGCCTTTCCGTATCTGCGCAACACACCAAAATCACAAGTGATCAATATGAGTTCAGCGTCTGCCACCTATGGTGTTCCTCATTTGGCAAGTTACTCTGCCTCCAAGTTTGCAGTACGCGGCTTAACAGAAGCGCTTAATATTGAATGGGCAGACCATAAGATCAGCGTAACCGATATTATGCCTCCCTTCGTTAATACCCATATGGTTACCTCTCAGACCAGCGAATCACGTATCCTAAATCGCCTAGGTGTAAATCTAGACGCCAAGGATATTACCGCAGCAATTCTTGCCCAAATTCAGAATCCTAAAACCCACCGTGCGGTAAGTTTACAATTTCAGATTCTCTATGCGCTGAATCAAATCACTCCTTCATGGCTCAATCGCCAGATGATGCGATTTTTAAACCGACCGTAAGTACTTCTAGCCATGAAAGAAAAAGGCCACTATCAAAAATAATAGCGGCCTTTTTATCATTCAGGTATCTCTGTATTCGGTGGATTAATATCTAACAAAAAATGTCCGTAGATATCCTGCTGCACCAGATCCACAACAATCACCATGGCAACCCCCATGAACTCGCTATTCACAAGAATATGCTCGTATTGATCATTCATACGATAAACGTGTGTAACAGCACCTGTGCGGCAATCAAATCCACAAAAATCGGCCACCGGAATGGCCTCTACGTACTGCCATAAATGCGGTACAGGCTGACCTGAATTTACTCGCTGTGGATTAATGCGAGTCGCAGCAAATTCTTCCGGTGTTAAACGTCTTGTCATCATTAAAATAGCTTTTTAAGTTTATCTTTGGCTTGTTGTTCAGCTTCTTTCTTTTTACGCTCAGCTTCGGCTTTTGCAGCCGCTTTTTCGGCGTCTATTTTAGCCTGAGCAGCCGCTTTTTCAGCATCTATTTTAGCTTGTGCTGCCGCTTTCTCAGCATCGACTTTAGCTTTGGCTTCACGCTCTTTTTGTGCAGTAAAATCTTCTAACTGCTGACCCGCCATGTCTTTAAGCGCATTGAAACGATCACTCATAGATCCATCCATCGCCGCCAACTGCTGTAATTCGCCAGTGTAATCACCGCCATACTGAGTAATTTGAGCGGTCAAACGTGTGCGTAATTTAGCCTCTAGCTCGTCTTGCTTCGCACGTATGCGCTGATTAAAGGCTTTGCTTAGCTGCTTGTCCAAATCAGAACCGAATTCTATTTTTGGCGTTAACAACTTGCCTTTAGCACCCGCATTGACCGTAAACTGCGTAATACCAGCCAGTGCTTGATTCATTTCTCGGGCGAATGTCGTTTTACCTGCACCACTAAACTTCGCATCACGCACGGTCGCATCAGCCGTCGCATTAAGTTTACCCGCGACAACTTGCGCATCGGCTTTCACTTGCACCCGCGATGATGCTAATTCAGCGCCGGCTATGCCCAAATTAACCGGTGCAAGCCGCCAATCGCTGATGGTTAACATAGCGCTATCGGTTGCTGGCTGCTGGCGATGATCAAGGGTTATCAAACCACTAAGATCACCGACCCGTTGTAACTTATCGCCTGTAATCGTTAATACCGATGGTCGTCGCGTGACGTCCTGTTGGTGGGTAAGATCGCGACCATTAATCACTAAATACCCCCCATCGAATGGACCAGTAATATGAGCATTACGAATCAAAAATTCCGGCCAAGGGTCATTGCTCGGAAAATGCACAAAACGTCCGGTGAGGCGCGACTCTTCAATAACCTCGGGCTCTTCCACACCATCAGATGCTAGATATGGACTAATAAGTTCATACCAATATAGTGCTTGGCTTGCCCATTCAGCCGCTTGATCGCCAAATAGCAGGCCTGTCATATTGGCAGCACCGCTGGCATTAAGCTGATATTTGTCGCGCAAATAAGCTAAATCTTCACCCGGTGCATTTTTCAAATTAGCAGCTGCCAGCTGAATATCTTTACGACTCGCTTGAATAACATCTCGCGCTTGCTGAACCGCAGCTTGATCCGCTTTAAAGCGTTTCTTAAGCTCATCAAACTTAGCTTTACGCTGTTTAAAATCTTCTAGCGATGAAAAACTACCACTTGTTAGCGCTTTAAGCTCAGCTTCATACTTAGCCAAGTCAGCTTGAGTCGGCACACTTGCCACAGCGGCTTCAACGTCTGCTTTACGCTGCTTATAAGTGGCTTCCATAGCCTCACCCGCAGCCGTTGTTTTTAACGGTTCACGCGCAAAAATTTCATCGGCACTTGGTAAATCTTCAACACTGACTAATGGCTCTTCTGCGGCTTTTTTAGCAGCCTCGGCCGCGGCCTCCTCGGCAGTCGGTTTTGCAATCGCGCCGCTTTCTGTACGCTCAGTATTGAACTGCAAATTACTCACCCCAAGGTCACGAACAATGCCTTTACCCAACAATAATGGCGCCAACTCAAGTTGCGCATCGGCTTGAGTAAATTCGACCAAATTACGCATCGGTTCACGCGCATCGGTAACCTGCAGACGATTTAAGGTAACGCCCAGCGGGTTAAAGCTAACATCAACGTCATCCACACTGACCTTCGCCCCTGCAACCTCAGTACCTATGTACTCGATACTGCTTTTAATTAACCAAGGCAAAGCTAAAACGAAAATAACAACAAGCAGCGCCGTAACGGCAATAAAGCCTAATAAACCAGACCAACGAATCCATTGTTTCATGTCTTACTCCGCAAACTTTTGATAAAGGCTATAAAAAGTACTGGCCTTTAACATCTGAGTAATTTTTAGTTTATTCACCCAATTCAGTACTCTCTCACGATAAACGCGTACCAATATTAGGGATATGGCAAACACAGGGATAAAAGCGATAAGCGCAATACACACACCGCCAAGAGTCAGGGTGTGATTAAAGGCTAACATACGCCAAAAGTCTTGAGCGTATAACTCGGTCCATAGAGTTTGAAGATCAGGGCGTGTTAGTAGTTCCTCGCCCAGTCGAATAGACCAAGGGTCGACTAACGCCATCCCTATACCGGTAAATACCAATATCCCAAGGAAAAATGCACTAAGGTTTACGCGGATAATCATTGCTAAAAGCAAGATCACCAGATTATGCAACGACCACAGCGGTGTTAAGCCTATGATCATAGATAAAGCTAGCGCCAAGGCAATTTGCCAAGGTGCAGATTCGGAGTTCAGTGCTTTTAGCAGCTTCGCCAACATAGTTAACATGATGCTTTCCTAGCAAATTGAGTAAGACAAGACATGTGTCTGAATTTGAATACTCGGGTCAATACCGATCACTGATAGATAACCGGCAACCCGCAGCTTCGGGCACCACTATAAAAGCCCGTCGCGTATAAATCCACCGTAGCCAGTGAGACAGGCCTCAGGGGGTATGGTTCTAGCGAAATCTAGATCGGATGCCGATAGGTATAGTACGACTAAGCCGCATGACTGTCAGATGGTAAGGCTATTTGAACTTTTGTACCTTTCCCTACCTTACTCATCAACTTAATGGAGCCGCCATGTGCTTCAATAATGGAGTGCGCAATTGAAAGCCCCAAGCCAACCCCCTCCCCCACCGGACGAGTAGTATAAAATGGATCAAATATATGAGCTAAATGCTCCTGCTCAATGCCTGTGCCGCTATCTTGAAACTCAATAATTGTCTTTGCACCGCGCTGATATGCACGCACCCGTAGCTCACCTTCATTCGCGCAAGCTTTTATCGCATTATCCGCAATGGCAGTAAATGCTTTACGTATTTGCTCATGTTTAAACCGAACAGGCTGCTTAACATCTATCGAATAATGTACCTTTACGTGCTGGGAATTAACTTGGCTAACCGCAAACTGTAGACACTCGTTGAGGTCGATGACTTGTTCTTCAGATTTATCCAATTCAGAGAAAACCCCCAAACTACCTACTATGCTTTTCACTCTCCCCAGCCCTTCTAACGATTCATTAAGTAGCTCTTTCATGTCTTGATTAACAAAATGAATATCTTCTTGCTGCTGAAATGCTACCAATTCACGGTTGATTTCTTCGTAACCGGCACTGTCATTTTCCGTTGCTGCCTTTAAGTAGCGGTCGTACATATCGACCAGCTGCACATAAATCTTAGAATACTGACGCATGGTATCCATATTGGACGTTACCACACTCATAGGATTATTGATTTCGTGAGCAACACCAGCTGCTAAATGTCCAATCGATGCCATCTTTTCCGATTGCAGCAGCTGTGCTTGAGTACTGCGCAAGGAATGCGCCATGTCATTAAACTGATGAGCAAGTGCGCCCAACTCATCCTGCCTTTCTACTTGTGACCGTGCATCACGATCACCACGGGCAATTTTTTCTAAGTTATCAGATAGATCTTTTAACGGAGCGACAAGACTTCCAGATACATGACGGGAAACAAGAAAAACCAAGAGCAAAATAATCAAAGTTACTCCCCACGCTGAAAACTGCAAATCCGTAATCGCCGCTAATGCCATATTTTTTTCTCGACGAACTAAAACGACTGCATTGAGCGCTGGCAATGCTCGCGCACTAATCAACCAATCATCCCCCCACTCATTAACACTGCCACTATAATCGCGCCCCAGATAGGCCGCTGATAAAATGCGGCTCAGTAATGTGCCTCGATCAAAATGTCCATCGCCGAATAATTCATTAAAGCCACCATCACTATCTCGGTGATAAACACTCAAAACCTGCTTACTGCGATCATTCGTGGTCGTCAAAAATTGACGAATGGTGCTAGGCCCCGGAATGAGGACAACAACGCCGATGAGCTGCTGATTTAAAATGGGCGATGCCATAAATGCAAAACCATCAGAGCCGTTAACACCCACTTCAATAACACTGTCCATCTGCCAAAGAGCTTGTTGAAAGGCACGTTGTATCGCCGTTCCGCTGTAATCGACATGAGTTAAGTTCGCACCATAAAGATCAGATTGCGAGGCGGAATAAACAACGTCGCCTTTTAAATTTACAAACAAGAGGTCCGTTAGCCCGTGTTTTTCAGCGTAGAAAGCAAGATAATTCCAATAGCGATCCTGCTGGTCTTGATACTCCATCGAGTACAGTTCTCGATCATCATAAACCGATAAAAAATCAACCATTGCGCCCTGAACATAAGGAGAGCGAGAGAAAATTCGAACATCTTCAACTTGCGCCACTACGGCGAGATCAACTTCACGCTGTAATCGCTGAGTTAACTCTTCTAAATCTTCCATCATATTTTGCGCTAATCGACTCTCGGCATAGGTCATACCAATGCCAACGAGCAGTAATACAGGAAGAAGTACAAGTAACATCATCCATACCAGCATTCGCGCCTGCATACTTTGAAATTGATAGCTTTTAAGCGAGCGCAATCGTTGGCGTAAACGTTTTAACATTAATGTTTACCTACACTGGTCGCACGCCACAAACCACCGGCATTGCGCCAATAGATCGTAAGATTGTGCAGCCAATCAGAGGGAGCTTCTAACCCCGGAAACATCACAGGTCGAATGGCTGTATTTGATATCCATAATAGCTGCTGCTCGTTATTACGAACTTGAGCAATATAGAGGGTGTGCCAAGTACCTTGAAAAGCATGATCAACAGTGATCGCTCCGCCTGCGGTTAAGGCATTTCGTCCTAAAACAAATTCAAGCAAACTACGATTATCTAGGGTACGACCACGATTAAAAGCTTCTCCTAGCCATGTGGCACTCAATTCAGACAAAATAGTGAGACCATCTAAATCACCCCTCAAATCCGCTTTCAAACGATGAATCTCGTGATTATGCGGATTTTCGAAATAATGACTTATAAAGTACATATCAACGCCGCTAGGAGGGCTCTGATCCACACAAAGTGAGAATATTTTCACACCGGTTTTGCTCAGCTCGCGATTAAACTGTCGGTCAAACATCCATTCGCAGGCATCCATTACGAGCACATCAGCTTTGAAAAAATTAATTTTATCGATAATAGAAGGGAGCTGTTCAATATTACTCATAAAATCTGAGGCAACAATTTGCGCATCACGAGTCACGAGCAACTGGCGACTAATCAATCGAAGTAGCATGGCGGAGCGTGCCGATTCGGTGCCTAAGAATTGGATTCTTCCACCTAAATTTTGTCGAACCCAACTGACCGCAGGAAACAAATATTGATTAGCAACCACGCCCAAATGAATGACATGCCGAGATTTAAACAACCCTTCCGAACTGCCCGGATATAGAAGCACAAGATCACTTTGTTCTAACACCGGTAATACCTGACGTACGCAAGCCGAGTCGCCACATCCAAGCACAGCAGCGACTGGCCCTTTCGCCAGTATTTCGTCAAAACGCATTTGCATGTCATCGCGGCTGAGTAAACTATCCACCACCTCGACCACAATATTGGACTCTGTCACTCGGTTTAAAGTGCGACGCAGTGTTTCCACCATTGCCGCATCGCGCCCTCCCATCGACCCCGAATGCGCAGCCATGACAATCACACGCAAACCTACCTCGTGGCGCGGCCAAAACCAGACGCCAGCAACAAGTAGAATTAGGATAGTCATCACGACCGTGCGCTTCATCCAATCGCCTCCATACACCACACCAATACTTCCCAGCCGTCACCCAAATAACATTGCTGACATATTGATAGTAGCTGATCAGGTCACATTGACGCTCATATAGAGCGAAAAGGGATAAAACGCTGTGCTCGTCTATAATCTTGGCGTAAGTAACCTTGATGTAACCACTTCCCTGTTACAATCTTATCAATCTTAGGTGTATATCCAAGGATTGTACCAATTACATTAACAATCCTTTCCGAGTTACCGATCTATTCATAAGAGTCGTAAATCGCTATAAATAACAGCTAATCATCTAATCGCTGGGCTATTTAGCTAAGCAATTAATACTGTACCAGCAAAACTTTTAAGCTCGCGGTCGACGAGCGCACTTAAAAGCAGCACCGGAACATCCACGAGGAAAATATGGCAAGATTAATATCACGCATCCGTCACGGGTTTATCGTTAGTACTATCCTTCTAGCTATAGTGGGGTGCAGTGAACAACAGGGAAGTGCCCCTCAAGGCCCGCAGATGCCGCCTCCAGCTGTCGGAGTGGCAACTATTAAAGCCGAATCGCTAAAGCTATACGACAATTTACCGGGACGGGTTTCCGCTTTCCGCACCGCGGAGATCCGTCCTCAAGTGAGTGGAATTATTCTAAAACGCTTCTTTGAGGAAGGCGCTTCAGTGAATGCCGGTGAAAAGCTATATCAAATAGAACCGACATTATATGAAGCTGAACTCGCCAGCGCAGAAGCTCAACTCGCAGTTGCTGAGGCAAACGCATACAGCGCTCACCTGCGCGCAGAGCGCTACAAAAAGCTGTCTAAAAATTCGGCGGTAAGCGAACAAGAGCTGGATGACTCTGAAGCAACGGCAAAACAGACCGAAGCTCAAGTAAAAGCGGCTCAGGCTGCAGTTCGTTCTGCTCGCATTAACTTAAGCTACACCGAAATCACTGCACCAATATCAGGTGTTATTGGTCGTTCAACGATCACAGAGGGCGCACTGGTTTCAGCACAACAATCGACTGCTCTGACAATTATTCGCCAATTAAGTCCTATTTACGTTGATATTCAGCGTCCCGCGAGCTCTGTTTTGCTGATGAGAAATCCAGCCTTGCCACGTGAAGTAACCCTTTCATTGGAAGATGGTACCTCTGTCGAAAAAACAGGTGAGCTGCAATTCAGTGATGCCAATGTTGATCCGGGCACCGGCACTGTCAACGTCCGCGCCTTGTTCGAAAACGCCGATCACTTGCTGCTGCCTGGCATGTTCGTGCGCGCCAATGTGCCAAGTTCGTTAATTGAAAATGCTCTGCTTGTGCCGCAGCAAGCCGTAATGCGTCAAGCTGGCGGAGCAACCACAACTTACGTTGTGAACAGTGACAATGTTGTAGAAGTCCGTGGGGTAGAAGTCACCCGCGCAATAGGCGACAAGTGGCTAGTTAAAAGTGGCTTAAAAACAGATGACCGCGTTGTTATTAGCGGGCTGCAGAAAATAAAACCTGGGGTCACAGTGACTCCAGAAGAAACTAAGTAAGGGGTATTCTGCAACATGGCCAGATTTTTTATTGACCGACCCATTTTTGCTTGGGTGATTGCCATCATAATTATGTTGGCGGGTGCTTCTGCTGTGATAGAGCTGCCAGTGCAGCAATATCCAACAATTGCTCCTCCAGCAGTAAGCGTTAGTGCTTCTTATCCTGGTGCGTCGGCACAAACGCTAGAACAAAGCGTTACCCAGGTCATTGAGCAAAATATGACTGGGTTAGATAACCTTCTATACATGTCATCGAAAAGCAGCAGTGCGGGTAGTGCAACGGTAACACTTACCTTTTCACCGGGCACCGACGCAGATATTGCTCAGGTACAAGTTCAAAATAAACTGTCCTTAGCCGAAGCCTTGTTACCTGCAGAGGTGAAGCAGCAAGGTCTTAGCGTAACCAAAGCATCAACGTCATTTTTAATGGTTATTGGTCTGGTCTCTAAGTCGGGCGAATTAAGCCGCGTCGATTTGGCTGACTACATCAATAGTTATATAAAAGATCCGCTATCACGTACTAACGGTGTTGGCGATATTCGTGTGTTTGGTTCCCAATATGCCATGCGTATTTGGCTAAAACCCGAAAAATTAACAGGTTATGGCTTAACACCTAACGATGTTAAAAGCGCCATTGGTACGCAAAACAATCAGTTTGCATCAGGACAACTCGGTGGTTTACCTGCTGCACCGAACCAACAGTTAAATGCGACTATTATTGCCCAGACGCGCCTAGAAGCTTCTGAACAATTTGAAAATATATTGCTAAAGGTTAATAGCGATGGCTCGCAAGTCCGTTTGAAAGATGTGGCGAGTATTGAACTGGGTGCTGAAAACTATTCAGTTGCTGGCTACTATAACGGCAAACCAGCCTCTGGCATTGCGATTCAGCTCGCCAGTGGAGCGAATGCTCTTGGCACTGCGAAAGCTGTGCGAGAACGCATTACCCAATTATCAGCCTTCTTCCCTGACGATATAGAAGTGGTATATCCCTACGACACGACTCCTTTCGTTCAGATATCAATCAAAGAAGTGGTCAATACGTTAATTGAAGCAGTGGTATTAGTGTTTCTAGTGATCTTCCTATTTTTAGGTAATTTCCGCGCCACGTTAATTCCGACCATTGCCGTACCGGTTGTTCTGCTGGGAACCTTTGCTGTCATGGCTGTATTTGGCTACAGCATTAACACCCTCACTATGTTTGGTATGGTGCTCGCCATCGGTCTATTAATTGATGATGCCATCGTGGTCGTGGAAAACGTCGAGCGAGTCATGGAAGAAGAAGGCTTATCGCCTAAAGAAGCAACGCGTAAATCCATGGATCAAATCACTTCAGCCCTAGTAGGTATAGCGCTAGTGCTGTCGGCGGTTTTCGTACCTATGGCGCTGATGAGTGGCTCAACTGGGTCTATTTATCGTCAATTCTCCCTCACCATTGTGTCCTCAATGGTACTGTCGGTATTTGTTGCGTTAACACTAACGCCGGCATTGTGTGCAGCGATCTTAAAACCTGCTCACAAAGGTGAGCTGAGCGAGCAGCGTGGCTTCTTTGGCTGGTTTAACCGATTCATGCACAAATCAACCGGTGGCTATGTTAATTCCGTCAACGGTACATTAAAGCGCCCTATCCGCATGATGTTGGTGTATGCCGGCATGGTGGCAGTATTAGTATTTCTTTACGCACGCTTGCCGGCCTCTTTCTTACCATCCGAAGACCAAGGGGTGATTCTTAACCTAGTTCAATTGCCAGAAGGGGCGACGCTAGAGCGCACCAATGAAGTCATGATGAAAATGAAGGATCACTATCTTGCTGATCCGGCGGTTAAATCCATCTTTACAGCGTCAGGCTTTAGCTTTGCTGGTCAAGGCCAGAATATGGGTATCGGTTTCGTAATGTTGAAGCACTGGGACGAACGTCAGACCCCAGAACTTTCTGCCGATGCAGCTATTGGTAGGGCTTGGGGAGCATTAAGTCAGATTAAAGATGCCACGATTTACCCGATTAACCTGCCGCCAATACCTGCACTTGGAACCGCGGCCGGCTTCGACGTTATGCTGCAAGATCGCAATAATATTGGACACGACAACTTATTATTGGCACGTAACATGTTGCTCGGAATGGCAGCACAAGATGCACGACTTAATAGAGTTCGTCCTAACGGCATGAACGATGCCCCAATCTTTAAAATAGATATCGACTACGAGCGAGTAAAATCATTAGGCTTAGAAATCGCTGATGTGAACTCTACGTTGAGCACGGCTTGGGGTGGTTCATACGTCAATGACTTCCTAGATAATGGCCGCGTCAAAAAGGTATTTGTGCAGGGTGAGGCCTCATCTCGCATGCTGCCTGGTGATTTGGAAAAATGGTATGTACGCAACAAAAATGGCGAAATGGTTCCTTTCTCGGCCTTTATTTCAACCAGCTGGGAATACGGTTCTCCGTTATTAGAGCGTTACAATGGCTTGCCATCAATGAACATACAAGGCGAAGCGGCACCTGGATTAAGTACCGGCGATGCCATGGCTGCAATGGAGGAATTAGTTAAGAAGCTACCAGGTGGTGTTAGCCTTGAATGGACAGGTATGTCGTTGCAGGAACGCATGTCCGGCGCACAAGCGCCACTCCTCTATGCGATATCACTCTTAGTTGTATTCCTTTGCTTAGCCGCTTTATACGAAAGCTGGTCCGTACCATTTGCGGTTATCCTAATCGTGCCACTGGGGGTTATGGGTGCTTTGATTGCCGCCACTGGCCGCGGATTAAGTAACGACGTGTATTTCCAAGTTGGCTTATTAACAACCATTGGTTTATCAGCTAAAAATGCGATTTTAATCGTGGAATTCGCCAAGCACTTGGTTGAACAAGGCAAAGGGTTAGTAGAAGCCACGCTGGAGGCTGCTCGCATGCGTTTGCGCCCTATTCTAATGACCTCCCTTGCCTTTATGTTGGGTGTATTACCATTAGCGATTAGTACCGGTGCCGGCGCACAAAGTCGTCATGCAATTGGTACCAGCGTTCTCGGCGGTATGATTGCTGCTACCTTCTTAGCAATCTTCTTTGTACCTTTATTCTATGTATTGGTTATGAAGCTAACTTGGAAGTTACGCGGAAAACCGGAGACATTAAAAGCGCCTGAACAGTAAAAATGGAAGATAAAAAACCGGGCGATTGCCCGGTTTTTTTTTATTTCTTTAAACACAATATAAAAGCGTTAAACGATCCTCAATAACATGAAGCTTTAACGTCCGCTTTAGCATTATTAATTTCGCGCCGACGATTCTTTAAGGCATCTAAAGTAGGTTGCCCACCCCTCCTTACCTTTCCGTCGATATCACGCTGACGTTCTCTAGCACGCTGGCAAGCACGCTCTTTTTTCATTTTCAACTCTGCTTCTTGTCGGAGTTTTACATCCTTCATACTGTCCTCATAGCTATTATCAGGTGCATAGTTCCTGCCGTTATAAGTACGATGCGTTGAAGACGGTGAATCCGTACTATTTGTAGGCGCTACGTCAACAGATTCAAATGAGGAGTGACTCGGACTAACGTCAGAGAAATGCTTACGGCCATTCTCATCAGTCCATTGATAAACTTGAGATAATGTAAATTGGCTAACAAATACAGTCGATAAAACAACCAAATGCACTGTATTAAACTTTCGATCTTTCATTTCACATCCTTGTAACAATAATTAAATAAACGAGTTTATTCCAAATGACGAATCAACAACTGCAATGACTGACGCCCGCGAAACTCATTAACATCCAATTGAAATGCGCAATGCACTCGATCTCGCTGTTGATCGGGCCACTGCTGAGGATCGATATTAAACCATATTGCATCCAAGGCGAGATCAGATCCCTCTGGTTGCAGTACCATCTTTAAATGACGTTCGCCCACGATCCGCTGCTGTACTAAGCGAAAATGACCATCAAACACTGGCTCAGGGAAGTTCTGCCCCCAAGGGCCACCCCAGCGTAACTGTTCAGCTAGCTCTAAACTAAATTCAGCTACCGACAAATTGCCATCGCTATCAATGGTTTGATGCAATTGCTCTGACGATAAATGCGCTTGGCATACCCCATCAAATGCACGACTGAAAGCATCAAAAGCACCATCGTTCAAAGTCATACCGGCGGCCATCGCATGGCCACCAAATTTCTTAATTAAACCTGGGTGACGCTTATCCACTTCGTCAATCACATCCCGAATATGTAACCCCGGAATTGAACGTGCGGAACCTTTCAATACGCCATTATCATCCGCTGCAAAAGCAATCACTGGACGAAATAATTTATCTTTAATACGCGAGGCTAAAATACCAATCACACCTTGATGCCAATCGGGTTGAAACAAACATACCCCCACGGGGTTGTGATCATCTGCCTCAAACTTGGCCAATAAGGCTAGCGCTTCTTGTTGCATACCCTGCTCAATCGAACGACGATCACGATTAAACGCATCAAGCTGAGTCGCAATATCCAACGCCCGATTCATATCGTCGGTTAATAAGCATTCGATACCCAAAGACATATCATCCAACCGTCCTGCGGCATTGAGACGAGGGCCAATCGCAAAGCCAAAATCCGACGCTACAATCCGTGCTGGCTCACGCCCAGCCACCGTCAATAAAGCCTGAATACCAACGTGCCCTTGCCCTGCACGAATACGCCGTAAACCTTGTTCAACCAGAATTCGATTATTACGATCAAGCGGTACCACATCTGCGACACTTGCGAGTGCCACTAAATCCAATAATTGCGCCATATTCGGTGCTTCTCGTTGGCTAAACCAACCACTTTTATCCAGCGCTGCTCGTAACGCGAGCATGACATAAAACACCACAGTACAACCGCATGCTGCTTTACTCGCAAACTCACACCCTGGCTGATTAGGATTAACAATAGCGAGTGCATCAGGAAGTTGATCAGCGGCTAAATGGTGATCTGTAACCACCACAGCAATGCCTGCCGCATTCGCGGCAGCAACACCATCAATAGACGCGATACCATTATCCACCGTCATAATTAAATCGGGTTTCATAGTGACTGCGACAGCGACTAATTCGGGTGATAAGCCATAACCGAAATCAAAACGATTAGGCACTAAATAATCGACGTTTTGTGCTCCCATTAAACGCAGAGCGCGCAAAGCAACCGCGGTACTTGTCGCACCGTCCACGTCAAAATCACCTACCACCAGCAAACGCTTTCCTTGGGTTACCACCGGAATTAATGCCATAACCGCTTGGTCTATGCCTTTCATTTCGCGGTATGGCAATAAGCCTTTTAATTGCAACGCTAACTCGTCGACGGCCGAAACACCCCGCGCGGCGTAGACACGTTGCAACACTGGAGGCAATGATTGCAAGCCAGGTGCAATTGGAATTTCTCGCGATTGAATACGCGGCATACAAAGACCCAAAACAAGACCGAAAATGAAAAATGGTAACACATGACAAAGCCCGTATCGTAAGAAACGCTAACGATTATTCGTCTGGCCTTATGCGTAAAAAACGGGCAAATCGCGGTAAACCACTGGATGTTAAGCCGTTATAAGCAAAGGTGATCCGCGTCCCTAACGCCGGAGGAGTATGCCTTAACGTATCATTTAAACCGCTGCCTACTCGAATTTCTCTCCCATCATCCAAACGCAACAGCAGTGACCCTGTCATTCCCTGCAAGCGCCCTTCCCCAGGAATATACGCAATCACAACGCCTTCGCTATCTTGCACCGATTTTACTTTGAGCAAGTCTTGACTGCGTTGTCCCTGATATAAAGACACTGAACGATGCAACATCACACCTTCACCACCACGTGCTTCAACCTCTGCTAAATAGGCATCTAATTGTGCGCGATTACTAACGACTTTTTGTTCAACTAATTTAAGCCAAGCAACATCAGCCGTTTGAATTAAATTAATTAATGCGAAATAGCGCAAATGAAATGGCTGCGGGCTGTGTGGCTTATCGAATACCTGGTACGTCACCTCGCGCCACAATATTTGGTTCGGAATACTCGAGCGAACAAGTCCGCTAATCTCGTCAAAACGCCCAACCCCAAGCCACAACTCTCCGTCTAATGGCGTTCTCGGCAAGCGCACGGTGAACCACTCTGGGGCCTCAATTATTCGGCCACTGCGAGTAAGTAGGTGCTCACCATCCCAATAAGCACGCACACCATCGAATTTTTCACTCATGGTATAACCCGCAATATCCTGATCCGGCTGCCATGACTCAGCCAACATCAATGCGGGTGACGGTTTGAGCGTTGCTGCCAAGATTGGCGAACTAAACCAAGTAACGGTAACAATAATGACAGTTACCAATAAAAAATTAACAACATCCATGTTGAGCTCCCATTGCTACGGTACAGAAGTGAGCAAGTCAAACAGCGAATACAGAGGATTCCAAGCGATAGAGCCGAATTTCAAACTTTAGAATTAAGCAGAAGGTCTACAAACCAAGCGATTGAACAAAAAGTTAGCCGTCGTCATTAGCCAACACTCGCCAGAAGCATTTATCCTTCCAAGATAGCTTGACAGAGTCCGTAGCGCGCTTAATCCTTAAGCATTATAATTTCGACAAAGACTTATGCCATATTATCTTTTAGGTTTGGGCAGCAACATTCGTCCTAGTGAACACCTGCGGTTAGCCGAACAACAGCTCCAAGACATTGGTGAAGTGGTGAGTGCATCGCCAATACTCAATACCGCACCAGTAGGAGATACCTTTCAATATGAATTTTGTAATCAATTGTTGGTACTACACACAGAAATGCCGCCAACCATGTTGAAGCACAGGCTACAGGTAATAGAAACAAATCTTGGACGGGAACCTAAAAACCCAAGTCGAAAAACCAAAGATCGTACTATCGACTTAGATATTTTAGCTCGCGCTGCGGATGCCGACACATGTCGCCAACACCCGTTAGAAGAGAGCTACTACCAAAAGGTGATGTCCTTATGGACCAGTAACCTAAAACAAGATGTCGATACTCAGACGCTAAAGGTTTGATCATATCGGTTAGCGACAAAACGCCCACCATCTACCCGCATTTGTGTGCCGGTAAGTGCTTTCGCAGAAAGCAGATAATGACAGGCCTCAACAATCGCGTCGTAACCTAACTCACGACGAATCAAGGATTGTGAAAGCACCATAGTACGATACGCCTCGTCATGTTCAGGCAAAAACTGAATCGGCCCAGGTTGAATCACATTCACCCGAACCTTCCCCGCCAACCGCTGAGCCATACTCAATGCCCAGTTCTGTAAGCCAGCCTTCGACGCACAGTAAGCCGCGAAACGCTCGTTCGGTATATCAGCATAGATATCAGTAATCGCGACCATAGCCGCTTCAGGAGCCCACTGCAGGGCTTCAGTAATCATCGCAGGGGCTTTGACGTGCACGTTGAAATGCACCTCATAATGCTTACCAAGATCCGTCGCCGCACAATCTGGGATAAAACATGATGCATTGTGAATAACCGCATCCACCGGTCCAGCGAGTGCAAGCTCTTGGCACAAACTCGCCACATCTTTTTGATCGGCCAGATTGGCCTGCACGGTGCGTAAGTTAGGGTGCAGCTCAAGCTCACACACAGTATTAAAGTGTGCAATTACCTGCCAGCCTTGAGTTAACCAATATTCAGCCAGCGTTTTACCTAAACGACGACCTGCACCGGTAATTAAAATGGTTTTAGACATGAATCTCATCTCACACATTGAACATTGAGTGTAAGAGATCGTTGCGCGGGATTCGAGAAATGAGTTTTCTATAGACGAAAAAAAACCAGCACTTGGCTGATTCATCTTTTATTCACTTTTTAATTGGTTGCGGGAGCAGGATTCGAACCGGGCGGCGCTCCGTCTACGACCGCTTGGTCGCTTTATCACAGACGAAAAAAAACCAGCGCTTGGCTGATTCATCTTTTATTCGCTTTTTAATTGGTTGCGGGAGCAGGATTCGAACCTACGACCTTCGGGTTATGAGCCCGACGAGCTACCAGACTGCTCCATCCCGCGTCAGAGGTGCGTATATTACGGAGGAGCCCCCTACCTGTCAACCGTAAACCATTGGTTTCATACTAATTTCCCTCACTTAAGTAATAAACGATGAAAAATTGTTCAATCTTGCTGGCTTGAGGCTCGATCTGGTGATAATTTATCAGTGTAGCAGTGGCGAACGGCGGAGAGTGTCTCCAAATGTCCTAGCTTCTAGCTTGCACTAATAAAAACAATAAATAGCAAAAGCCTAAATTTATGAGCACTAATCCAGCCAATACTATGACGACGGCGGCGTTGCAGCCCCTTCTACGTCTGTTGGAAAGCAAAGGTTATTCAAGCAGGGATCTGCTGGGTTCTTTAGGGTTGGATTCGTCCTCGATATCCAGCTCCACCCAACGTATCTCGATTTCGAATTTTGACCATTTGCTGGAGCAGTCGAGTCGTCTGTTAGATGATCCTGCCATCGGCTTAGCCGCTGGACAACGTTTGGAACTGCCAAGTTTTTACTTGTTAGGGTTCCTAATCAGTAGTTGCCAAACTGGTCGTGAAGCACTCGCCGTGTTGCGACGCTACTACTCACTCATCAGCGATTCGAGATCTCCCGATTTTTTCATCGGACAAGATTCGATAAAGATCGTGTTCTACGTTACCGAAGGTACACCCTTTGGCAGCCAGACGCGGGCCGAATTTATCGCTGCAGGTATCCACACCGCAGGGCAGGCCATTGGTGGTAATTACTACCAAATCCAGGGAGTGGGGTTCCGCCATCCACCTCCGGCTCACAAAGATCGCCTGCAAAAGTTTTTCAATGTACCTATGCAATTTAATCAGCCGCAAAACTGGCTAAGCTTCTCTAGCCGTCATCTGGATAGCCCGCTGTCGTACGCAAACCCAGCGCTGTTCAATATGCTGCGTAGTGAAGCTGAGCAAGCCTTGTCGCGCTTCAGCCGTTTAAAGAGCTTTAGCCAAAAGGTGATGCATATCTTGTATCAATGGCCGGAAGCCGTGCCAATGACTAAGGATGCGGTTGCTGAACTGCTCAGCACGAGCAGTCGTACCCTAACCCGTCGGTTACAAGAAGAAGAATGTCAGTTCTCCACCTTGGTAAAAGAAGTACGCCTTGAGAAAGCGAAAGTCGCACTTAAATCGGCACAAACCGATGTGCAGCAATTAGCCCTTGATTTAGGCTTCTCTGATCGCCGTGGTTTCGAACGCGCATTTAAACAATGGACAGGTCTGACACCAGCGGCTTATCGCCGTCAGCATCTGACCAAAGGTTGCAGTTTAATCGAAGAGTCTAATTAAAATTTCAATTGCGTTTTAATGGACAAAAAAGCCGCTATTAATAGCGGCTTTTTTATTAACACGATATCACTTAGTGATCTTGATCGAAATGCGATGTAATTTTCGTTAAATAGGGACGCACGGCTTCTTTATCCGCTGCAGAAATAGTACCCAATGATTTAATCATGTTCATTGAAGCCTGCAACATATTTTCCATCATTTGCTTTTGTTCTTCAGGTAAAGCTGACGCCTTGAGCTGTTGGATCTGCGCTGCAATTTGCTTCACGTCAACCGTTTCGCCTTCCATAGAAATTGCCATATAAGCCATGGTAATTTTCTTAGACACTTCGCTCCAAGCTTCAACTGAATCAAAACTCTGAGTTTTTACTAGTTTACTAAATTCATCGTACAAACCGGCTTTTTGTAATTGCGCAATACCCTGAGTAAACATCTCATCAACGCTGGCAACGCCTTTTTTCATCATGTCTTCTTTCGGTAGCTGATCTTCGTGCTTATCTAGCCATGACTGCAAGGTCGGCATCGAGGACACCCAGTTATTCACTTGATCGTCCGATAAATCTCCAGCTCGGGCAACTGACATCATTAAACTGAGCACAAGCAATAAACCAAAACGCATAGGAAGTTCCCTTTTTAAAAGTCTAGATAGACGATAAGTTCGGCTGAACTTTAGCACAGCCATATTTTTCTTAGCAGCCCTAATTTAGGACAATTTGACTCGGTAAATGGCATTCAGTTCAGTATCACTAAAATGATTCAAAACCGAGCAACTAGTTCAACATTGGGATCAGCGGGTCACCCCGACGACAGTATATGTCCATCTCTACTCGCTCGTCGAAATCGCCAATAGCAGGAAGCGTCGATGTTACAATCTGCTGTAAGCAGCGCAACTCGACAAAGTCAGGAGCAACAAATCGGCTCTCGGCAAGCAGCCAGTGCGGGATGTCTAACATCAATGTCTTTAAATCAACACTGCTACTGATGTCATACAAAACATCGCTAGCAAGTAATAAATCAACCTGCGGCCAATCACCGTCCACAATTTGAATATCGACACCGTTAACCGCTGCATTTACTTGCGCCGCAAGTAAAGCCTGCGGATCTAGATCCGCCACGAACACCGTTTTTGCCCCCGCAAGTGCTGCTGCAATACCGACGATTCCTGAGCCGCAGCCAAAGTCGAGAACCCGTTTACCGGCTACCAAATTAGGATTAGCTGCTATAAATTGTGCCAGCGCTCGCCCGCCCGCCCATGCAAACGCCCAATAAGGAAGATTCTGCCAAAAGCGACCAATGCTTTGAGCATCCATAGACACCGCATCGACATCAATATTCAATAGCCATAAAGCCAACAGTTCGCTATCCAACCAACGGCGACTTAAGCTTGCATTTGGCAATTCTAACGACTGTTGTAGTTGCTCTACTCGCCGTTCAATTTCGCTTACTTCATTCGCCATATTTCTGTTTTCTCGCAATAACTTTCTCTAGATAACGACGTGTTTCTTCTTTCGGGTGGCGTGTTGTCAAATAACGATATAGCTTGTCTTCAGACATACTATTTATTTGCGCTAGCGCCTTACTGCGATCGCGATTAAAGGTACGTAATAATTGCCCAGCACCACCGTTGTAGGCTGCAATCATACAATATTCACGCTTGCGATCACCTTTAATCCCAGCCAAATAACTATCCCTTAATATGGATAAATACGCAGTACCTGTTTCAATATTATTTCTTGGATCTAATAAATATTGGCGACTCGGAGCATGATCTTTACCATGAATCTTCGCCATCACATCTCGACCCGCGGTTTTTTGCATTACTTGCATTAAACCATAAGCCCGCGCTGGCGAAACAGCGAATGGGTTAAAGCTACTTTCAGTTTCAATAACAGCCAATATAAGTGCTGGAGATATCCGATAACGTTGAGCTGCGGCATCAACGAAGGGGCGATATAAATTTGCGCTGACTTGTTTATGCTGGCTCACCATAGGTATTTCGATTAGGTAGCCATCTCGCGTTTTTACCAACGAACGTGTTAGTAAATAATCGGCATAGCGCTGTGCTCGCCAAGGGTATTCAATTACCTGACCTTCTTGATCTTTTACTTGTCCCGCCAAAAATGGACGCCCCGTAAGGCCAAAATCTGTAGCCGTGTACAAATCAATTTCGCGCGGATCTGCTGGCGTTAATAAAGTGCCAACAATGGCTTGCCGCAATTGCAGTAAGGGCTCTTCAGCACCGCGTGTTTCAACCCGGATTAAACCCCGCTCAAAATCAATTTTAACCAATGTATGAAAGTCATCGAGATAACGAACCATAGTATGAGTTCCAGAAACCTCACCATTAGATCCCCAGACATCTGCTGGCGGTGGTTCTAAAAAATCAAGCAAGACAGCCTGAACATCGTCAGGCAGTTGATCAAAATTATCGGGAAGATTATCAGCATAGGTACTGGCCGTAGGCACGGCCAGTAGAGGGCAAAGCGCAAATAAATTGAGGTGCTTAAACAACCACTTCACCACACGAATGTACCGCTAAAAAAGCCAGTGTAGCGGTACTTGGCTTAGCTGTCAGCGTTTTGCTTCACGGCGTACCGCGTTGGTTGAAAAGTCTTCTTCTGTCAGTTTAAAGCTGAAGTCGAGTGTCTTCGGACGCTCATTATCTAAACCTTCGACGTAATACTGACCACTAGTGAAGTCATACGTTACTTCCAAGGTAGGGAAAATTAACTGCTGATCATAGTAGTTAATGGTATGGGATTCTGTCACTTGTAATAGCGTGCCAGTATCATCGTATTCCTCAGCATAAATAATCGACCAACTGTCTTCATCGAGGTAATAACGGCGTTTGGCATAGCGGTGGCTAAATCCTACACGTAAATTCGCTTCTACCACCCAAACTCGATGAGCTTCATAACGTAGCAAAGCAGAATTCAAATGATTGGTATGCAAAATATCATCTATTTTTAGCGTATTTTGATGCACCTTATAACTGTTATACGGAATATACATCTCTTGCTTTCCGAGCAAGCTCCAATCGTAATAATCCGGTGCACCATTAAACATATCGACTTGATCGATGGTACGAATAGAGTTGGTATTCGAGTCTGATGTATCGTAAGCCAAATCCGGGGTTCTGCGCAGACGGCGCTGCCCCGGCACATAAATCCATGACTTACGTGGCGAGCGCACTTGATCAAGTGTTTCATGCACTAAAGTAATGGCCCCAGACAATTTCGCCGGTGCTAGTGTTTTGCGCTTAAGAAAGAAGATTTTATTATCCAATTCTTCCGGCTCTAAGCCTTTTTCGCTATAACGCACGTAATATTCGTACAAACGCAATGTATCCGAGCGCAAACCATTACTCGCGACCGCCGACGCTACTGCTGTGTAATTAAGCGTTTGCCCTCGAAAGCGTAAGGTATGATTCCATAGGGCCTCTAAGCCATTTTCAGGAATTGGAAATGGCGATGACATAGTGGCACCGGTCACCCCGGCACCATATTTCATCAACTGGGCACGTTCGGCATTCACTTTGATCGCATCATAAACGTAGTCAGGATAAGACGCCGAGCGATGCGTTGGGTACACATCGAAATACATATCAGGAAAGCGCTGCAGCATGGCAATCTGCCCTGCACTCAAACGATTTTTGTGCTCAACAATATTCGCCGCACTGATACGTAAAAAAGGAATGTCGCTGGCAAATGGATCTTTATGAAAAGTGCCTGCCGGTTCGGAATCATCTTTGGCTAGACCGCCTTTCCATTCAGGAATGTCACTACCATTACCCGCACGTTCTGCTCCTACAGGCGTCAAGTCCGTACTCAGTCGAGCGACTTTCTCTTCTGCCGTTAACGCCAATATCCCTGGGCTAAACAGTACTAACAAGACAGCAATACTACGAACGTTAGGAAAACGGCGCGTCATAATCGATTAGCCCCTGAAATTAAATGGTGCAGCAGGCTAATAAGATGGCCCAATAGGATCAATAGCAAATTACAAAAAGACTACAAATAGAAATCGCTCGGGATTGCCCCGAGCAAAAGAGAAGTGCTGCAAATGTTTGCGAACAGACCTTATTATGGCGGCTTACTGAATTGCAAAGCAGAGCTATATAAACGTCGGACCTAATCCCATCCCCCACATAATAACGGTGATAGCCATGCAACCGACCAAGGCGCACAAACCAACCGTCACGATAGAACTCGCAAATATAAATCCGCGTTCTTCTGGGATATCCATAAAGATAGGCACGCCGCTATACAGCAAGTACACGCTATACGCAGCAGCTCCCATCACCACTACCACGTCGAGCCAGAGCACAGGCACTAAGCCAATAATTCCTGATAGAAACAGCGGCGTGGAGGTATAAATAGTGAACATCAAACAGCGTTCAAAGCTCGCCGTCACACCAAACGTTCGCTCCATCCAAAATACGCAATAAGACACGAATGCCAATCCTAGCAATAGGGCAAAATAAAATGCGATGGCGATGGGCACTGCGCTGTCGTATGACAACTTCACTATGTCACTACCAGCAATACTCCAGCCCATTTGGGTGGTGCCAACGAATAAAGAAAAGGGGGGAATTAAAGCAAGAAGCAAAGCATAGCGAAGAAATGCGTGGGTAATACTGGTTCCCCCTTCGCGGCGAATCTCACTCCATTCTCGATGCGGATTATATATAAGTCCGAACATGTGATTAGTGAACATACAACGCTCCAGAAAGCGATTATTGGATAACCAAGCTACTGAGAATGATGGCTGCGGGCAACGTAAATACAGCAAGCGGCCCGAAAGAGCACTTTGTCATTACGCCGAGCTATAAGCCTTGCCGTTTTAAGTCTAGTTAATACTAGGCTCTTCTCGAATTAAGTAACTGGCGGGCAGCACATTTTGTCGATTGCGTTCCAATTGCGCTGACAATTCGTTGAGCTCAGTCCCCTGTAGTTGCGCCAGCATGGCCGCCAATAAGGGAATAGCGGCAGGAGAATTCGCTGGTCCTCGCCAAAAAGCTGGCTTCATATCGGGTGCGTCGGTTTCTAATAACCAAGCGGTCTTTGGTAAGGCGGCAATGGTGCGGCGCAACTTTTGCGCACGTGGATGACTCATGGCTCCGCCAATCCCCAAGCAGAAACCCAAATCAAGCCAGGCCTTACCCTGTTGCTCGCTACCGCTGAAGGCATGCACGACACCGCCATACTCAAACCGCGCGCGTCGCAACATAGCAGCGGCTTCATCATGGCAGCCACGAATATGCAGTATGAGCGGTAATTTATGGCGCTTAGCGAGTTGGATATGTGTGGAAAAACAGGCGAGCTGTTGTTGCCAGTGAGCATCATCAACGGCCAGCACTCGATCTAATCCACACTCCCCCACCGCGCATGCCGACGAACTTTCAAGTGCAACATCGAGCCACTCAAAGTGCATCTGCTCGTGCTCAGCTAAAAAATAAGGATGTAACCCTAACGCGAATGACCATGAGTATTGCTGGCATAACGCCTCTAATTGCAGATTGCGCGCATGGGTAACACCCGGAATCAACAACCCTGAGACACCAACACGGCGGGCAAATTGCCACTCGCTTTGTCGATTTTGGTCGAACTCGGCAAAATCGAAGTGGCAATGACTATCAAACCATAGAGGCATCGATACTCACTTACGACAGAGGACGATAAGGCACCTGACAGCCGCTCAAACCACAATAACCGTTGGGGTTTTTCGCTAAGTACTGCTGGTGATAGGTCTCCGCCAAGTAAAACGGAATTCCGGCGCGTAGCTCGGTTGTAATTTCAGGGGCCCGCACTGTATCTAAGCAACGCTGATACTGATCTAAGCTCGCTCGAACCAAACGCAAATCTTCATCATTTTCAGTGAATACCGCCGACCGATACTGAGTACCGATATCATTACCTTGGCGCATTCCTTGTGTAGGATCATGCTGCTCCCAAAACACAGCCAGCAATTGTTCAAGTGAAATTTGCGCTGGGTCATACCAAATACGGACCAATTCTGTGTGCCCTGTGTTACCACTACAGACTTCATCATAAGTTGGGTTTTCGGTGTATCCACCGCCGTATCCCACTGCGGTCGCATAAACCCCCGGCAATGACCAAAACAGGCGTTCGGCTCCCCAAAAGCAGCCCATTCCTACGCTTAACTCTTTCAGTCCTGCGGGACAGTTTCCCGTGATATCATGCCCATTAACAAAATGCAGAGGCTCAACCGTCATAGGTTCACTACGGCCCGGAATTGCCTCTTCTGCGCTTGGTATTGCCATTAATTTTGGTCGCCACATAGAAAACCTCTGCTGCAATTTAACCAGTGTCTGAATAAAGTGATTGATCATTATGACCTGCGAATCGTCAGAATATTCCCTGCTTTTTCTTGGAACTGGAAGTGGAGGCCACTTACAAATGGGTTGCTCTGCTGCCTGTATTGAACAGCATCAAAAGCCGCTATTGTTGATTGATTGCGGCCCGGGTACGTTAGCCGCGTACCAAGCAAATTACGGCGGCCTCCCGAACGCCATATTTATGACCCACGCTCATATGGATCATATTGCCGACCTTGAAATTCTCACGGTTCGCGCCCGACTGCAAGAGGTAGCACCGATTACCTTGTTTGTACCATTGGCTTTAATTCCCACATTGCACCAGCGTCTTGCCACTTACCCCGGCACCATGGCAGAAGGCGATCACGACTTTTGGCAGTCATTTCAGCTACGCCCAGTTACCGATCAGTTTATTCATGCGGGGCACACATTTAAGCTCTACCCAACACGCCATCATGCTCCTAACTCCAGCCACGCACTCTGCCTGCCGGGACACATGTTTTTTTCGGGCGACACTCGACCGATTCCCGAAATTATTCACCATGAATTAACCGGCAGTGAAGCGATATTTCACGATTGCGGCACAATCCCGAATCCGTCGCACACAGGCTTAGACGATCTTAACCGCGAATATCGTGACGACGTGCGCAGCCGTTTTGTTCTGTATCACTATGCCGATGAAGCAGCCGCAACAACACTTGAAGCTGCGGGCTACCAAGTCGCTCGACCCAATGAGCGCTTTTCCTTACCCGATGGAAAGCGCCTGTCACTATGACGATAAGTAATCCTATTTTAGATACTCGTATTCGTACCATGTTGGCGGACGCCTACGTTAGCCAGCAAGTCTTACCGCAATGCTCAGAAATAAAGCTATGGCTGGTCGAGCCAGAAACCATGCGCCGTCACTTTAGCCAAGACGAAATTCGCAACATTCAAGAATATCCAGCCTACTGGGCATTTTGCTGGGCTAGCGGCCAAGTACTCGCTCGGGAAATCTTAGCCAATCCGAGCTGGGTGAAAGGTAAAAAGGTCATGGATTTTGGAGCGGGCTCAGGCGTCGTTGCCGTCGCTGCAGTCATGGCTGGAGCCGCCGAGGTCATTGCCTGCGATATTGATCCCGATGCCTTACTGTCGTGCCAACACAATGCTGAATTAAATGGCACCCAATTTCGGCTCCATCACGATCTATTCGAATTCGATGAACCCTTGGATCTACTGATCGCCGCGGACGTACTTTATGATCGGGCAAATTTGCCTTTATTAGAAATATTCCGCCAAAAGGCTCAAGAGGTTTTAGTCGCCGACTCTCGCGTAAAAGACTTTGATTTCCCCCCCTATCAAGCCATAGGTCGGCACGAGTCCTTCACTGTACCCGACCTCGATGAACTTGATGAGTTCAGGTGGGTCAACCTATATCATTGTAAATAACGCTATTTACGCACGGGATGGATTTCCCCAGCCTCGGGAAATCCATTACACTCTCCGCCTTTTCTGACATATGGTCCCGATCGGATGCTTGATAAAAACGCACTATCCCAGCTGAAGTCTCTGAAGCAGGAAATCCAACAAAGCACCCCTCGATTCGAAGGTACTGTTCGCGCCACTGCGGGACGTTTCGGTTTTGTGAATACCGAGGATGGTCAAAGTTTCTTTTTATCCCCCGAAGAGATGGAAAAAGTATTACCGGGAGATGTTGTTGCATTTCGCGTGGAACCGGCAGGCGAAGGTAAAGAACAAGCCATCGTTGAAAGCTTAATCAGCACGGTTCAAAACGAATTTTTAGGACGCTATGTCGTTCGCGGTAAAGGGCATTTTGTCGAAGCTGATCATCCAACACTAAATCGCTGGATATTTGTACCACCCGCCAAACGCTTACAAGCAAAAGACGGCGATCTTGTTAAAGCACATATCAGCCAGCATCCATTTCCGAAAGGTAAAGCCCAAGCCGATTTAGATGCGGTTATTGGTAACGATCAAACACCGCATATCGAACGCTTATTTGTGCAGCAGAAGTTTGGCCTCAGTGATGCCATCTCTGATGCAGCCCAAGCACAAGTAGACGCGTTATGCGCCCAAGGCGTGGATACGATTGCCAATGAGCGCAGCGATTTAACCCACCTACCGTTTGTGACCATCGACTCAGCAGGAACGCGCGACATAGATGATGCCTTGTACGCTGAAGCGCAAAGTAGCGGCTGGACATTATGGATTGCTATCGCCGATCCAGCAGCACTTATCGAGCCGGGAACGCCACTTGATGAATTAGCAAAAACACGTGCAACATCGGCGTACTTTCCTGATCAAGTACTGCCGATGCTGCCACCCGCGTTATCAGAGCAATTGTGCTCGTTGCAAGCTGGCGAGCTGCGCTTGGCTATGGTGGTTGAATTACGCTTGAGCCAAGATGGCGATGTGCGTCAAACAACCTTACACAACGCGATTATCAAAAGCCGAGCAAAGCTGACGTACAACCAAGTTAGCCATTTAATTGCTGGCGAATGTGATGAGATTGCCGCTGAACTGCAAGGCCCGGTGTTACATCTATCCGACTGCGCCAAAGCACTGGCAGCTAACCGCCTGCGCAACTGCTTGGTGATGGAAGATCGCCCAGACTTTAAGCTCCTGGTCGATGAAGATGGCCATGTAACCGATATCGTTCGTATTGAGCGCAACGATGCACATCGTTTAGTCGAAGAATGTATGTTGGTTTGCAATCGCTCGGTCGCCTTGTGGTTGAAAGAACGCAACGCTGGTATGTTCATAGAACACGCAGGCGTTCGTAGCGAACGTATCGGTGAAGTCGCCGCGCTATTACGCGAAAATCTAGCGCTTGAAGCCAAGCCGAAATTCGACAACCTCGAAGAATACGTACAACTAATGCAACAAGCGGCCAAGGCTGAATGCGAACTACCGTTACGCGCGATTATCGGTCGCCAACAAGAACGCAGCCGCTTTGGCCTTGAAGGCAAGCCGCACATGGGCTTGGGCTTCCCTTGCTATACCACCTTCACCTCACCACTGCGCAAGTACAACGACCTGATGATTCATCGGACAGTACGTGCTTTGCTTAATGGCGAAAATATCGAGCAAGCATCTCAAGAATTACTCGATGCCGTTCAACAAGCACAGACTTCTGCACGGATAGCAGCAAATCAAACCGAACAATGGATGAAACTTGTTTGGTTAAATGCGAAAGATAAAGATGCGGTTTATAACGCGACAATTGTGCATATGAATAGCAGCTCAATAACGGTGCGTTTAAATGACAATGGTATCGAAGGCACTATTGATCGCCGTAAAGTTAAAGGTGATTGGACATTTGATAGCAAAACATTTACTCATCGCAATGCAGAGCAATGCTTTATGCTTGGACAAGCACTCAATGTGCGTATTAATGAGGTTCGCCCTTATAATCGCCAAGTAACGTTCGTAATAGTGGAATAATCATTTCTTACAACGGATAACAGCTAATAAAAAAGGGAGCCTAGGCTCCCTTTTTTATTTCTAACTAATCAGTAATTAGCTAATTTTCCAAGTACGAACAGTTTCAAAACCGTATTCATTAATCCACTCGTCTAAAATACGTGGATTACGTTTGATTTTTTCTACTTTTTCGTGAGTTGCTGGATTGCGATATTCGCCAACTGCTAATTTAGGCTTAGGCAAAGATGACGTGCGCTCAGCACGTGTTTTTGTGCCTTTAGTTGCCGCACGGTTGATCACTTTTTCAAAATGCTTACGCAAGTTGTTATAGATAGAAGACGGTGATTCTTCTTTCGCCATACCAACAATCCAAGCTTCAATTTGCTCAGAGCGAGAAACATACAGCTCCGACTCTTGCAGACTGTTTTGATTGCATAGGCGCTTAATAGCAACATCAAACTCTTTTAAGCCTTCAAATTTCTTTTCTTGATCTTTTTTCAATTGCTCAAGCTCAAGAATTTTTTGATGGTGTTGCTGGATTTGTTTTTCAATATCGTTTGCAAATACGCTCACGTTTACAACCTCAAACTGTGTCGATTGGTTAATCTACCGTCGTATTATTACTACGTCCGATAAGGGGTATTCAAAACGACCTCATATCATCTTTAATGTTGCAGCAGCGTACGAAAAATAAACAATAAACGTGCTCACGTATAAGTGCGCGGACTTATACCAATATCGAGATATATGATCGGGACGCCAATATTAAACAATTAATAGGCGACTGCAAACAAACCATTTAGAAATTTAGCGATTTTTTGTCAATATCGAATATAGCAACATATATATTGTGGATTTGAGTAAGGGTTTATATACCTAACGCGTTTTCGAATCAGAGTGTCCTTAGAGTCTCTAGGGATTCCTTGCACTCTTGAATGATAAGGATTATCATTTGTGTAGTTTTCGTTGCTCCATCGTGACATCTAAGCTGGATAATTATGACACCCGAAACCCTCGATCAAATGGCAGTTGGCAGTCGCGCTAAAATCATCGGCTTTGCTAAAACAGAATCTAATTTCCGCCGTAAGCTGCTGGCATTAGGTTTAATGCCCGGAGCGGTCGTTGAAATTCGTCGTCTGGCACCATTGGGAGATCCTATGCAAATCCAACTGCGCGGTGCATCCGTTAGCTTACGCAAGCTAGAGGCCGCTATTATTTATGTGGAGCTGGAAGCATGAAAAGAGCGGTTATCGGCGTTATCGGCAATCCAAATTGCGGTAAGACGACCTTATTTAATGAACTAACCGGCTCTAAGCAAAAGGTTGGTAACTGGCCTGGCGTAACCGTTGACCGCAAAGAAGGCATCATCACACTGCGCGGTGAAGCACACCTATTGGTCGACCTTCCTGGTACTTATGCGTTAGATAGCCACGATGACGAGCTATCCGTAGATGAAAAAATCGCTCGTGAATTCGCCTTAAGCGGCGAAGCACAGCTGATTGTGAATATCCTCGACGCGAGCAATTTACACCGAAACCTCTTCCTGACGTCGCAACTCTTGGATATGGGCATTCCGGTAATTTGCGCAGTCAATATGATCGACGTTGCTGAACGCGAAGGTATTCATGTTGATTGTCAGCGCTTGGCCGAAGAGCTGGGTGTACCGGTTGTACCCATCGTAGCATCGACGGGCGTCGGCATTGCAGAGCTTTGCCGCGTATTAGGTCATCAACTGGGCCATGCGACTGTCGCAACGCCAATGATTCGACCAGATAAAGATCTAGATAGGGCGGTTCATCAATTAAAAGATTCCTTGCAAGGCACTGTTCCCAACGCATTTTGGACAGCGACCCGTGTATTAGAACAAGATATTTACGCGATGAAGGATCTTCCTCAAGATCGTCGCGAGCAAGTCGAAGCACAAGCGGAAGTACTACGCAAACAGCTCGAAAATGCACACAAGCAACCAATTGACGTGCTCGTCGCTAATGGACGATACCGCGCCATTGAACGTATTTTGCAGCAAGTATTAACCGTTAATAGCTTTGGGCGTTCTCTATCTGAGCGCATTGATGACTGGGTTCTCAACCGCTGGTTGGGCATACCGTTTTTCTTCTTCATCATGTACTTAATGTTTACCTTCGCGATTAACTTGGGCGGAGCATTTATTGATTTCTTCGATATCGCATTCGGCACTGTATTTGTCGATGGTACTCATTACGTGCTTGAAGCTATCGGTACTCCCGGTTGGTTAACCACCCTATTAGCCGACGGCTTAGGCGGTGGTATTCAACTAGTCGCGACCTTTATCCCAGTCATCGGCGGCTTATACCTTTTCCTTTCCATTATTGAAGACTCTGGCTACATGGGGCGAGCTGCATTTGTGATGGATCGCTTAATGCGCGCTGTTGGCTTGCCCGGCAAGTCGTTTGTGCCGTTAATTGTCGGCTTCGGCTGTAACGTACCTGCGGTCATGGCAGCCCGCACTATGGATACCGAAAAAGACCGCTTACTTACCATCGCCATGGCACCTTTCATGTCGTGCGGAGCACGTTTATCGGTATACGCGCTTTTTGCCGCAGCCTTTTTTACTGAGAATGGCGCAACGATTGTTTTCAGTCTCTATTTTCTCGGTATCGCCATGGCCCTGTTAACAGGCTTAGCGCTGAAAAATACCTTATTCAAACCCGAATTAACGCCTTTTGTTATGGAGCTGCCGGCCTACCACATTCCGACGGTCAAAGGCGTTTTGCTAAAAACATGGGAGCGCTTAAAATCGTTCTGCCTACGTGCAGGTAAAACCATTATCGTGGTCGTCACCGTTCTTAGCTTCTTAAATTCCATCGGTAGCGATGGCTCGTTCGGCAACGAAAACAACGATAAATCGATTCTTTCAGGTATCGCTAAAGTCATTACTCCTGTTCTAAGTCCATTAGGCGTACAAGCCGACAATTGGCCTGCGACCGTTGGCATTATCACCGGTATATTCGCCAAGGAAGCTGTTGTTGGTACACTCGACGCTTTGTACACGCCAGAATCCGGTGACAAAGGAGAATTCGACCTGCAAGCGGGTCTGCTCGAAGCATTACAAACCATTCCGGATAACTTAGCCGGTATCGCTGACAACCTGCTTGATCCATTAGGCCTGTCATTAGTTGGGGCTGATCAAGGCGCAGAGCAAGGCGTTAAAGACACAACCTTCACCGCAATGGATGCACTATTTGGCAGCCAATTAGCCGCCTTCTCGTATTTAGTATTTGTATTGCTATACACGCCTTGTGTCGCCACCTTGGGTGCCATGGTGCGTGAATCAGGTATGCGCTGGATGCTATTCGTAGCAGGTTGGAGTACAGGCTTAGCCTATACAACTGCCGTTATTATTTACCAGTTAGGCCGTATTTTTGAAACACCAGTAACATCCATCAGCTGGATAAGTGGATGCTCTGCTTTCATCGGTCTGTGTCTCTGGCAAATGCGTCGCTACGGAGCCAAACGAGATGCTCGCATGATTCCGTTGGTGAACATTGGCTAATGCTAGCAAGGAAGAAACCAATACAAAAAAGGCGATCTAAAGATCGCCTTTTTTATGGTTGCTATTCTGGTCGCGCCTATTCAGGTCTCGCCAATGAAATGATATCGCCCAACGCGGCATACTCAGAGCCACCCAGACGAGCAAGAGGATTAATCGCCGCCGCAGAAAGACGAGTACTGCCGCCTTTCACATAATCGACCCCTTCGGCAACAACCAGCTTATCAATCTCTAAAAAGACAATATGCTGCGGCGCTGGTCCTAAATCAGTCACTTGCTGCAAACGACAGTAGTAAGCAACTGGAGCACCATCAATATGCGGTAAACCGCCATCGTTATCCGTCAGTAATGGAATATTGCCCATACTGACTTCACTCTCATTTTTAGCCAAAGTTGCAGAACTGGCATTCAAGGCTTCCAACCAATCCACCGAGGCGATGTGAACCACACAACGTCCATCACGCTGCAAATTGCGGAAAGTATCTTTGTCTTCTCCCGGTTGCTTTTGCCCGATAGATACCACCATTGTCGGTGGATTAGCGCAAACAGGTGCAAAGAACGAATACGGAGCTAAGTTGTGCGAGCCATCATCGTTAACTGTCAATATCCAAGCAATCGGTCTCGGCAAAACTGATTGCACCATCAGATGATAACGTTCACTTGGCGTTAGTTCGGAAAATTGAAACTGCATACAACCACCTTAATTTTGATCTTGCGAAAATGCTACGCGATCCCGTGATACAGTCCTAGCGATAAGATGAAATCGTCATCTATTGATCCTCGGCTAAATCACTCTGCGACAGCAATCCGTCTTGCAGCTCGCCAGTAAAGTCGTTATAAGGCCTATCAACCGGAGGATTGCCATGTTTCCTATCAACCGCTTTTTCCCATTTCTCGCCGTCGCTGTCAGCCTATTAGCTTGGCACGATCCGGAACCACTACTCGATTGGAAAAGCGCGATTACCCCACTATTAACTGCCGTTATGTTCTGTATGGGGTTAACGCTTCGCTGGCAAGATTTTCGACGTATTTGGAAAAAACCAGAGCCGGTAGCATTAGGAATTCTACTGCAATTTACCTTAATGCCCCTTATCGCTTGGGCTCTGGCGTGGGCATTCAACCTGCCAGATGAACTGGCCATCGGCATGATCTTAGTCGGTGCCTGTGCTGGTGGCACCGCCTCCAATGTAATGACCTACCTTGCCGGAGGCGACGTTGCCCTTTCCATCAGTATGACCCTAGCGTCAACTTTATGGGGGTTATTTCTGACGCCTTGGCTGGTTTGGTTTTACGCCCGCAGCGGCATAACCGTTGATAGCCTAGGTATGCTCGCGAGCATCGGCCAAATGGTCATCTTACCGATTGCGGCAGGTTTATTTCTTAACCAATATTTACCGCAAGTTCGCGCGAAATTGCATAACCATCTTGCGGATATTGCCAGCGCTATCATCCTGCTCATCATTGCCATTATCGTCTCACTGAATGCCGATGAGATTGCAACCGTAGGAACCTCCGTGTTGGCCGCTGTCATACTTCATAACTTACTGGGACTTGCTGGCGGTTATGCAATTGCTCGCTGGAACGGTCATACTGAAGTGCAGGCCCGCACAATAGCGATCGAAGTAGGCATGCAGAACTCAGGACTGGCCGTTGCCTTGGCACTCAAGTTCTATACACCAGTGGCGGCATTACCCGGTGCCTTGTTCAGTGTTTGGCACAATGTGAGCGGTGCATTGCTCGCCGCCTACTTCCGCTGGCAAACCCAAAAAACGATTAAGCGCCAAGTTGCGTCGCACCAAGCCATAAAAATAACGATGGAGAAGCAAGAATGACAAAAATACTACTCAGTTTCATAGTTCTATTAATGTCTTTGCAGGCGTATGCCTATGACATGCGTATTACCGAAGCTCAGCTACAAGAACAGCTCAACGCGCGCATGCCGTGGCAGCAAGCTAAGTCTTTTGTTAATTTGACCATCAACAACGCTTTGGTCGATTTGTTACCTGAGGGCAATCGAGTTCGTGTCACGACTGATGCCAAGGTAATGCTGAGCATCGGCTTACAATCCAGCGGTACGTTAGTGTTTGAAGGCGACATTCGCTATAAGACAGAAGATCACAGCTTCTATATCGATAATCCTGTCATCATTGATATGCAGGTAGAAGGTATGTCGCCGCAACTAAAGCCTCAAGTAATAACTCTCGCTCAACATTCCATTGAACCGGCGCTGAAAGATCGGCCGGTCTACACCTTGTCAGATAGCGATGCGACACAAGTGATGGCGAAGATGATGCTAAAGGACCTCACCATTGAGAAAGACGAGGTTATTTTAACGTTAAGCCCGTTCTAAACGTCTCTCCTGCTGCATGAATAGCGCTTACGAGCGCTATTTTTTTACTTGGCGCTAAATAGTTAGTAATCGCCATCGAACTTTTCCAACATCCCCAATTCACCCGCTTACAGATCAAGTATTGAGCTGCGGCGGGACTTACAGGGCGCTTCCCCTAGGTTTCACCTGTCTATTTATTGCAAATTCGGGCCATTTACAAACTTGTTATTCAAATTAATTGCCGAAACCTGATAATGATGCTTGGTAGTCCTGCACAGTTGATATACTATTAGTCGCGTTGATGTACTGCATCAACAGATTGGCGAGTGCTACATATTGAACATATGCAAGATACTGGTCGAACAACGGCATTATTCAAGTATTCCCAGTTAGGCTGGGCCAGTATCGATGTAATGCCATTTGAAAAAGCAAGAGGTAGGCTTCGGCCACCGCAATATATTTAGGAAAGAAAAATGGCTAATACAGTTCAAGGCACCGTTAAGTGGTTCAACGATGAGAAAGGTTTCGGTTTCATCGAGCAAGAATCTGGTAAAGACGTATTCGTACACCACAGTGCAATCAACGGTTCAGGCCGTAAGACTTTGCACGAAGGTCAGAAAGTAACTATGGAAGTTACTCAGGGTCAAAAAGGCCCACAAGCTGAAAACGTTACTCCACAGTAATTGTTGAAGCTGCGTAGTCTTCGGACTACGTTGTGTTGACCGGCGAGATTCTTCTCGCCGGACGCCGACCCCCTCCCCGGTTATCCTTATGTCTGATTCTCTGTTCTTCACAGTTGTAGTCGACCATTCGTTTGAAATACTCATGCTGAATAACAGCCACTGCCGATCTTTGTCTTATGATTGATCAGGGCGAACTATTCTCAATTCCAAGTCCTTGCCAAGGTATTTGCGAAGTGAATAATCGTGGCTACTGCAAAGGCTGTCTACGCAATCGCACAGAGCGTTTTCACTGGCTTGAATTTACTGCTTATCAGCAACAACTCATCATTAATAACTGCGAAAAGCGCCGCCAAAAGATTATTGCCTCTCGCAATGCAATTGATGTCGAAGAAGAAGAATTAGAGATCCCGCAATTTGATCTATTTACGCCGCCTACCGAGTTAACACTCGTAGAAGATAAGCCCGATACAGCTACCAGCGTATTAATAGATGATAAAAATACAGTGCCAGAAAACGTAGAAGAAATAGCGGTAGAAACAGAGGTAGAGGAATCTTCTTCGAACTCACTATTTGCCGACTCGGTAGACGCTCCCCCCAAAAAAGAGTCGACCACCTCTGATGACAAAAAAGCTGAGAAACCAGCAAAAACTCAACGTAATAGCACTAGCCAACCACCCGATAGCGACCAGCTAGATATGTTTTCTTAAACGCACTCTAGTGCTGGCAATTTTTTCTTCCAAGCCATGGTTACCGATGTATTTGGGCGACTCGGACGGTACTCTGCACCTATCCAGCCATCATATTCCGACTCTTCAATCGCACAAAAAATCTCATTAAAATCTAAATTTCCTGTACCCGGCTCGTGACGTCCCGGCGTGTCAGCAAACTGAATATGACCGATATCAGTGGCATAGTGCTTAATGAAGGTTGGAATATTTTCCCCCATCACTGCCATGTGATAAATATCGAACTGCATCTTAATCGAAGGGTGATTAACCTCCTCTAAAACACGCAGCATTTGCTCACCTGTCGATATTAAAAAATCTGGCATATCCTGCGTATTAATTGCTTCAAAGGTCGTGATGATTCCAAAAGGAGCCAAATGACGTGCGGTTTCTAACAAGTTGTTTTGAAACGTCGCTAAATAACTAGCGCGTTTGTTTGCATCAAAACAACGACCCGGCAATACATTCACACATTTAACTTTTAAGGCGCGCGCATAAGCTTGGCACTCGACTAATGCGGCTGCAAATTCTGCAGTTTTACCTGGAATGGCCGCTAAGCCTTCGCCACCAGCCATTAAATCGCCAGCAGAGACATTAATAAGAACACAACGTAAATTCGATTCAACCAATGCGCGCTGGATATCGGCTATCGGCGTGTCGTAGGGAAATTGAATTTCAACCGCATCAAAACCATCTTTACGTGCCGCTGCGAAGCGACTTAAAAACGGTAATTCTGTGTATAGCAGCGATAAATTCGCAGTGAGTTTCACTCAGGTTTCTCCACATACATTGAGACGAGAGTGCAGGGATCGCGCTCGGCATTTCCCTGACTCGCATGAAGTCGCATTAACTCCACACCTAAACCAACCATAGGTGCGGAGCTGTTCATTATTTTTGCTAAATTGTTGGCCATATCAAGATCTTTTAACAGTGTTTTGACATGCCATTTCACTTCATCAAAATCGCGCTTGGCCATCCGCGGCCCCGTCAATTGCAATGGAATCGAATCGGCAAAACCGCCTTTCAACGCAACAGGAATTTGCTCGGCATCGACTCCTGCTTTTTCAGCCAGAGCCATCACTTCTGCCATTACTAGCACATTGCAGCTTACCAGCATCTGATTGCAGATTTTGGTTACCTGACCTGAGCCTACATCACCTACACGAGTAACCCGCTGTGATAATGGTGCTAATACAGGTCGGATAGTTGCAAGTACATCTTCAGGTCCACCCGCCATAATAGCTAGCGTACCCTGCTCAGCCCCAGCAACACCACCCGATACGGGAGCATCAATCCAAACACATCCAGAGGTCGTGTATAAACGCTCAGCCATCATTCGTGTTGCTTGCGGCTCTATGCTTGAGAAGTCAACAAGCACCTGCCCTGCACGCGCAGAATTCGCGACACCCGCCTCTCCGAAAACAATATCGCTCACCGCCGCCGTATCGGTAACGCAAAGCATGACAATATCACTATGACGCACCAAATCGTCAAGTTTGTCAGTAAGAATAGCGCCAGCAGACACGACACCCGCGCACTTGTCGATGCTACGATTCCAAACACGAACCTCATACCCTGCACCCAGTAGGCGCAGCGTCATAGGAACGCCCATCAAGCCCATACCAATAAAGCCGATTGTCGGTTGTGCCATATTGGCTCCTTGTTAGATTTCGTAACCATCTCGGCGCAAATTACTACCAATTCGGCCTGTTTAGACATGTCCCAATAATATCAAAGACTTAGCGAGTTAGTAGCGATTAATTAAGCAGTTTTTAAATCCTGTCCTATGCTTATTTCAGTGAACACCAAAGGAAGTAAACACTATGAATATGGCTTCAATTTTTGCTGAATCTCATCAACTACCGCACATTCCTCGTGTGGTACAAGAACTCATCCTAAGTTTCCAAGATGATGATGTTGACGTCGATGCGATCAGCGGCAAAGTTGCGCTCGACCAATCATTAACGGCTAAAGTTCTTCGCATGGCCAACTCGGCACACTACGGCGTATCCAGAACAATTGCCAACCCCCAAGATGCCGTTATGTTGCTGGGCTTTGATCGCTTACGCACTATGGTACTTGCGTCGGGAGTTACCGGCGCATTTAAGATGGAAGGTTTCGATCAGAATGCGTTCTGGCGTGAGTCATTTGCCATTGCTGCCTTATCTAAATGGCTAGCTCAATATATCAAGGGTTGTGATAAAGAAACCGCTTTCACCTGCGGCATGATGCACTCAATTGGCAGCCTACTTATTCGTATGGTGATGCCAAAAGAAGCGAAACACTTAGATGACGCCGAATCCATTGGAGGCAGCAAGCGCCATGAATTAGAAAACGGCCAGCTTGGTTTTTCTTATGCTGAGGTCGGCGCTGAATTAGCAAAACGCTGGAAATTCCCAGAGGTTATTCAAAATGCAATTGCAGGCCAAAATAAGCCTGGAAAAAATGAAGAATACTCAGTGGAAGCTGGATTAATCTATATCGCGAAGTATCTGAAACATTCCCATGAAAATGGCCTGTCAGAAGAGGATATCGTATCGGGATTTCCGCTAGCAGTAGCTGATAAAATCGGTTTAGACGCTACTCGTGCCTATAAAGACCTATCAGCAACAACCGATCTTAACTCAGGTCTTGATGGCCTGTTAGAATAAGTCGCGCAATTCAATTCAATACAATGCACATGGCGCGGCTAAGCGCCAAACCATGTGCGACTTAATGCCGAGCGTTCTTCCGGCCCTAGCGCTAATTCTGCAGCGGTTAAATTGTCAATCTTAGTTAGACGCGGACGCAAACCCGCTCCATTTGCCACTTGAATTCCTAAACCAGGACGGGCATTTAACTCTAACAGCATGGGGCCTTTGTAACGATCAAGCACAATATCTATACCCAAATAACCCAATTGGGTGACGTCGTAGCAACTAGCCGCAATCACTAACAAATCAGACCAGTTAGGTACAACCAACTCGCTCAGTAACTGACCCGTATCCGGGTGATGGGTAATCACCTCTCCATTTTGCACGGCATTTAGTGCCTTACCCGTAGCGATATCCAAACCAACACCAACAGCACCTTGATGTAAATTTGCCTTACCATCGGAAGCATGCGTCGACAATCGCATCATCGCCATCACAGGATATCCTCGGCAAACGATAACGCGGATATCAGGCACACCTTCAACGGTAAAATGAGCAAAACTCGGATCAAAATGAATTAATTCTTCAATAATGACCGTGTCCGGACTTCCGCCCAAGCTGTACAAGCCCGACAAAATATTCGATACGTGACGCTGAATATCGTCTGGTGACACCGCCGCACCGCTGGATTTATAAAATCGCTGAGTGTCTTTGTCGGTAATCACCAAAATACCCTTACCGCCCGAACCTTTCGCAGGCTTAATAGCAAACCCATTATAATCAGCCACCAGCTCTCCAATACGACGTACATCGTGCTGGTGCGCTATCGTTCCAATCAATGAAGGCGTATTGATACCGGCTTGCTGAGCAATAATTTTCGTCTTCAGTTTATTATCCACTAAAGGAAATAAGCGACGTGGATTGTAGCGACTGATATAGCGACTATTTCGGCGATTAATGCCTAAAATACCGTCACGCGCTAGCTGCCAAGGAAAACGCAGACGAATCAATTTCTATTCCTAAATGATGCAAATCGTTTCAACTCTGACAGTCGATAACCCGCGTATGTGCCTAGCATTAGCACTAAGGCTAAAACCACAAATTGCATACCGACAAAATTAAACATCAAATGACGAACCCATGGATCATTCATGGCGCCATAAGCGAAAACTGCAGTAAGTAAGCTACCGCCGCCTTGAATCATTACCTCACGTCCGCCTTCTTCTTCCCAAAGAATCGACATACGTTCAATCGTCCAAGACAGAATAATCATAGGGAAGAAGGTAATTTTTAAACCTTCGGTTAAACCTAACTTATAGGATAAAACACTGAATATACTAATGATGCCGATAACAGAAATAATAACGGCCGTTATTCGTGCCACCAGCAGCAAATTTAACCGCGACAAATAACTACGAATAAATAAGCCAACAGCCACGACCAAAGAAAAGCCTATTAGCCCCGTCCCCAAAGACGTTTGCACAAATGCTAAGGCAATTAATACTGGCATAAAGGTACCTGAGGTACGAATACCCACTAAAATACGCAATATACATACAATTAAAGCCCCCACAGGCAGCAGCAAAATGGTTTTGAACATGGCCTGCTCTTCTACCGGCAGACTCTGAATGGAGAAGTTAAGAAAATTTTGTTGATCAGATAAATTATTGGCAATTGAAGTAAAAGTAGACTCTTCACGGCGAATCATAGAAAAACGCACGCGTGAATCACTGGCGCCAATAACATCTAAAACCGGTGCGCCACGTTGCTCCCACAATATTTGCGGATGATTACTTAGGTTGTCGGTTCCAGCAGCATCTAAGTAAAACACTTGGCTTTCGTCACCATCCCATACGCGCAACAGCGGCGTTAAAGATTGCCGGCGGCGACCGTCCTCAAGCGCTAAAGCATAAACCACACTAGCAGGCACTTGGGTATGATTAAGAATTTCAGCAATTAACGCCGCTGGATGCCCATTAGAGTAACTGCGCAATAATTCAATATGCTGTGGCGGAGACTGCGAATTAAATCGTTTAAGTAACTCTCGGGTGAGACTGAAATTATCTGCTGATGTCGTGTAAGCCTCACTTAACACCATGCCAATTGCCGTACGATACGGCTCTGGCCAATCAGGATGACGCAAAAGCGGCGGTGGTTTCGGCGTCGCCGTAGAAGATTTGCTCTCTAATATTTCCGCCCGATAGTAAAGCTCTTGACGTCCAGCAGCACTACGAATAGTCCATTCTGCACGCGGCTCACCCTCATCAATAAAATTCAGGCCATAACCAGGTGAAGCCCCCGATTCTTGCAAAATTGTATAGCCATCCTGTGCGGATGGGCGTACCAAAGACACCGTCACCGCATCGCCGTTGGCGATAAACTCAACACGCGCTTCGACCGACCATACGGTTTGCGTTTCGCCATACATAAAAGGAACTTCATACACCCAATGGCGATGCAATATCAGCGCTATCCCTATCGCCAACAAAATAGCTATGAGCGTTATAAAAGGGACATTACGACGTTGAATCATGGTGTATTGATCACCTGTTCGGGTTCATATTTAGGGTGAGTAAACTCGATAGCGACATCCACTAAAGTTAAGTCGCGTAGAAAGCTGCGGCCTAGCAACACCGGGTAACTCATTTGAGTGCGATCCGTCAGTGTGAATTCCGTTGTTTGCATAATGCTATTGCCAAGGGCTACATCCAATTCCACCACAGGACGACGCTCGATTTCTTCGTAAGACGCCTGACGAATTTTAACTTTACGTACCATAGGCGCCTCTAAATGCAGTGGCGTTTTAGCATCTGACGCCAGCAAATCAAATGATACCCAACGGCGTCCATTACGTTCGAACTGTTGCACATTTAAGGCGTTTAAAGACGATGTTGCCGCGCCGGTATCAATACGCGCTTGAAAGTGATGACCCGGAGGATTGAGATAAATCCACTCGTTGGCACCAACAACCACCTTGTGATCGTTACCGACCTCCTTGGCGACGTTATCACATGCCCGTACCGGTGAACTGCTAGCAATGGTCGGGGTTTCGGTCAGCGCTTCGGTAGCGATAACTTCCAGCTGACTGCGCATGACGGCTAATTGCTGCTCTTGCATCGATAGCTGTGCGGACAACTGACGGAATTCCGCGGGATCGGTTGCTACAGTTGCACAAGCGCTGGCCATTTCTGCTTTTATTGCATCAATAGTGACATCACGGTGTGCCTGCGAAGGCCAATTACTACAACCTACCAGCCCTAAGCTAGCGATAACTAACGTACAACATACCCAACGGGGCATAACTGCTTACCTCACCCAAAATTGCTGCGGTATTTAATCACAAACCAAGTATCTGCCATACGTACAAATGGTCGTATTTTGCCGAATAGTCTAGCCTGCAAGGTTTTGATTCCACAAAAAAAGCTCCCGAGGGGAGCTTCGACATGCAGAGAGCAAAACCTATCCCATTTGCGACTGCAAATAATTCGGCAAACCTATCTTAGCGATCAAACCAAGCTGCTGTTCTAACCAATGCGTGTGATCATTTTCAGTGTCATCAAGAAGTACCTGTAACATCTCGCGAGTCTGATAATCCTTTACTTGCTCGCATAACGCCATGATCTCACGAAGGTCGATAATGACCTTATATTCAAGATCCAAATCGCTTTGCAACATAGACGGCACATCACTACCCACATTCAGTGGTACACGAGTAACCATGTCGGGCTTACCACCCAAAAATAAAATACGCTCAATAATTTTTGAGGCGTGTTCTTTTTCGTCTTCAAACTCGTGATCAATGCGTTCGTACAGTTTTTTCAAACCCCAATCGTCGTACATACGGGAATGAATAAAATACTGATCCATTGCACTTAATTCGCCCGCGAGCAACTCGTTTAATTTTTCGATAACTTGCAGATTACCTTGCATACAAATAACTCCTTACATCATGGACTGCTGGTAGTTTTCAATGCCGATCTGGGCAATCAGGCTTTGCTGGGTTTCCAGCCAGTCAAGGTATTCTTCTTCATACTCTTGAATATCTTCTAACAACTCGCGAGTAACAAAATCTTTCACCGATTCGCAATACGCAATCGCATCTTTAACAACGTCTAATTGCTCGACTATTTGATCTAAATCGCACTGCAACATTTCCGCTGTGTGCTCACCAATACGTAAACGATTTAAACGCTGTAAATTTGGTAAACCTTCAAGAAATAGAATTCGTTCAATCAAAGCATCCGCTTGCTTCATATCCTTGATTGATTTCTTGTAGGCTTTTTCATTGAGCTCTGACAACCCCCAATTTTTAAACATGCGAGCATGCAGAAAATACTGGTTGATCGACGTTAATTCGATACTCAATACCTGATTGAGCCATTCGAGTACTTTGCTATCGCCTTTCATAAGGGGCCTCATTAACTGTCGTGTCGTGGCAGGGGCCAAACTTGACCCTGCAGGAATGGTAAATCAGTGTAAAAGTCGCTTGTCGATCTTGCAAGTTAAGCACCCGAGAGCAGGGCTAGCGAATACCCGTTTCATAAGTACCGTTTGAATGAAAGCGAGCTACTTGCATGCGCTTCTTGGCGAGCATGATCGGCTCATCATCGTAGAACAAAAAGTTCTTCCAACTTTGTTTAAAGGTTCGCCAAGTTGTCTGGACTACATTATTGATGTCGTAGCAGAAGTACACCACCGTATTATCGTTCCAGTCAGAAAAGGCCTGTAGCAGCTCCGGCAGCGCCATATCGTCACTTTCCCACGCCGCTTGCCACTCGCCTTTCTCTAGCCAGATCCCGTTATGTGAAGGCCAGTCATCACCGAGAAAATGAGAGGCGTGCGTCGCCTCAGCACTGATATTTTGACGCCAATATTGATTAGCGAATCGCGTAGATAGTGGTTTGATATCGGCTAAGCATTCTTCCGATAACACCAACTCACGATGACGAAATATCCAACCCTGTGAATATTCCTGCAAGGTCTGATAATCCATGAAAATTCCTAAAATCTATATAATAAGCCAACGAATAAGCATCAGGATGCCACAAAAAAACCACCCGAGGGTGGCTTTTTTAGGCTGATGTGGCGATCAGTCTTTAAAAGTGTTGGTTGCGATAAATTCTTGCACCGTTGCCAAATCGGCTGGCAACACTTCTAAGCGCTCTTCACGCGTCATTAAATCCGACAAATGATGCGGCAACTTCGGCATATCGAAACCGGCACGCAACACAGCGTCTTCAAACTTAACTGGATGCGCTGTACCCAAAGTGATCATAGGGATACGTGGGTTACGACGGCATTCGCGCGCTGCTTTCACACCAATGGCCGTGTGAGGATCAAGCAAGTAGCCCGTTTCTTTGTAAACTTCTTGCATGGTTTGTACGGTCAAATCTTCACTTACGGCAAAGCTATCGAACAAGGCACGCGCCTTACCTAGCTTGTCCTCAGAGACTTCAACCGATTCAGTGCGCTTATTCATTTTGGCCATCAAGTCAGCCAGAGCTGCGCCATCGCGATCGTATAGATCAAACAACAAACGCTCGAAGTTGCTAGACACCGCGATGTCCATAGACGGCGTAATCGTGTGCTGCAACGGATGAACTTCGTACAAGTTTTGGCTCATCAAACGGTGTAATACATCGTTGCTGTTGGTCGCAATGATCAACTGCTCAATCGGCAGACCCATCTTCTTCGCCATATAGCCTGCGAAGATATCGCCAAAGTTACCGGTAGGCACCGAATACGCCATTGAACGTAAAGGACCACCCAAATTCAGACTTGAATAGAAGTAATAAACGATCTGGGACATGATGCGCGCCCAGTTGATGCTGTTTACTGCAACCAGTTTACGCTCACCACGCAAGAACGATTGATCGCCAAAGCTGGCTTTGACCATATCTTGAGCTTGATCGAAGTTGCCTTTGATCGCGATATTGAAAATGTTATCGCCAACAACTGTCGTCATCTGACGGCGCTGCACTTCCGACACTTTGCCGTACGGATGCAGAATAAAGATATCCACATTACGGCAAGCTTTAGTACCTTCAATCGCAGCTGAGCCGGTATCACCAGACGTCGCGCCCATGATTACAACTTTTTCGTTGCGACGTTCAAGCACGTAATCCAACAATCGACCTAACAGCTGTAAGGCAAAGTCTTTAAACGCTAACGTTGGACCATGGAACAACTCAAGTACATATTCGTTGTTATCCAACTGCTGCAATGGTGCAACCGCTTTATGACCAAAAGCACCATACACTTCATTAATCATGGTTTGCAGAGCATCAGACTCAACACAACCTTCAACAAACGGATAAATCACTTTATGTGCTAATTCCGTGTATGGCAGATCACGCCATGATTCGATTTCAGCCAAAGAAAACTGTGGTACTTCCTTAGGCACATACAAACCACCGTCGGTGGCTAAGCCAGTTAGCAGTACGTCTTCAAAGGTCAACTCAGGTGCGTTACCGCGGGTAGAAATGTATTTCATCATGGTCAGGAAGCCCTGCGAACATCGGTTAGCGTAAAAATGCGCGTAGTTTACAGGTTTTGAATTTATTGCGCACCCGCGATTAGTGAGCGACTACTCCTAACGCTTCAGCCGTTTCATCAAGTAAAGAACGGTCGGCGCTGATGCATTGGTAGTAAACCTCCGAAGATACCTTGCCGTCGTATTCAACGTCTAAGTAGAGATACTCTTCGTCGAACGGCGGCAGGTTCATTAAGGTCAGCATGGTATCAATGAGCGCAACGCGATTTTCATCACCATCTTCGTAACCGCCTTGATAGAACACATCATCGACGCAGGAAGCGATGGTTTGGATTTTTAAGATCTCCAAGTCCGATGGCTGGGCATGAGCAATCGCACCAACAGATAGAAGCATTAAGACAAACAAAGGCCGAATACGCATAGATACCAGTCATAAAAGTAAGGTTATGCGGAGATTAACAGCACCATTTCCTATCAGGCCAGCATCAGTGTGTTACAAGGTGTAACCACTTTGCTCAACTCCTTGCAGCTAAAGCTGGCTCAATAACTCCGGCGAATAATCTTCGATACTCACATTCAGCCCTAGACGCTCAATCTGCTCATCCAAAGCGACAATCTGCTCGTTCAACTCAGGCATGGTCAAAGTATTATCTTCCAGCTGATACAAGTGCGCCGACGCATGCAAACTGAAATAGCGGATACGCACCGCAATAGGATTATCCTCCACCAACGCCGCATCCACTTTTTTAGACGACCGATAAATCTTATTTAAAGCCTGCTTTAAGCGCCAAGCATAAACAACTTCCGCCATATATGGATGATTGCGGTAGTGATACAGGGCAAAGGTCACGATAGCTGCAGCCGTCGCCACCCCCGCCGCATTAAGCATAAAGCTTGATTCACCGCCGATTAGAAGATAACGGTATAACTCAGCTAAGGCTAACGATAGCCCGAATAATGCGATTACTAAGCCTGCCTGCACACGATTAAGGCGTTGCTTATATTGCTGCTTATCTATCTTTTGTAATTTCATAGTTCCACTCTTTAACGTTCCGCAGTGTCGCGGCTAAACCCTGCGCAGCATAACCAGCCCTATGCCCTATGCCTACTACTGATGAAGAAACTACCGACGAAGCCGGTATTAACCTACGCTTTTGCTAGTTTTTAGAACAGTGTCTGCAAGAAACCCTATCAAAATGGCACATATCACTCCTAAAATGCATTAAACGCCGCGCTATGCTAACGGCTTACTTAACCACCTAATTTCGCTACGTAATGGAGCTAACATGACGCAAGCCCTTTCCAACGCTGCTTTGTTTCAGCCTATCGAACTAGGCCCACTTTCGTTGCGCAATCGCATCGTAATGGCTCCGATGACTCGCACCTTTTCACCGGGCAACGTACCTAACGATTTAAACGTCGCCTACTACGAACGCCGCGCACAGAATGAAGTCGGTTTAATCATTACCGAAGGCACCTGCATTGGTCATAAAGCGGCTAACGGATATGCACGAGTGCCCTTTATTTATGGCGAAGAAGCCCTCGCCGGATGGAAAAAAGTCGTTGATGCCGTGCATGCCAAAGGCGGAAAAATAGCACCACAACTCTGGCACGTAGGCTCCATTCGCAAAGAAGGCGTAGAGCCTGATGTGTCGGTTCCTGGTTACAGCCCTTCTGGTTTAGTTCGCCCGGGCAAAGAAGGCGGCATAGCCATGACTAAGCAAGACATCGACGACGTCGTCGAAGCCTTTGCACAAGCGGCAGCAGACTCACAACGCATTGGCTTTGATGCAATTGAAGTTCACGGCGCACACGGTTATTTAGTCGATCAATTCTTCTGGGAAGGCACTAATCAGCGCGAAGATGAATACGGCGGCGATTTAGTTGCACGTACACGTTTCGCTTGCGAAATCGTATCAGCCATTCGCGAACGCGTCGGCCCAGACTTCCCCATCATCTTCCGTTTTTCACAATGGAAGCAGCAAGATTACTCTGCGCGCCTAGCAAATACGCCAGAAGAACTGGATGCCTTCTTAAAGCCATTGGTCAATGCCGGTGTTGATATCTTCCATTGCTCAACCCGTCGTTTTTGGGAACCTGAATTCGAAGGCTCGGATTTAAACCTCGCAGGCTGGACCAAAAAATTAACCGGTAAGCCAGTCATTACCGTTGGTAGCGTTGGCTTAACCGCCAGCTTTATCGATGAAGAAAAACACGACATGGTCGATGCATCAGGCGTTGCGACGGCATCATTTACTGAATTAGAACAACGCATGAATAACGATGAATTTGAACTGGTCGGAATTGGCCGTGCATTACTGCAAGACCCTGAGTGGGTTATTAAAATTCGCGAAGGTCGCTACGACGAGTTAGAAGATTACAGCAAGCAGTCGTTGATGCAGTTAGTGTAATTTTTAAATTACCCTAATTAAATTAAAACCGGCGTAAGCCGGTTTTATAAAAATACTCAGAATAATCCACCCCAAATTTAGGCATCCTAGCCTGCTCAAATATAGCCTTGATCTGTCTCGACAAATAATTTGAAGCAAGATCTGCTGGTTTTTCACGTTGATTTTAGATGGAGTTTACTTAATTAGATGCGCTTTGCTGCCAATGGCGGCCACCGCTCGAACACCACCTGTAACCGCGGCCATTATAATGGTGAGTATTAATTCAAAGGCGGCGGTGCCCGCGACATTGGTGATTTCAATGGCGTGTTGGGCTTCGGCGTAGTCTTTTACAAAATTACAACGCTAGAGTGCTTTCTATATATTAAAGTAATTGGGTAATTTTGTTTGATAAAATAAGGTATTAAACGCTAGTTATCTTATAAATCCCTGGCTCCGTCCAGCTTATTCTATTAAAGTTTCCCGTAATTAAATTAATATCCCTAAGATATTCAAAAACTTCAGAAGGACACCACTCTTTACCATCTGAGAATGGTATTTTCAGATTTCTGAGTAGATCGAAAATAAAAGCTTTTTCTTTGTTGTCAGTACTAATTATTACCAATCTTTTGGAATCATTACTATTAGTGAAGCCAATTTTTTTAAGACTATTTTCAATTGATGGGTCGATTAATTCTACAAAGATCTGATTTCCGTCTGCTACAGCTACAAAAGCTTCGATTTTTTCATTATTCATTTTACATTCACCTCAAGTAATGTTTTTACCGTATTGGAATCTGTTGTTGATATTGAGTCTATAACCATCTCTGGTGCACCTCCAGGGAGGTGTTGGCCAGGCCCTCTAAAGTATTTATTTCCTTCTAACGGGCTTCTTGGTGCTTGGTCGACAATATTATCTACTTGCCTGATTTTGAACCCTCCTTGGAGTGAACCTGGTTCTAGTCCAAAGGATTGTTCTAGTTGAAGAGCATCGACTTTACTGATGCTTATATTTGACTTTCCGTCGATATTTCCAAGTATATCAGTTATTCCTTGCCTATCAGAAATAAATGACCCATTCCGTCCAATTGTTGGATAATTATCCCAATCTGAAGGACTTACATTGAATCCAATATTATCTTCCAGCATTGCTTCTTGACGTTGACGAGCCTCTAGGACGACCTCTTTTTCTGTCTTTTCTTTAGCTTTACTAACCTTCCCATCCTCTGCCCCATGTGCATTGGTCTTCTTCGCTTGAACTTCATCTATATCAAAGTCTGAAAACTTGGCGTTATTCCCTTTAGCCTTGCGTTTTTTGCCTTCGAGTTTTAGCTTGCGCGTAGCTTTGGCGAAGTCGCTGAGTAAATCCCCAACCTTTTGGAACTTCTTAATGAGGTGCGCTTTGCTGCCAATGGCGGCGACAACGCCTACGCCACCGGTAACGGCTGCAACTATGATGGTGAGGATCAATTCAAAGGCGGCGGTGCCCGCGACATTAGTGATTTCAATGGTTGTTGGTTAATATTGTAATAAGTTTCCCGCTCTACCAAGTCAAGGTTCTCTGAGTTTCTTTTTGATTTATATCATTTCGAACATTATTGATTTGAAAATTTTATCTTCGATTTTTTTGGTGGTAACTATCCCCTTAGGTGTTTTTATTGAAATTTCAGAATTATTTACTTCGACGTTATCATTTATTTTTACTATCACAGAATTGATTTTATCATCAATTATACTGATTCTGAATTTTGTTATATTATCTCTAAAGCTATATCCGGATTGAATTTCCCCAAAATTATCTACCATGTCTTTAATGCTTAGTTCTTCTTTATTGAAAATAAAATTAATACGTATTACCTTGTTGTTTTTAGAAAACACAAGTACCTTTTTGATAGCTTTGTCCGCCGTTGCTATCACTGCCGTATCATCATCTATTGATTCGACTAAAGATCCAATATCAGTTGGAACTAAACAGTTTTTAGCGTGCTCTATACATTGGGTTATAATTTTTTTTGAATTCATTTATTTCACCAAGTTAGGTTTTGATAATGTTAGGTTCGGGTTGAATAATTGAGTTTCTCCACCACTAAACACCTTGTGTGAACCTGGTTCCCAGTCTTCAATGTTAGCTGCTTTACTTTTAAGGAGTTCAGAAGTTTTTTCTAAACTAGATTCGTACATCTTTCTATCATCTACGTCAAAACCGAGTTTGCTAGCGTCAACTTTTGAATCACTATAAAAATATGATCCGGTTTTGGGTAAGCCTGTGTCTTCATCAATATAGGAGTATTGATATAATTTAGTTCCTTTGTTTAGAGTTATAACCTCCACTTCGCTGTCAAAGTCTATTCCTCTAAGGTGGTTGTCGTAGTCCTTATAGCCGGCCTCCTTGTAAAACTGATCTGCAATATCGAATCTGGCTTTCTTTTCTGGTGGCCAGTTTTGGGCGGCTGCTCTTATGTCTTTAGGGTTGGTTTTGAGATCTTTTTTACTAACCTTCCCATCCTCAGCCCCATGCGCATCGGTCTTTTTCGCCTGTACCTGATCCGTTTCCATGTCAGAAAACTTAGCCGTATTGCCTTTAGCCTTGCGTTTTTTGCCTTCGAGTTTTAGCTTGCGTGTGGCTTTGGCGAAGTCGCTGAGTAAATCCCCAACGTAGCAAAATAACGAGGGGTGATATTAAGCGGTTAGGGTGTTGGCTTCAATGGGGTTCTTTTTCTCAGCTTGCGTAATCTTGTCTGAGGTGAACTTCTTTTGTTAGGTTCTGATTACGTGTTCGTGTTTTTAACATCACTGATGTACTAGAGAAAAGCTAATAAATTATTTAGAAACAGTAACCTCTACAAAATTATACACTTCGAAATAGCCATGAATATTCCTGCCTCATCATATAACCTATTGATATTTAATAGGTTTTCGATTCATCGAAAAAACCATACTCAAATCTAAAGATAATTCGATTTTTCCATTTTTCTTCTGGCAGCTAGAGTAAATTTTCATTCTAACTCGTCCGCTAGCGGACACAGGAGATCAGTATGAAGATTAAGATTCAGGCTCGTCACGTTGCTCTAACTAAAGATTTAAAAGACTATATAAAACGTCGTATTAGTTACGCGCTGGGTTCTCGTGACGATAAAATCGAGCGAATTGTAGTGACTTTGTCAGACGTCAACGGTCCTAAAGGCGGTGAAGACAAACGCTGTAAAGTCCTGATTAAGCTAGATGGCAAAAATGATATTGTGATCGACGATAAAAAGGAGCATTTTCACTCAGCTATTGATCTTGCCGTTGATCGAGCTAGCCGAGCCGTTTCGCGTCGAATTGAGCGATTACAAAATAAAGCAAGAAAACTAAAACATTCCTTCAGATCTAAAAGTTCGGAAGAGCGTGAGACAGATCGGTTGTACGAAGATTATGAAAATGAGTACGGATATTAATTTAATTTCTCATTTATGCGAGAAATAATAATGATCAGTCAGTGTTCGGCTGGTCATTATTAAAAATACAATTTAATTTCTGGGTTTAACTATTTCGCGGCTGTCTGATCATCACCCAATGGCGGACTTTTAAACCTTTCATCGCTCCCTCATGTACTACTTCAAACCCATAATGCCGGTAGAGGTTAATATTGGCTTCGTTGTGGGTATCTAAGTAGCAGGACTTTTGTTCTAGGTCGGCGCGTTCGAGCATTGGTGTTATCAGTTGGGTTGCAAGGCCTTGGCCACGCGCTTCTTCTATGAGGCCCAGAATGTATAGATAGTAATGGGGCGCATTTATAAGCGTTTCATGCAGTTGCTGCATTTGCGCGCTGGCTCGAATTTGTCGCAGTATCGCTTTAACACCCTGTTTATCGAGCATGGCGATGCCGCCGTGACGTATTTCATCCATTAGGGTGTGCTCAGCATTTTCTGATGCTAGCCACAAAGCGGCACCCACTATTTGGTTGTTGGCGTGAGCCAACGTGACTTCACCATTGGCGAGCGAGTGGCTAATAAGAAAACGGAAGGTGTAATACGACAAGGCACTGGAGCTTTTTTCATAAGGAAAGAATGAGCATATCAACGGGTCATGAGCGAAGGCTCGGGCGAGTGGCGTCGCGATGTCTTCAATTGGCGTGGTCATCTTCGCTATCCTTGATTGCACGCTGCTAGAGATTAATAGAGCCGGTAAGTTACCAGTGCAGTTAGATAGGGGCAAGTTTATGACTTTACTCGCAAGTTTTTCAGTGCCCTCGTATGTACATTCTTCAGATTATTTTCGATTGATTCACTCATGAGATCTTATCGTTACAAACATATAGTTTACATGTGAACTATATAATGTTTACATGTGAACTACTTTGACGAGGATAAGGTCGATTGCAGTGGATAAGCGTTTATTCTTTTTGCTCAATATGGCGCAAAAAAAGCTCTTTAAACATATCGATAGTATGTGCGAGCAAGAGCTTGATGCATCAGTAACACAGTTAGCTGCGTTGATGTATATCGCCAAAGTAGCGGGTTGTGGACAAAAGGATGTTGCTCAAGCGCTGGAGCTTAATAAATCTGCCATCACGGGTTTGATTGGCCGAATGGAAAAAAATGGATTAGTGCAACGTGTCAGTTCCGATGAAGATGCGCGTGCCGTTAAACTTTGGCCAACGCCTGAAGGAATGGCTAAAGTTGAACGGTTAAAACCTCTAATAGACCAGTTAAATAATGCTTTCCAGCAAGAATTCAGCGCAGAAGAAATAACAACAGTGCTGCGTTTTCTTAATTTTATTCTTAACCGATTTTAATTATCAATAGCTGTATGAAAATGGGAGTTAGTATGTCACTTCGTACAGAAAAATTAAAAACAGGTGCAGGTCATTCGATTGTTGCACGGGTTTTTCCTGCTCAATTAAATGAGCAAGAAGTCGTTAATGGCGTTTGTATTATTGCTCCCGCAACCGGCGTTGCTCAGTATCTGTACGATGATTTCGCCAACTGGTTAACCGCGCGTGGTTATAACGTAGTGACGTTTGATTACGATGGTATGGGGCTGTCGGTAGATCGTCACGTTCAATACAGTAAAAGCGATATTTTAAGTTGGGCGACTTATGATTGTCCTGCGGTGTTGGATTTTGTTGAACAGCAATTTCCACATCAGGCTCGCATATGGATCGGGCATAGCGTTGGCGGCCATATGCTAGGCATGATGGCGAATACTGATAAAATTGATCGTGCGATTACCGTCGCTTGTGGCACTGGAACCTGGTGGTACAATGCGGCGCCAACCAAACGGGTTGCTTGGTTTTTGTGGTACTTCTTAGTGCCCGCAACCGTGCCAGTATTAGGTTATTTCCCCGGTGATAGAATCAAAGTGATGTGCAATATGCCGAGTGGGGTCATGATGCAGTGGCGTCGTTGGTGCTTGAAAAAGGAATACGCCATTGGTAGCGAAGGGCAATGGTTGCGAGATCGTTTTGCTAACGTAAAAACGCCAATAACCGCCATCGCTTTTAGTGATGACGACATGATGTCGTTAAAAAACGTCGACTTGTTACACCGGTATTTTGTGGGAGCGCCAATGACCCGTATTACCGTAACGCCAAGCGAAGTTAATCAGAAGCGTATAGGGCATATCGGCTGGCATCGTAAGCGTTACGAAGAAATGTGGGATAAGGTTTTTACGCCAGTGCTAGGTGCATAGAGTAAACACTGGTTATAGCGGATGGAGGCATGGGGCTTCTTCCGCTATAATCTTGCGCCCTCTTTGTTCGGAACCTTAGCATCGTGACTTATGTTTTAATCGTTCACAATCCTGTTTCAGGAAGCGGTAGTATGCCCTTGATCGATCGCGTGATTGCAGGGCTTCGCCTCGAAGGGATGACGGTCGATTACTATGCCACTCAAGCAGCTGGCGATGCGACTCGCTACTTATTAGCGTATGACGGCGAGTTAGATATAGTACTTGCTGCCGGTGGTGATGGCACAGTCAATGAAGTTGTTAACGGCCTTGTTGATCGTGATGCCAGTTCTTATCGTTTAGCGCTTATTCCTACTGGTACAACGAATGTTTTGGCTAAGGAATTGGGGATTAGCCGTAACGCCGCCAAAATCGTCAGAATGATTCGTGATGGCGCAACCCGTTTGGTGTATCCAGGACGTATCAACGGTCGTCGCTTTTTGCTAATGGCAGGGGTGGGTTACGACGCTTGGGTTGTTGATAACGTGAACCTTGATCTTAAAAAGCGCGTGGGGAAATTCGCTTATATTCTTTCAATGCTGAAGCATTTAAAGCTATTTGGTTCTAAGCGCTATCACCTAAATATTGACGGAAAGGAATACCAAGCGAATTCTGTTGTAGTAACCAATGGTCGTTATTATGGTGGTTCGTTTGTGATTTCTCGACAGGCGGACTTGAGTCATCCCAAGACCCAGATATTAATGATGTCGAGCCAAAATCCAGCGCGTTTTTTGCTAACACTGCTGGCTTTACCCTTTGGATTGCTAGAGCGTATGCCTGGTATCGTATCGGTCTCTGGTGAGCACATTGTTATCACGGATGCCGATCATAACGAACATAATCCAGAGCCCGTGCAAGCCGATGGCGACTCGCTAACGCAGTTGCCGCTTGAAATTCGCATGGAAAATATAGCGTTGAATATAATCGCACCAGTTCGATAATCGCTTGGTTTGTTTCGCCCTAGACAGTCTGACCGAGACATCAAATATGGTTTTGTGTAGTCGCCGCGTGGTTTATGTAGCACTAGGCAGTCTGGCCGAGACAGTCGATGAGGATTCGTGTAGACTCCGGCGCGGAGTTGACTAGGCAGTCGCCGCTTGCGTAAGCAAGGGGAGGAAAGTCCGGGCTTCATAGGGCAGAGTGCCAGGTAACGCCTGGGAGGCGCGAGCCTACGACAAGTGCAGCAGAGAGCAAACCGCCGATGGCTATTTTCGGATAGCACAGGTAAGGGTGAAAGGGTGCGGTAAGAGCGCACCGCGCGACTGGTAACAGTTCGTGGCATGGTAAACTCCACTCGAAGCAAGACCAAATAGGTTCCCTATAGGCGCGGCCCGCGCTGGGAACGGGTAGGTTGCTTGAGCCTGTGAGTGATTGCAGGCCTAGACGAATGACTGTTCAAGACAGAACCCGGCTTATCGGTTGACTCCACTTGAACACTAAAGCCCCGAGAACTTGTTTCTCGGGGCTTTTTTATTGGGTGCAAGCCGGTTCTGGGAACAGTCACTGTTCAAGACGGCTCATGTTAAAACTTGGGCTTATCGGTTGACTCCACTTGAATACTAAAAGCCCGGTCAAAGAAATTTGATCGGGCTTTTTTATTGGGTGCAAGCCGATTTTGGAACAGTCACTGTTCAAGACATCTCATGTTAAAACTTGGGCTTATCGGTTGGCTCCGCTTGAATACGAAAAGCCTGATCAAAGAAATTTGATCGGGTTTTTTATTGGGTGCAGGCCGATTTTGGAACAGTCACTGTTCAAGACGGCTCATGTTAAAACTTGGGCTTATCGGTTGGCTCCGCTTGAATACGAAAAGCCCGATCAAAGAAATTTGATCGGGCTTTTTTATTGGGTGCTAGCCGGTTCTGGGAACAGTCACTGTTCAAGACGGTTTTCGTAAAAAAGACACTAGTCTCAGACTTTATTCCTACTGTCATCACTTGTTCATCTTGGCGTTTTAGTATGCCTTCCTCTGTTTACGAACGTCCGGGTTCGTTCTTTTCATTGTTAAACTTAGGAAACGTTATGACATTTAATAAATCCTTACTAGCCACAGTTATTACATCTATCGCGTTAACGGGTTGTGGCGGTGATTCGTCTAACAATAATTCATCGGTAGTGGTTGATGAGAGCCCGGTCGCTGAAGCTTTTACCGATAACTTTCCAGCGGATGGTGTTGTGCTGCCTTATAGCGTCTTGCGCGCTGATTTGGTTGATGTAAGCACGGCTTTACCATTTGAAATACGTAATGGTGGCTTTGGTTCGGCAATGACGAAAGACCCCGCGAGTGAAAATCGTTTTTATGCATTAACCGACCGCGGCCCTAATGCGACCTTTAATACGGGTTCATACGGTAAGGGAAAAAAATTCCCTACACCAGATTACACGCCTCGTATCGGTTTGTTTGAAGTGAGCACCAGCGGTGAAATTTCGTTAATTAAAACCGTGTTATTAAAACGTCCTGATGGCACGTTAATTACCGGTTTACCGAATACTTCTGCATTGGGTGGAACGGGTGAAACCCCTTACAATGCAGATGGCTCACCGGTGTTGGTGGATGGCAGCAAGCCTTACGATGAAACCACAAATCCCGTTAAGCTAGATGATTACGGCTTAGATCCTGAAGGTCTTGTTGCATTAAAAGATGGTTCTTTTTGGGTGAGTGATGAGTACGGCCCACATATGGTTCACTTTGATGCGGACGGTAAAGAAATTGATCGTATTAATGCCTTCGCTAGCGATACGCGTGTAACACACCATTTGCCAGCGGAATTTGCATATCGTCGCGCTAATCGTGGTATGGAAGGTTTGGCGATCACGCCAGACGAAAAAACATTGGTTGGTATTATGCAATCGACCATGCAGTTACCAAACAAGTCGGTTCAGAATATGGATCTTACTCGTATCGTCACGGTTAACGTTGAAGATGGGGCGGTTCATCAGTATCTGTATAAGCAAGAAAAAGGCGCTAACTCGAACTCAGAAATTGCAGCGCTCAGTCCTACAGAGTTTTTGGTTATCGAACGCGACGGTAGTTTCCTTTATGGCGGCCCAGATGGTGTTGACGCGGCAACTCCTGATGCTATGAAACATGTCTATCGTATTGATTTAAGTACCGGTACTGACATCGAATCTATCGCTACTTCAGGCGATTTAGTTCAAGACGAAGATCTTGGGTTAACGATTGCTGGTAATACGCTCGAACAACAGGTTCTAGCGGATGGCGACTGGTCGACGTTAAGCAGCAATAACATTGTGCCGGTAGAGAAATCTTTGGTGGTGGATATGGTTGCTGAAGTGAACTATGCCCACGATAAAATGGAAGGCCTTTGGGTTATCAACGATAAGTACTTAGGTGTACTCAACGATGATGACTTTGCCACTTGGTCTACCGCTGACGGTGATTTAGAGCAAAAGATGTTGGACACCAATACGATTGACGGTAACCACCTGTATATCGTTCCGGTTGATCTGTCTGTTGCTCAGTAAAAAATCCTAAAGGCAATTCTCTGATAAACTAGCGCCAATATTCATTGGCGCTAGTGATATGCTGTTTTTCTATTCTGATTCGTTAGCAATTTCTTCTGTTTTGCTTCCCCTTTTATTCGTCGCTTTGAGTGTATTCGCTTTGCTACTCGATCGCTTATTGGGCGAGCCGGCACAGTTTCATCCTTTGGTTGGCTTTGGTCGCTGGGCGAGTTGGTGGGAGCAGCGGTTAAATCAAGGGAACGGCAAGCTTGGTATAGTCATCGGTGCTTTGGCTTTAGCGATTGTGCTATCGCCTTTATTACTCGTGGTTTGGCTGTTTGCACTTTTGGCTGATGTATCGCCGGTGGGCTGGTGTCTTGCTCAGGTGGCTGTACTGTATTTATGTATTGGTTGGCAAAGTTTGCAGCAACACGCATTGGCCGTGTGGCAAGCATTGATGGCGGGCGATATTGATCAAGCACGCTTAAAACTCAGTTGGATCGTCAGCCGTGATGTTGCAGAGTTAGATGCTGATGAAATTGCCCAAGCGGATATCGAAAGTGTTTTAGAAAATTCTTCGGATGCTTTATTTGCGTCGTTATTCTGGTTTTTTATCGGTGGCGCTGTTTTCACATTGTTGCATCGTTGGGTCAATACCTTAGATGCTATGTGGGGCTATAAAAATAATCGGTTTTTATATTTCGGTAAAGCGGCTGCGCGTTTGGATGATGTACTGGCGTATATCCCCGCACGCTTAACCGCGCTGTGTTTTATTCTAGTCGCTGGTAAGCACGGTATGAAAGCGATGGCGTGTTGGCGAGTTCAGGCGCGTGATTGCGCTAGCCCTAATGGCGGTGTGGTAATGACCACAGGTGCGGGCGCGTTGAACGTACGTTTAAGTGCGCGGGCATGCTACCACGGTGTTTGGAAGGACAAGCCAGCAATGGGATTTGGATCACCGGCTACCCCAGAGGATATCCCAGTGTCGATTATATTGGTAAGCCGTGCTTGTATATTCGCTTTGAGCATGTGCGCTTTAGTTGCGTTAGCTTTTGCATTAATGAGCACGTTATAAATGGCGATTCAAATAAAGCCACTATTGCAGAGTGTTGCGCATGGCGCGAACTTGTCTTATGCCATACAAAAATTTGGTGGTGCGCGATCAGAATGGTTGGATCTATCCAGTGCTGTTAGTCCGTTCAGTTGGTGGGCGGACAATAAGCAAAAAGTTATTTTTCCTGAAGCTGTTTTTCACGATTTGCCATCATTTAACGATGAATTAAATCAGACAATACAAGCTTATTACGGTATTGCTGGGCTTGCGGTCGCGGGAAGTCAGGCTGCTATTCAAGTTTTGCCGCAGTGTTTTACTCGTGCAACGGTTTGGGTGTTAGCAGGGGCTTATGGTGAACATGCGGCTTGCTGGCGTGCCGAAGGGCATACAGTTGTAGAATTAACCCAAGACGAGATCGAAGTTAGCTTTTTAAACGGTACGGATTTTCCCGATGTTTTAATTGTGGTTAATCCGGGCAATCCCAGTGGTGAATTATTTTCGTCAGCTGATTTGCAACAGTGGGCAAAACAATTAGCCACTGTTGGTGGTTACTTGGTGTGTGATGAAGCCTTTATTGATGCGACGCCAGAACAGAGCATCTTGGCTGATGATATGCCGGCTAATATGATTGTCTTGCGATCATTGGGTAAGTTCTTTGGCTTAGCGGGTCTGCGCTTTGGTGTGTTGTTCGCCAGTGGTGATATTAGAGCCGCACTGGGCCAACGTATCGGGCCGTGGCCGCTTGCAGGTGCAAGTATGTGGTTGGCGCAACAAGCGCTTAAAGATATAGCGTGGCAATGCGCTCAACGCCAGCGTTTGCAAGAATGCAGTAGAGCAATGAGAGAAGCTTTGACGAGTTTCAATCTGATCGGGAGCACTTCGCTATTTTGTACTTTGGCCGTGCCTGACGTTGCCGCTGCGCAAGTTTTATTGGCTGAGCATAAAATTTGGACGCGTTGTTTTCGTCAGCAAGGATTATTGCGCTTGGGGTTAGCACAACCGCATGAATTAGAGCGTTTGAGGCTAACACTCGATAAATTGAATAAACCCGTCTAGATGTCGTTGCAGACGTTGGCGAGTTTGGTCATCAGTAAGTTGCATCTCAACATTAAACTTCTGATTTATTCCGGCAATCATCATTTCATGGCTGTTATGTAGTTTAGATAGGCAAGCATCGAACACCAGCTTTAAATGCGCTTGTGCACGAGCGCCTCCAACGGGGCTAACCGCTTGGGTAATAAAAGTGACTGGCTTATCTTTTAAGCAAGAATTAAACGCTGGACGTGACGCCCAATCAATCGCATTTTTAAGGACCGCAGGAATACTATGATTGTATTCTGGGGTGCAGACAATAATGCCGTCTGCGTCTTCAATTTGAGCGATGAGAGCACTCATTGCTGTGTCATTGATCTCTATGTCGTCGGAATAGAATGGCAAGTTATCAAGCTGTGGTCGTGCGGTTTGGTGAGCAATCAATAGCTCGCTAATAACATCTAATAGACCAAGGCTGTAACTGTTTTTGCGAAAGCTACCCGACAACAATAGAAATTTCATTTTCGATTCCAAATCTGCTTAGAAAAACTCTGGCAGTTCATTAAAAAGATTCTTCAAGCCATCAGACCAAGCGGTGCGTAGCTTTAGGAAATGCTCGTCATTTTCATCTAAGCGGCGAATGCCAGGGTTATCGAGAAGATTGGCCGGATAGGAAATCGTATCGAGTGGCATACCTACTGACAGGTTACTGCGTAACGTTGAGTCCATTGAGATCAAAGCGCATTGTATGCCTTTGGCTAGCGGAGTTTCCCAAGTAATAACCCGATCAAGAATCGGCTTGCCATACTTGCTCTCACCAATCTGAAAATACGGTGTGTCTTCAGTCGCTTCAATAAAGTTACCTTGTGGGTAAACATGAAAAAGACTTGGCTCATCGCCTTTGATTTGACCGCTTACCAATATGTTGCAACCAAAATCAATCCCCTGATTCTGGCCTTCGTCGCGGCTAATAACGTGACGAATTGTGCGCCCAATCAGTTCGGCGACTTCAAATAGTGAACCTACATTAAGGATATGGCGTTCTTCATGCTGAATACCATGACGCAGGATGTTGATAACGCTTTGCGTACTAGCCAAGTTGCCCGCACATTGCAGAAAAATGACTCGATCACCGGGGATATCGAACACGCTCAGTTTACGAAAGCTCGCAATGTGGTCGACACCCGCATTGGTGCGAGAATCTGAGCACAAAACCAAACCTTCTCGAAGTTTGAGCGCAACACAATATGTCATAACTTAGCCTGCTAGATGATTAGCCGGTATTCCTATCCGGTTTTGCGCCTGTTAGGTATCGCAGAAAACGCTTCCGTGCCGTGGCCGGATTTTACACTGCGTAGCGGGCAGGCGTCGAGATGATCCAATCCCACGGCTAACTTTAGATGACGGCTCGGAGTCGTCAAACCGAGTTGTACGTCGAATGTATGCCAGCTGTCGTCTAACCAAGCCTCAGCCCATTGATGGCTTTTCATCTCTTTCGCATCAGGGCTATACAGGTAGCCGCTGACATAGCGAGCTGGAACGCCGGTATAACGGCAGCACGATAGGAAGACATGAGTGGCGGAGATGCTATCACCCCACAAGTGTGCAAAGGCGTCGGCTGCGCTTGAAGGATCCGCGTTAGGGGTCGATTCTTTGCGTAAGCGCGTTTGCAGATCGTTGATGAGTCCACATAAGCCATCATGGGTGCTGGTAAATTGCGGGCTTGTGGTCATGTAGTCGCGCAAGGCTTTATCTGGTTTGGTCAGGTCGCTTTGGCGCAGGTACACAAACGGGGATAGTTCGTGATCATCGTCTTCGAGTAAGTCATCCATAATTTCAATTTCTCCAGAAACGGTTATATCAAAGTTGCTATGTGGTTCGTCGATGGTGAAAACATGCATGACATTTCCATATCCATCAGTAATTTCATTGGCGTCTGTCGGCAAGGATAGAGACCAGTTTAAAACCTTTTGTCGGCCACTATCGAAAGGTGTCAGTCGTAAATATTGCACGCTGTGGCGTGTAATTTCTTCGAACTCGAAATGTGTCGTGTGTTCAATTGCGAGTTTCATAGGCTTTCTCCGTTTATACCGCTTCCATGTAAGCGGTATGAATACTGTTAGCGATGGTTTCTATACGTGCGAGAAAATCAGTTAGATAGGAGTGCAATCCTGTTTCGCGGAAAATATAGTCATTGTCACCAAATTGAATGCGTGCATACTGCACGGCTACTAAGCGTTTGGCGGCTTGCCCTGATTTACCTTCTATGTCTTGTAAAATATCGTTAGTGGCTTCCAAACATGCTCGAATAGATCGTGGTACTTCTGCGCGCAAAATAAGCAGCTGCGCGACTTTTTCTGGGGTTATGCGGTCGCCAAAAATATCTTGGTAGGCTTCATAAGCGCCGAGGGAGCGCAGCACGGCGACCCAACGGTAGTATTCAAGCGAACCTTCGTCATCTTGTTGATTTTCGATTTGATATTTAACGTCGAGAATTCGGGCGGTGTTGTCCGCGCGTTCTAAAAATGTTCCTAAGCGCAGAAAACGAAAAGCATCGTTACGCAAACTGGTGCCATAAACAGCGCCGCGATATAAATGACTGCGTTCTTTTACCCAATCGAAAAAGCGACTGGCATCGCCGACGCTACCGGAGCGCTTCATGGCTTGAAGATCAATCCACGTTGAATTAATGGCTTCCCAGCTTTCGCTACTGATTTTACCGCGCACCGATTTCGCATTGTCTCGGGCACTATTGAGACAGCTGATAACGCTACTTGGATTTAATGTATCCAATGCGAAAAACTGCAAAATAGTATCTCGATTAACGATGCCGTAGCGTTCCATAAAATCATCATAGGTCGATGATATTTTTAGCGGCGCTATTAATTCTTGCACGGCAATTTCTTTGTTTGGCATCATAGAAACGGTGAAGCTAACGTCGAGCATGCGTACGGTATTTTCCGCACGCTCTAAATAGCGTGATAACCAGTAAAGTTCGCTCGCAGTCCGGCTCAGCATAATTCATCCTCCAGAATCCAAGTGTCTTTGGTGCCTCCGCCTTGGGAGGAGTTAACAACGAGTGAGCCTTCTGTTAATGCCACTCGAGTTAAACCACCGGGGACTAGATGAGTTTCTTTTCCGGTAAGAAGGAAAGGACGTAGATCGATATGCCGAGGTGCAATTCCTTCATCAACAAATGTAGGACAGGACGACAAGGATAAAGTTGGTTGAGAAATATAATTGGCCGGATTGTTTTTCAGTTGTACACGAAATGCTTCGATTTCTTGCTTTGTTGCCTTCGGACCAATCAACATGCCATAGCCGCCAGCGCCATGTACTTCTTTTACGACGAGTTTATCTAAATTATCGAGCGTATATTTTAGATCATCGGCTTTGCGGCATTGGTAGGTAGGTACATTGTTTAGAATGGGTTCTTCACTGAGATAAAAGCGAATCATATCGGGAACAAATGGGTAGATAGATTTATCGTCAGCAACGCCGGTGCCGATAGCGTTCGTTAGAACGATATTACCGGCACGATAAACAGATGTTAGCCCAGGCACGCCGAGCATAGACCCAGCATTAAAGGTTAGCGGATCCAAAAATGCATCGTCTAAACGTCGATAAATCACGTCAACACGCTGCGGACCAAGCGTGGTGCGCATGTATACGAAGCCATTTTTCACGAAAAGGTCTTGGCCTTCGACTAACTCAACGCCCATTTGCTGCGCTAAAAAAGCATGCTCAAAATACGCGCTGTTGTATCTGCCGGGCGTTAGAACTACGACGCAAGGATTATCGACTGCTGAACTTTCGCGCAGTGTTTTGAGTAATAATGCGGGGTAGTGTGATACGGGCGCTATGGCGTGACGACTGAATAACTCGGGAAATAATCGCATCATCATTTTGCGATTTTCCATCATATAAGAAACACCCGATGGCGTTCTTAGATTGTCTTCTAATACAAAATAGTCGCCAGCATCATTGCGAATTAAATCGACACCTGTGATATGCGCATAGATATTGCCGGGTAAATTTAAACCTTGCATACAGGGCTGGAACTGATCGTTAGCAAATACTTGTTCTGCGGGAATAATGCCTGCGCGAATAATATTTTGATCGTGATAAATATCGTATAAAAATGCATTGAGTGCGGCGACGCGCTGACGCATTCCGCGTTCTAACATCGACCACTCGGATGCTGGAATAATGCGAGGCACTGAATCGAAAGGGATTAGGCGTTCGGTTCCCGCATCTTCACCGTAGACGTTAAAAGTGATACCTACACGGTGGAAGAGTAAATCGGCTTCTTGTTTTTTTTGTTGTAATTGTTCGGGCGTTATATCGCTCAACCAATCTGCAAAGGCTTGATAGTGGGCGCGACAATTACCGTCACTGGAAAACATTTCATCGTAGAGGTTTGGGGCAGAATATTGTTGGTGCATGATAGTGTCTGCATGATCTCGTTAGTTAGGTTTTGCAATGCATATGCCACTATTCGAATTGGCTAGAACTCTATCGATATTTAAAGATTTACTAAGGTTATTGAGCCAGAGCTGTGCAGTGAAGTTATTTTAGTGCGAGGCGCGACCTAAAAAAGGGCGAGGTGAGCCGAAAGGATTCAAGATGACCTGATCAACAGGTTCGGATAAACTTAGACAAGACTGATACAAAAGCTATTTTCTGCAGAGCAGGAGGAAACGTCCGTGAAAAAGCCCCCTTTTGGTGTGTTGCTGGTCAATCTTGGAACGCCAACAGCGCCAACCCCCAAGGCTGTTAGAGAATACTTAGCGGAGTTTTTGGGTGATCGTCGAGTAGTCGACGCACCGCGTTGGTTATGGTGGTTGGTTTTGCACGGCGTTATTCTGCGTATTCGTCCTCGTCGTGTTGCCAAGGCCTATGCCAGTGTCTGGCGTGAAGACGGCTCCCCCTTGATGTGTATCTCGAAGGATCAGCAAAAAGCGCTGGCTAAGCATTTGAGTAACGAATACGGACAGGACATTCCAGTGGCGCTAGCCATGACCTATGGTGAGCCCACTATGGAGCAAGCAGGGCAGCAATTGCGTCAAGCCGGTGCGGAACGCTTAGTTATTTTGCCCTTGTACCCACAGAACTCATCGTCAACAACGGCGGCAGTACATGATCGTTATGCCAATGCGTTGGGGCCTTGCCCTCACATTCCGGCATCGCGTTGGATTACTGACTACCATGTATACCCTCTATACATTCAAGCCTTAGCGAATTCAGTGCGTGAGTATTGGCAAGCGCATGGTCGTGGCGATCGGTTGATGATGTCCTTTCACGGTATTCCTGAGCGCTATGAAAAGAAGGGGGATCCTTATCCGCGCCAGTGTCGCGCGACGGCAGCAGCGCTTGCAGAAGAACTGGGTTTGCAAGACGGCGAGTGGATATGCAGTTTCCAATCTCGGTTTGGCCGTGAAGAGTGGGTGAAACCTTATACCGATCACACCTTGATTGCTTGGGGTAATGAAGGTGTTGGGCGTGTTGATGTGATTAGCCCAGCGTTTGCGGCCGACTGCTTAGAAACTCTAGAGGAACTAGAGGTTGAAAACCGTGAAACCTTCATCCACGCCGGTGGTAAAGATTATCACTACATTCCTTGTTTAAACGATCGTCCTGACCATATCGCCATGATGGCTGCCTTGGTAAACGAAAACGCCGCAGGCTGGACGTCAAACTAACGCTTGCAAGATAGCCGCGTGAATCATTGCGGGGCTATCTTCTCTCCTAATCTCTCTATTTGAGCTGATTGAGCATCAAATCGTCTGTTTTGGTCATAGCACCCGTTCTATGCGTGTGAAATTATGAGCCCTTATTTTTTATCAATGATAAACAGCAGGCCTATTTTATGACTTCAGCCAGCGCTCAGCAGTCACGCATTGAATGCGAGATTCGTGGACACATAGCTTATGTGTATCTAAATCGTCCCGATAAGCTTAACGGCCTAGATATGGCGATGTTTCATGACATGGTCGCAACTGCAAAAAAACTGCGTAAAAATCGTTCTGTGCGGGCGGTTATTTTGGCTGCGCGCGGAGAATCATTCTGTGCTGGCTTAGATTTTAAATCAGTCAGTAAAAATCCAAGCATGCTGCCCAAGCTATTTTTACGCTGGCCGTGGCGTAAGCAAAACCTAGCACAAGAGATTGCCCATTGCTGGCGTGATTTACCTGTACCGGTTATTTCCGTTATTCACGGCAACTGCTTTGGCGGTGGTATGCAGATTATTCTGGCGACGGATTATCGTATCGCTCGTCCGGATGCCAACCTGTGCATTATGGAAATGAAATGGGGCTTAATCCCCGACATGAGCGGTATGGTGACCTTGTCGCGTTTAACGCGTGTTGATATTGCCCAAGAACTCACCATGACGGGCCGTCAGTTTAGCGCTGTGGAAGGTCACGAGTACGGTCTTATCAGCAAGTTAGCCGACGATCCTATGGCCGAAGCCGAAGCACTGGCGAAGATTATTTGCGAAAAATCCCCAGATGCTATCGCCGCAACCAAATATCTATTTAAGAAAACATGGAAAGCCGATACCAACAAAGCATTACGCTGGGAACGTTGGGTACAAGGTCGGTTATTAATGCGCAAAAACAACAAAATAGCGATAGCGAATGGTTTGCGAGCGAAGGGGACAGAACCGAAGCCGTTTATTGATCGTACCAGTTTTAAGTAATATTTTTTATGCATCTAAAAACTGCCCCTGTATGAATGCAGGGGCAGCTTAGCTTCTTCTGATTATCCGCTTGCAGTGATTATTTGCTTAACGGTAACTCGTGACTAGCGAAAGCGTCACCTTGTTCGTCTCTTAGAGACATGGTGACTAAGTGATTGTCCCAGTCGATCAAAATATCACCGAAGTTAACTGAGCTATAGTCTTTTCCAATGCGATTTTGGTTTGGACTGACTTGCTTCCATTCCATATCCAGACCTGAGCTGGTCAGTTCCCATAGTGGGATATCATTCACGTCTACTTTACTAAATTCGCCCCAGTGCGTATCGCCACTGATAAGAATTAGGTTATGCAGATTTTTTTCTTCCACCAAGGTTAACAAGCGATTACGGTCATCAGGGAAATTGGCCCAAGACTCCCAACCAGTAAAGTCTGAAAGTGCTTGAATGCTAGAGCCCATAATCGTTAGGTCAGCAGGCTTTTGTAGCTCAGCTTCGAGCCATTGCCATTGATGTTCACCCAGCATAGAACGGCCAACTGCGGGAAGGTAAGGCCCCAGATTTTTCGGTGCTTTCTCTTTATCGTAGGTTGCACGATCGACAGACGTTAATGCCTCACGATTCCAGCGTAAATCAGGAAGAATAACGTGAACACGTTTCCCATCTTTATCTAGCCAGTAACTGGTGTAGATGCCATCGGTTTGAGTGCGACGAATATCGTCTGCTTCAGCGCCCCAAAAATCGAGCATGATTTGCCGTGATTCTTCTTTCTTCGGATATTCTTTGCCAGCGTCGTTTTCACCAAAATCATGGTCATCCCAAATGGCGATAACAGGCATACGTTCACGCAGCTTTACGAGTTCTGGTTTGCTACCTAGTTTGGTGTATTTTTTCTTTAAAATAGCCATATCTTCTGTGTCGCCGTAAATATTGTCTCCTAAAAAAACAAATAGATCGGCATCCACTTTATTGATGGCTGTTAAAATGGTGGTGGGCTTATCTTGATGCATGCAAGAACCAAACAAAATACGTGTTGGTTCTTGCGCCCATGCGGAAGTACTGGATAAAGCCGCCATTAATACGATTGAGCGTAACAACATAGTATATTCCTTACTTAAGTGCTTCGGTGATAGCTGGGGCTGCTGCCGCGCTAAAATCTTCTGGGTTAATACCTAAAGTACGCAGCGCAGTCGCAGTTACTTGTTGTAAGTGAATTGTATTTTTTGGTTTTATTTCCCCAGCCGAACGAATATCAGGCCCCATGGCAGCAAACCAAGTACTTTGTGAACCTTCAACGCCATTTGGATACGTTTCGGATAGATCTTTCATATAAACTTCAACCGCGCGCTTAGAAGCATGATGCTGCCAATCGGCAGCGGTTTTGCCGCGACCATGATCTGAAGTGATGAGCAAATTGGTGTTATTTTTATACTGAGGCAACGACTGCAGAAGTGCCCATAGCTTACCAATAAAGGCATCGTCTCTTTGCGCTGAATATAGGTAATGGTCGTAATCGCCATCGTGCGCAAAATCGTCGGTTTCGCCAAGGCTTATGTATATGATGTTGGGTTGTTCACGTTTGATGTATTCAGCCGCGAAGCCATACGTGAAGGCATCTAACCGTACGTTATCCCACGGGCTAGGAACTTCTGTTTGCAGTTCATTTAAAAAATTTTCTTTTGCTGTTAGCGTTTTTCCTTCTGCTGGCATAAAACCGGCGTTGACCGGTAATTGGCTGCGCTCAGTATTGAGAATGTAAGGGAATACATCCCAGCTACCAAAGGCTGCAACCTTACCCTTGTATTGTGATTGATTATTCGCCCACTCTAAGAAAGTAACGTTCTTATTGGGTACTTTTTTGTTGGAATTGATTTCAGGATCAGCGGCACCGGTAAGCATCTCGTTGTAGCCTGGGTATGAAAAATACCAAGGATTCGCGACGTCCATGAGACTGCCGGTGGCTCGGTTTCCTATGATGACGCCATTAGGAATGATGGTATTCCATAAAAATGGCATCAGTGTTTTGCGGCGTTCTTCCGCGTTATCGCGCCATAAGTCTTGCTTTAATCTTTCGCTATCTTTTACAAAGTCTTTATTTTCAATGAGGTCTTTATCTGCGCCAGTAAAGGTTTCTTGCCAGCGCAAACCATCGACAGATATGAGTATTAAATTTTCAGCGGCATAGCTCGATTGAGCACAAAGTAAAAATATCAAAGTAGAGAATATTGTTTTCATGACTAAAATCTCGCGGTAATTAACAACAAAAAAAGCCGGTTATAAAACCGGCTTTTTCGATGGCCTAAATTAGAAGTCTAGCGCTAAGGTAGCTGATGCTGTGCGGCCTGCACCAATGAAGTAAGAACCTTCAATACCACCGCCTAGATAGCTTTCGTCTAGCAGGTTGTTAATGACTAAATCGATGGCTGCGCGTTTGAATAAACCACCATCAACCTTTTTGGCATAACCTAGGCTGAAATCAACCACTGTGTATGCGTCTAGTTGGTCAGCGTTGGCAAAGTCACCGTAACGAGAGCCAGTGTATTTCGTGCTCAACGAAGAGTGATAACGCTCATTACTGTAGTTTAAGCTCAGCACGGCTAAGTTTTTGACCGATGCCGCAACTTTGTTACCGCCAACAACATCCAAGTTGCCATCACCATCGGTGTCGACGTCTTTTTTGTATTCTGAATTGTTATAGGTGTACGACGCATAAACATCCCAAGTATTTGTTAGCGTCTGACGTACGCTGGTTTCAATACCGTAAGATTCGATGCCTCCGACGTTCAGATAGGCACCACTTGCTTCGTTAAGGTAGTCAATTTCTTCGGCCGCAGCACCGTCGATAAAGGTAATGCGGTTAGCAAAATCGACTTGATAAATTGCCACCGTAGCTTGAGTTGCGCCCGTGTTATAACGCAAACCTAAATCGATGTTGGTCGACTTTTCTGGTTCTACTTCTTGCAGCGATTCTTTGCTTCCGGTCAACATTTCATCGCGGAAGGCTGCGAAGTTATCGGCGTAGCTACCATGCAGTTCCAGTTCAGGAGTGAGGTTATAAATAAAACCCGCTTGCGGCAGAACATCTGAATTACTGTCGGTTGAAACTTTGTTGCCAGTGAATTCGTTTGTATATTCCATATCGACAAAATACTTCTTCACGCCAAGGGTAACTTCCAAATCACCTAAGGTCATGGTGTCTTGGACGTATGGCATAACCGTAAAGGTGTCGAATGTGTTTTTGTACTGAACCCAGTATGGTTCGAAATCGTAGTAGTGATAAACGCGCGAGTCGATCACTTCGTGCCAGTCGCGGCCTTCTGGGCGGTGGCTATCTTCAATCCAAATACCGGCTTGAGCTTTGTTTGTATCGCTGATGATTAATTCTGCATCGGTTAATAAACCAAAGCGCTCTTTGTCATAGTGTGTGTGACGATAAGACGATACAGGGTTACAGCCAGCGCTAGCGCTACCAACGCAGCTGCCGTCGGTTACTGGGTTGCCACTGTCGTCTACGTAGGTGTACCGATCCACATAAGCGCCACCGTTTTTACCTGTGGTATTAACAAGATAGGGTGGTAACCAATCACCACGCCCTTTCATCCAGTGATAATAAGGCTTAATAGTCAACGTCAAGTTTTCAGTGGCAAAGAATTCAATAGAGCTATAAGCCAATAAATTCTTGCGTAGAGTTGACCATGCTTCTGCATAGTTCTGATCGATATCTGGATCACCAGTCCACTGCCAAGTTAAGCGATCCCATTCTGGGTTCTGTTCGAATTGTGCGATCGTTACACCGTTGTAGTTATCTTCTTCGGCGTTATCAAAAACGATACGGCCCATGATGTTCATGTTTTTCTGTTCAGAAACGACTTTGGCTTCAATGTGCTGACGACGTGTGTTGCCGTTAGAGCCGTCACCGATCCAACGGTTATTGTAGGAGTCGGACATCGACACATAACCGAAGGTATTCGCCATCAGCTCGCCGCTGTCAGCACGAACAAAATAACGACGTGCGTTATAGTCGCCATTGGTTAACGCGACGCGTACATTTTCTTCGCGCATAGGATCGTTTGATACGAAGTTAAATACGCCGCCGAGTGCGTCAAGTGATGCTGACGAGATGGCACCGGAGCCCTGATAAACCTCAATACCTTGCATGTTTTCACCGTCTAATAAACGGTTGGCTTTAGTACCGCCGCCATAGTTAGAACCACCGTTAGGAATGCCGTCGATAGTCATGCCCAGTTGTTGTTCGTTTAAGTTGATGCTGTAACCACGCATAGAGACAGTGGTTGACCAATCGTCAGAACCGAACGTGTCGCCTTCTGAAATTGAGATGCCAGGTAAGTTATCGACACTGGCAAATACGCTGGTAATGGCCGACTGTTATTCTTTCATGCTGTCGTCGGTGACGTTGTTGGCTTGAGCAATCGGTTGCCCAACGGCAATGATTTCTTCAGTGACGTTTTCAGCAGCGAAAGCCGATGCAGCAAAGATGGCTGAAGCTAGTGCTGTGAGTTGAAATACAGCTTTGATTTTCATGTCGTTCCCCAAAATGAAAGTTGTGTTTTGGGGAACATATGCGCATTAAACTGCGCTTATAAAATTATTAGAGCTCCCCAATCGGGGATGTATAGTCGATAGTAATGGTGACAGGTTGGTGACTTAAACTTTACATTTCCATGTGAAATTAATGACAGGAGAAATAAGACATTTATTCGTCCCCAATAAATCCACCGGTTTGATGCGCCCACAATTGCGCATAAATTCCACCTTGCTCTATCAGTTCTTTGTGGCTGCCTTGCTCCACTATTTTGCCTTTATCCATAACGATTAAACGATCCATTGCGGCAATGGTGGATAAACGATGCGCAATGGCGATTACCGTTTTATTTTCCATCAGACGATAGAGGCTGGTTTGGATAGCCGCTTCAACTTCCGAATCTAACGCCGATGTCGCCTCATCTAAAATGAGAATAGGTGCGTCTTTTAATAACACCCGTGCAATAGCAACTCGTTGGCGTTGGCCGCCAGATAACTTAACGCCGCGCTCACCAACTTGTGCGTCGTAGCCGCTATTGCCGTGTGGATCATGCAGGTCGGCAATAAACTCGTGTGCTTCGGCCTTTTGGGTTGCGTCTAATAATTCTGCTTCGGTTGCATTCGGGCGACCATACAAGATGTTTTCGCGAATACTGCGATGCAGTAACGAGGTATCTTGGGTCACCATGCCGATCTGAGCGCGCAGGCTTTCTTGTTCAACTTGGCGAATGTTTTGTCCGTCGATAAGGATTTGGCCGTCATTAATATCGTAAAAGCGCAGTAACAAATTAACGAGGGTCGATTTACCGGCACCTGAGCGTCCAACTAAACCAATTTTTTCGCCCGGTTTGATATCAAGGTTTAGGTGCTCAAACACAGGATGAATTTGGTCGTCGTTGCCTTGATAAGAGAAACACACGTCGCGTAATTCGATTCGACCTTTTTCTGCTGATAATTTGGGAGCGTCCTTGTCGTCGCAAATTTGTTGCGGCTTGGATAAGGTGTTCATGCCGTCGACAACGGTGCCTATGTTTTCGAATAGAGCACCGATTTCCCACATAATCCATTGCGCCATGCCATTGATTCGTAACGCGAGACTAATCGCAATTGCAATTGCACCAACGGTAATTGCGCCTTGCATCCATAATGCAATCGAGAGGGCGGCAATGGTGAAAGCTAATAAATAGTTGATTAAGTTAACGCTAAAGTTAAGCCCAGTGGCTAAACGCATTTGGCGATAAACCGTATTCAAGAAGCCATCCATGCTTTGTCGCGCATATTCGGTTTCAAGTTCTGTATGCGAGAAAAGCTTTACCGTTTGGATGTTGGTGTAACTGTCGACAATTCGCCCAGTCATCATGGAGCGCGCGTCGGCTTGTTCGGTAGCGACCTGTTTCATCCGTGGTACAAAGTAAAATTGAATGCCGATGTATAGCCCCAGCCAAATCAGCATAGGGAACATTAAGCGGATATCGGCGACGGCAATAATGACAAGTACCGAGGTGAAATAGACCAAGATGTAAACCAATACATCGAGTAGTTTCATCACGGTTTCGCGTACGGATAAAGAGGTTTGCATGACCTTCTGCGCTAAGCGGCCAGCAAAATCATCTTGATAGAATCCTAGGCTCTGCTTTAGTAAATAACGGTGCGATTGCCAGCGGATGCGCATCGGGTAATTGCCGAGCAAGGTTTGGTGCACGAGCAGCGCATGCAAAAGCACGACCGTTGGAAGGGCGATGAGAACCATAATCGCCATGAAAATCAGATGTTTACCCTCTGCTTGGAGCAAACTGTCGGGCGTATGTACGGTAAGCCAATCGACCAGATCGCCCATAAAACTAAATAGAGTGACCTCTAATATGGCGAGCATGGCGGTAAAAAATGACATTAAAAGTAAGGGTATTTCTAACCCTCGCGTGTAATGCCGACAAAACGCATAAAGCCCTTTTGGCGGCTGCTCTGGTTGAGTTTCAGGGTAAGGTTGTATGAGTTTTTCGAAGAACTTAAGCATGAAGTTGTAACTATATTCCGGTAGGATGCTCACAACGATAACGGACTGATGATGAAATTGTAAGGTCGTGGTTTGCACCTCAGTGTTGCAGCTCTGGATGCTTATGAAACTTTCATTATGTTTTGTTATCGTAAAGGAAAAATTTTATCACTGTACTCGTCAGAAAAACGGCCTATCTTTGCGCCTTTCTCTGACCCACTCTACCTCAGGAGGTAGCGAGACCGATGTTGAGCAAACCCCAGGATTACTACGACGCCGAGACCTTTGCACGCATTAAGAATTTTGCGGATCAACAAGAGACGCCGTGTTTGGTGTTTGATACCGCCACATTTACTCGTCAATTAGATAATTTGATGGGCTGTTTTCCGTATGCGAAAACTTACTATGCGATCAAAGCGAATCCAGCGGATGAGTTGTTGGCAATTCTGCGTGATCGTGGGTGTAACTTCGACGTGGCATCTCGCTACGAGTTAGACAAAGTATTGGCGATGGGTGTCGGTGGCGATCGCGTCAGCTATGGCAATACTATTAAGAAATCTAAAGATATTCGTTACTTCTTCGAGAAGGGCGTTAATCTTTTTGCAACGGATTCTGAAGCTGACTTGCGCAACATTGCTAAAGCAGCGCCAGGTGCCCGTGTATTTGTCCGTATCTTAACGGAAGGTTCGCAAACCGCTGACTGGCCGTTATCGCGCAAGTTCGGTTGCCAAGTGGATATGGCACTGGATCTTTGTATTATGGCGCGCGATTTAGGCCTAGTACCTTACGGTATTTCTTTCCACGTAGGCTCTCAGCAACGTGATATCGGCGTTTGGGATTCGGCTATTGCGAAAGTTAAGTGGATTTTTGAGCGTCTCAAAGAAGAAGACGGCATTGATTTGAAAATGGTTAACTTAGGTGGCGGTTTTCCTGCTAACTATATTAGCCGTACCAATACACTAGAAGTGTATGCGGAAGAGATCACCCGTTTCTTGAAAGAAGACTTCGGCGACGACATGCCAGAAATCATTTTAGAACCTGGCCGTTCGCTTGCCGCTAACGCCGGTATTTTGGTTAGCGAAGTTGTTTTAGTCAGCCGTAAAAACCGTACTGGTTTGCATCGTTGGGTTTATACCGACATCGGTAAGTTCGGTGGTTTTATTGAAACGATGGACGAAGCAATTAAGTATCCGCTATATGTTGAAAAACAAGGCGAGTGCGAAGAAGTGGTCATCGCTGGTCCAACGTGTGATAGCGCTGATATTTTGTACGAACAGTACAAGTATGAGTTGCCGTTAAACTTGGCGAGTGGTGATCGTATGTATTGGTTCTCTACCGGTGCTTACACTACGACATACAGTGCTGTGGAATTTAATGGCTTCCCGCCGTTGAAGATTTACTGCATCTAAGTATTTTTGCTTAATTCGGGTGTTCTCCTCGTTTAGTTAAGTGAGGAGGGCTCCTGTATTCCCTGATCAAATTCTTCCCGCATTCGCTTCAGTATCCCATCGTGTTCCATTTTGGACAGTTCTTCTGTCATCTGAGGAATAAGATTCGCTCGCTGTTTATGAATGTAGTGATACACGTCAAAATGACCAAGCTCTCCCTGTAGTTGCTTGATCCCAGTAAATCCGCCTGTTTTGATTAAATACCGTCCGACGGGTTGCTCCATGATGGCAACATCAATGCGATTGGCCATCAGTAAGTCCAGCAATTGTGGCGCTCGGTCGACAAAGTAGGTTGTTAATCCGGATGGTGCGGAGTTGTAGAATTTAGAGCCACGTACAACACCTAAGCGAAGGTTTTTAAAGGATTCCCAGCTTGCTTCAGTTACGTCGTGTCTGTGTGTGAAAGCACCTATTCGAATCATGGTTAGAGACACGGGAATTTTAACGAGGTTGTGATATTCCAGTTGCTGACCATCGATTCTACCCAATTCAGCATCGGCTAGGCCGCTATCTAGAAGTTCAAGTGAACGGGCGGATGGTGCTTCTATGTATTGAACATCGTAGCCTAGCTCGCCGTAAGCATGGCTCATGATTCTCATTCCGAGGGGAGTGAGAGGGTTATCAGTAATGGTTGTGATGCGAACGGTATCTGCGGCGCTGATTGCGCTGAATAAACCTATCAGCATTGCGCTTAGAAGAGTGCAGCGCTTGCTTGAAATTACCATCCTTCTTCACCTCTTGGAGCAGACTCGCCTGCCATCAGAGTATAGAAGAAGGATCGTAGTTTGACGATTAGGCCATTCGAGTCATTTTGGCGACAAACATACAGTCAGCATCTTGTTGCGGTGCACCGACCATTTGTTGCGACTCTAAAGTGAATTCAGGATGATTTGCTAGGAAAGTAGCCACAGCATCTTCGTTCTCGCTGAGTTGCCAGCTGCAAGTCGCGTACACCATGTGACCGCCCTTACGAACAGCGGCACAGGCGTTGTTTAGAATTTTTTGCTGTAAGGCCTCCATCTCGGCACTGTCGGAAGCGTCAAAACGCCAACGTGCATCGGCATTGCGACGCCACGTACCTGATGCAGTGCAAGGTGCATCTATCAGGACCCAATCGAACCCTTGTTGACGAGCAACCTCTGCAGGTAAGCGCAGCGGCGCTTCGGCATCCCAAGTAAAGGTACGGATATTCAGGTAGCTGGCGCGTTTGGCTCGACGTTTAAGCTCATCTAGCTTGAATTGGTGTAAGTCAGTCGCAACAACCACACCTTTTTGTTCCATGCGGCTAGCAATGGCTAAGGTTTTACCACCGGCTCCGGCACAGCAATCCCATACCTTATCGCCTTTGCGAGCAGCAACCATATTGGATAATTGTTGGCTGGCTAGATCTTGAATCTCTACCTTGCCTGCTTTGTATGGTTCGCTTTGTTGTAAGCCGTTACCACCTTGAGCGCATAAGGTGCCATTACGGATATCGGCTTGAATTCCGGCATCCAGCAATTGCGGCAAAATAGTTTCTGGTGATTCGCTGGTGTTAATGCGCAACCAGAGCGGTGGGCGGGCGCTTTGCTGTTCAACAAAGCGTTGCAGATCCATGTCGCTCCAACGGCTACGTTCTGCGCGTTGCTGTAATAATGGTAACCATTGTGGACGTAAGCCGTGCCATAGCATCCATTCTGGCGAGAGCGGGCTGCTCATCGCGCGTTCTTGGAAGTCGATAAAGCATTGCTTGCGCGAGCCACTGTTCCAGTCCTGCGGTACCCGCCAGCGACCTTCACAGCGTTGATGAATCCAGTACCAGAAGTTATTGCGGCTTAATTGGTCACTGTCGTCTGGCTGCCAAGTATCATCCCAGGTCATCCAATCAATATTAGCGCCTTGGCGCTGCACGGCTTCTAGTGCACAGGCTAGCTGCATGTAGCGCACGGCTTGGATCATGGCATCACTGACGGCCATTGGCATTGGCTCGCCCTGATGACGACGCCAGCCAGCGGCATGTTGCTTTAGCCAACGATCAAGCGGTGGGCGCGGCGACATGGCCTGCCAACGCAACCACAGAGAGTGCAGTTGTTCGTAAGTTATGATTTGGCGGGCAGAAGACATGCGGAACTCCGGATCAGGCGATTAACAGCAGAAAACCGCGCAGCATAACCATTTCACCGTGCAGTGAAAAGGTGAACTGTGTTTCTGCTGACAATCAGTTGGTTTTGCGCTGTTCTTGGCGGTGCTCTTGCCTATATAGAGAGGGTGATTGTCCCGACCAGCCTTTGAACGCTTTAGCGAAATTGCTGGCATCACTATAGCCTAATTGCTCGGCAATGATGTCGATAGAAAGCACGCCGTCTTTGAGTAACCGCTGTGCTTGGGTGTAACGAACACTGTCTTTGATTTGCTGAAAACTACGCTGTTCTGCTTTGAGTTTACGGTTCAGTGTGGCGGCAGACATACATAAGGTCGAGGCAACAGTATCGACGGTTGGCATTTCGGCAATATGTTCGAGCAATATTTCGCGCACTCGCGCTGATAGCGTAGCGCTTTCTGCAACGGAATGAAGGGCTTGTTTGAGTTCGTTCTCAGCAAGGTTCTCTAAATTTGGGTTGAAGAAGGATAATTGGCCTTCAAGCGCGGCCCTTGGCCAAGTTAAACGATTTAGACTTGAACCCGATTTGATCGTGCAGTTTGCAAGAATGGTTTGGTTGCTGAGGTCGGTGTTGTCTTGGATGTATATGGTGCTTTGTGCCGTCTTGCTGCCGGATGCAACCAATGTGCGGCAAATAGTTTCGACACTCGATAGAAAAGCGAGTACTAAAAACTGCCCCGCAGGGTGGTCAAATTTTGGGGTGATGGATAGATGACGATAGTTATCATCTAGCTCTCTTTTCATGTCAAAGAGCTGGATTCGAGTTTCAATGTAGAGCACGACTTTTTGTGCGGCATCGACCATGGTCTCGCTGTATTGCGCGGCAAAACCGAGCGCTCCATGCTTGGATAACGTCATACGTTTGCCGTATTCCAAGGCAATGGACAGGTCGTTAGTGAGATCACAAAAGCGCTGCAGCATTTTAAGTGCAGACTCGTGACCAACCGATACGTCTGGGTGAAATAGCAGAGTTTCAGGCAGCCCAGTATCTTTTAACAGTTCTGATGCGGATATGCCGCGTTCGAAGCCGAGTTCAGTTAAAAGTATCAAGTAATCTGATGATATTCGGTAATCGCCAGCACCGACTGTTTTTATAGTCATACGACTCACATTGCTAGTTTAGAACCACAAGCTGCAAGCTTAGCACCCGCTTGCCTATGGGGCAGTATGTCATAGTGATAGCACGTCAGGTATGTTCTATCTGGCCATAACGACTGACAAAATATAACAAAAGAGTCTGCTATTGTTAGTGCAGACCGATTTGCCCGATAGCCCTTTGAGGGAGTTTATTATGACTCATGCGAACAATAATTCTGAATCGATCGACATCAAGCCTCGTCGTATGGCGTTTGATACAGAAACGCCTATGAAAAAATACACGTTTAACAATAACTCACTTGTTAGTACGTTTTTCTATGCATTATCGGCGCTATTTCCAGATGGTGAGCGTTTTTTTATTCACTCGGTTCGTAATTTTAAAGACGATATTACTGATGAGAAAATGAAGGCCGATATTAAAGGCTTTATCGGTCAAGAAGCTCACCATGGCATCTCACACGAAGCCTTAAATAAAGCTATTGGTGATATGGGCTTTCCGATGCAAGCGATCACCGATCGTTTGCATAAGCGAGTCGCTTTTTTGAAGACTTTAAGTCGAGAGCGTCAGTTAGCGTTAACCGTTGCTATGGAGCATTTTACTGCCTCATTGGCTGAGTTTTTATTAAAGAATCCTGAAGCGATGGATACCGTTGATCCAACGGTGCGTAAAATGATGCTTTGGCACGCGGTGGAAGAGATAGAACACAAAGCGGTCGCATTTGATGTTTATCGTGCTTTTGTGAATAAAGAATTCATGCGTAAGCGTATTATGGTGGTTGCGGTTGGCGGCTTATTTTGTCGTTTGGCGTATTATCAATTCTTATTGTTGAAGTCAGACCGTCATTTTCCTAGCTGGCGTGAATGGAAAGAAGCGACGCAATTCTTTTGGGGTAAAAAAGGTATTTTGCGCGACAACGTAAAAGGCCTGCGCGAGTTTTTCCATACCGGTTTTCATCCATCGGACATTGATCAAAACTATTTGATTAACGATTGGGAAAAACGTCATCCTGACGTAGCAGAGCTACAAGTAGGTTGAGAGCAGAGCTACAAGTAGGATGAGAACAGAGCTACAAGTAGGTTGAGAACAGAGCTACAAGTCTCTCTCCGTCAGACTAAAACGCCGGTGCTTGCATCGGCGTTTTGCTATCTGTGTTTTGGTCTTTTTGCTGCCATGGCTCGAAACTCCAAAATAGTGCATAATAGCCCGCAAAAATTTAAGGGTATTAATTATGTCTCTCGAAGAAACATTGAGCCAACGTAGCAATGGTGCGTGTGAATTGTGTACGTCTACTAATAATTTGACGGCCTACCAAGTTCCACCTGAGTCTGCGCTGGCAAGTATGGATAACAATATTTTGGTGTGTGACACCTGTGCAGGTCAGATCACTTCTGGTGACTTAGATGCTAATCACTGGCGTTGTTTGAATGACAGCATGTGGAGCCAAGTGCCAGCGGTTCAGGTTGCGGCTTTTCGTTTATTAACCAAATTATCGACTGAGTCTTGGGCCCAAGATGCACTAGAGATGATGTACCTTGATGAAGACACGCGTAAGTGGGCAGAAACCAGCCTCGCGGCAGAACATCGAGAAGTGACGTTAGATTCTAACGGCGCTGCGCTAGCAGCTGGCGATAACGTGACTCTGATTAAAGATTTGGATGTGAAAGGTGCCAACTTTACCGCTAAACGCGGCACGGTAGTTCGCGGTATTTCTTTGTCAGATAACCCACTGCACGTCGAAGGACGTGTAAATGGTAGCCGTATTGTGATTATTGCGGCCTACTGCAAGAAAGCCTAACTGCTGCTACCGCTTGGATTATCAAAATCCTCCACGAGCTGACTCTTGGAGGATTTTTTTATGGCTTATCACGTACAATGTTGCCCGCCCATATCGAACATCGATGTGAGCCGTGACGATTGAGGAATTCTTATGAAAACAGATTTTTGGCTTGAGCGCTGGCAGCGTAACGAAATTGGCTTTCACAAAGACAAAGCAAATCCGGCGTTAGTGAATCACTGGCATACCATGCCTGTTGATATTGGTTGCCGTGTATTTGTCCCTCTATGTGGTAAGACTGTCGATGTCGTCTGGATATTGCGTGAGGGCTATCAAGTAGTGGCTGCCGAGCTGAGCGAAGTGGCTCTGGATGCCTTGGCAGATCAAATTGAAGGCGAATTTGGTTTGGCAGTAGATAAGCAAACGGTGGATGGTTTGATCCTGTATCGTGCCGCCGGAATTCTGCTGATCGGGGGGGACTTCTTCAAGCTAACAGCGCGGGATATTGGTCCTGTGGATGTCATTTATGATCGTGCTGCATTGATTGCATTACCGCCAGAAATGCGTAAAGACTATGCTCAACACCTAATGGCCATTACCCATTCTGCACCTCAGTTGTTAGTCACTGTTGATTATGATCGCGAAGTTATGGATGGCCCGCCATTCGCAATATCGACCAGCGAAGTAAATGATCACTACGGCGCCACCTATCAAATTGATGAGATGGAGTGTCGCGAGCAGATTGATGAAGAGGTGCGTTTTCGAGATCGTGGTTTGAACTCTATGATGCAGACAGTCCATCGCTTGGTCGCTAAGAAATAGTAAAGCGCAGCTTGGTAATGGCACTTAGCTAAAAAAAGCCCACATACGAGTGGGCTTTTTATTGTTCTTCGCCTTCTGTATCGACGGTTACTCGCACGATATTGATCACTTCAATGCTGGTGGCGGTTGGGTAACGCCAGCGCACATTGATATCCCAAAATTGTGCGCCGTATTCACGTTCTGGCTGATGCTTTTGGTAAGCCGGACGCGGGTCTTGAGCCAAACATTGCTCGATTAATGCGATCACTTCTTGCTGCAAACGCTGAGATTGTTGTTCTGCTGCGTGCAAAGCGCCTTCGCGCCAGTTTACTTCGATAAGTTCGGGGGTATCTGGCGCGATATGGTTGTATGCGCTTGCTAAACAATCGGCGTAGGGGACGTAGGGCTTGATATCGATAATAGGCGTGCCATTAAGTAGATCGACGCCACTCACCCATAAACAACTGCCTTCGATCCGTTCTACCTTCACTAATGACTGCCCAATACCATTCGGCCTATGCGTGCTGCGGCTAGCGAATACCCCGATTTTTTCATTTCCGCCTAAGCGTGGTGGGCGAACTCTCAAGCGATGCTCGCTTTGGTTGTTGGGGACACCATGAAAATGGAACAGCAACCAAACATGAGAAACCTGCTCCAAACCTTCCAGCGCTAAAGGCTCGTCATAAGGCGGAATTAGCTCAATTTTGGCGATCGCAGCTGGTGCTAATCCGGGCTGGCGTGGAATAGAAAATTTCTCGCTAAAGGGTGTGTGAGCGATAGCGATAGGGTGGATAGTGAGGTGCACAGAGTGTTGCATAGGTAGGTCCAATATCGAGAGTTGGCAGTATAAGCCCCGTGATTGTTGGCGTCATGCCGACTTTGCATGCTTTTTCTAGTCTATTTACGACGTTTTTGTTTCATAAAGTTACATAAATATCCAATAAAAACACATATTAAGCCCATTTTGACTGGCATACTCGCGCAAATTTGGCCCGTTTGGTCATGTGTTTGGTTCGGGGAGTGATATGAAAGCTATTCTTTTGCGTGCGGGATTTACTGGTGCGTCCATTGTCTTGATGAGTACTGCATACGCGTCGGGCTATAAAGTAAACGAGCAAAGCGCTAGCGGTGTCGGCACTGCCTATGCGGGACGAGCAGCCGTTGCTGATGATGCATCTGTTGTTTTCTATAACCCTGCAGCTATGAGTAAGCTGAAGCGCTCTGAGTTAAGTTTTGGTGCTACCTATATCGATGTTGAAGGTAGCTTTGAAGGTACTCGTACTAACCCTGCAGGTGTACCCGACGCTGCTGAGGGTAATGCCTATGACGATGGTGGCGACTTCGTCCCAAATGCGACGATTCCATTTGTTTATTATGTGCACCCCGTGGACGACAAGGTAGCGTTTGGTTTTGGTATTTTCGCTCCATTTGGAACGCACACTGACTATTCCAGCAATGCTTTGGTTGGTGGGTTTGCCGATGAAACTGAATTAACCACCATCGATTTTCAGCCAACGTTTTCTTATCGTGTGAGTGATGCTTTAGCCATTGGTGGCGGTATCGACATCATGTACGCCCATGGTTTGCTCTCTAAGCAATTAGACTTAGTGCCGTATGTACCAGGTCATCCGCAATTGGGTAATACCGACTATCAAGGCTACGAAAACAAGTTTGAAGTAGAAGGTAATGACTTAGGTTACGGCTGGAACTTAGGTTTGATTTGGGATGTCACGGCGCACACGACGTTAGGCTTTACCTACCGGTCAGAAGTGGACTTAGAATTAGAGGGCGATTCTAAGTTTATCCAGTCATCTGGTGTTGTTGCCTACACTGACCCTGATGGCGAGAGTGGTCCGTATCCTGCCGGTATTTATCCTGTTGATGGGGCTACTAGTTGATTCTCAGGCATCTCGCGTACCTCTCACCACCCCGCGTTCTGCTACTCTGAGTCTGGCGCATCAAGCGACTGATAACTTGCAGTTGCAGGCGGGTGCAACTTGGACGGATTGGTCGGTATTTAAGTACTTCGATATTGTTGCGACCAAGCCGGGCCTAATTGATGACCTGAGTGGTTTAGGCGAAAACTATATTGGTCACATCGTTGAAAAGTGGCACGACACACTCTCTTGGGCTGTTGGTGCTAGCTACCGTATCGATGAGCGTTGGTTGTTACGCGGTGGCTATGCCTACGACGAAGCTCCTGTAAGCGATGATCATCGTACCGCTCGAGTTCCCGACACGGATCGCCAGTGGCTAACGGCGGGTGCTCGTTATGACTTGAATAACGATATTAGCTTTGACTTAGGCGTTGCGTACTTGCTGATTGATGATTCAAAGTTAAATGAATACGACTACGACCTAAACGATCAAGTGTCCGGTGTAGAAAATGCCCAAGGGACCTACGCGCTGGATGCTCTCGGTATATCCTTACAGATGAACTACCGCATGTAAGCGGCCATTCAGTTAGGGCTAGGTATCAAGGCCGGTCAATTTTAGGGTTGACCGGCCTTATTGCATTTGGCGGCGCGACGGTCATGGCTGCACTAAAATGCCTATGTGACAATACTGTCATTGCACGTCTGGCTTGTTATCACCCAGCTAAGTTCTGTGATTTCGGGTATCGTCTTGTACCAACAGAGCAAGGCGTTTAGGCTTGCATCCCAACATGTTGGTTAAGTTATTTCAGGCATTAAGGAATAAAAGGGTATGAGTGGTCAGTTTCAGGATCGAATCCAAGATACGAAAGAGCGCTTGCAGGATTGGTGGGCCGATCGCAGCGGCGGTAGCTCAACAGGTCGTTTAATTGTTGTTTTGGTAGTGCTTTATTTACTCGTCGCCTTAGTGGTTGGCTATTTTTGGAGTACAGAACCCGAGCAGTTTTCTGTTACCGAAGTAGCTGAAAAGCGTGCAGAAGAAATGGGTGTGAAAGTCGTTACGGGTTTTACTACTACTTCGACGCTGATTAAGGTAACAGAGACGTTATTGCACAAGCCTGGTGGTTATCTTAGCAATGATGTTACCCCTCCAGGTGTTTGGTTAGATAACGTTCCTAATTGGGAATTTGGAGTGTTGGTTCAGGTGCGCGATTTTGCCCGAGCATTGCGTAAGGATTTCAGCCGCTCGCAAAGCCAATCAACAGAAGATAAAGATTTAGCGATAGCTGAGCCGCAACTGCATTTTGATGCGGACAGTACATTTATTCCAGACACTGAAGGTGAGTACGAACGCGGTATAGCAGCTCTTCATAGCTACTTAGCCCGTTTATCTGACCCGCAAGAGCCGACGGCACAGTTTTATGCCCGTTCCGATAACTTACGTCAGTGGTTATTTGACGTGGAAACGCGCTTGGGAAGCTTGTCTCAGCGTTTGAGTGCTTCCGTAGCACGACGTCGCTTGAATACTGATGTCGGTGTGCAGCAGTCAACTCCAACCCCTGATGAAGAAGAAGTAAAAACACCGTGGACGGAAGTCGATGATGTTTTCTATGAAGCTCGTGGTACTTCTTGGGCTTTGCTGCAAATATTACATGCTATCGAAGTGGACTTTCGAGACGTACTCGAGAAGAAAAATGCTGCTGTAGGTGTGCGCCAAATTATTCGCGAACTTGAGGGAACGCAGGAGCCAATGGGGTCCCCAGTGATTTTGAGTGGTAGCGGTTTTGGCTTATTTGCTAACCATTCCTTGGTTATGGCTTCTTATATTTCTCGCGCCAACGCAGCTATCATTGATTTGCGTGAGCTTCTGTCTCAAGGCTAGTCAGGTCTGTTACGTAAATTAAAGCCGAGTCATTCCATGTCGGTTATGAAAGGTGATGTGCTTTTTAGTGCATCACCTTTTCTTCTAATTTGACCGCAAGTGTCCTTGATATTCACCTAGCAACTTCCTTACCTTAGCATTCTTAGACATCTACTACACTTTACCGAGTCTTTAGGCATTAATGTCGCGACAGTCGCTTTGTTTTGGCTCAAAATGAAGAGGCACTGGCACGCATGATGTGATCGTCATCAGTGGTCAGTTGTTCAGCAAAAGGCTGTTCCCGTAACCATTCACTAATGTAGGGATCAAAATGAAGACGTATCTAATAATAATAACGTCCTTGATGCTCCTAGCGTGTGGCGGCGGTGGAGCAGGAACGACCACAGCTACCGATTCAGGCGCGGATACAGATACTGGAACCGGTACAAATACTGGAACGGATACAGACACTGGAACGGATACAGATACTGGAACGGATACAGATACTGGAACGGATACAGATGCTGGAACGGATACAGATACTGGAACGGATACAGATACAGATAACGCTCTTGATGTAGAACTAAGAGCATTGTTGACTAATAAGTTATTTGATCCGGTTGAACTAACTTCTCGTGAGTTGCCAACGCCTACTGACCCTATTGCAGAATTAGGCAAAGAACTATTCTTTAGCAAATCACTTAGCTTTGGTGATGATGTCGCATGCGCTTCTTGCCATGACCCTCGTTTAGCAGGTACCGATAATTTGTCTCTGCCCGTTGGAGTAGGAGCGCATAATCCGGATGTCGTCGGGCCGGGACGCAGACATGATGGTAATTTTTACATCGATCCTAAAGCGGATTTTGGACCCAACGTCCCGCGCAATAGCCCAACTACATTTAATATTGCCTTTTATGATAGCGCTATGTTTTGGGACGGACGAATAGAGTCGGTGATGCTAGATTATGATCGCTACATTCGTCTGACCCCGAAAACTGAAAACGGTGTTGATACGCTTATTCGTACTCCTGATAGTTTCGCTAGCGGACCCGATCCTTTGGCGGGGGCGAACTTGACGGAAGCGCAAGCTCGTTTCCCCGTCACATCAACCACCGAAATGCGAGGTTTCGCCTCGGCCTCCGGTGGAACTACTCATGACAGCCGCGATTTGTTAACTCAGCGTCTTATTGATCGTGGTTGGGAATCTTACTTTCGTGACGCCTTTAATGATTACGTAAGTACTAGCGAAGAAATCGTGGGTTATCCTTTTATCGCGAAAGCCCTGTCAGAGTATCAGCGTTCGCAAGTTGCGTTGGATAATCCCTTTTTTGATTATGTTGCGGGCAACGATGACGCAATATCAGAATCGGCGAAACGTGGTGCGACTAAGTTTTTTTCTGACTTACAAGATGGTGGCTGTTACAAGTGCCATACTGGACCTCATTTTACTGACGAAAATTTTTACGTTTTAGCAACACCGCAAATTGGGCGGGGTAAGAATGCCAATGCCAAGGATTTTGGTCGATATAATGTGTCTCGTTCGATTATGGATAGACATGCTTTTAGAACGCCGAGTTTACTCAATGTGGCATTGACAGCACCTTATATGCATGCGGGCAGTTTAATTGATTTAGAAACTGCTATTCAGTGGCACTACACTCCAAGTGATAGTGTTGCTAACTATGATTATTCTTTGGAATCGCTACCTCAATTTTCGGGATTGGGAATTAATACTGGTAAGTATTCGACCAATACAGCGGAAGCGCTTGATTCTGTAGCGCTGCAGTTAACTAGCCCTACACGCCGGACAAAATACACTAAGGGTGCCTTGGATAGCACTGAAATGGCGGACATGGTTGCCTTCTTGCAAACCTTAAGTTCCAACTGTTTACAGGACTTTACTTGCGTTAGTAAGTGGATGCCAGACTACACAACCCCAAGTGTCGATGGGCATCGTTTGGATCCGGAATTGTTGCTAGTGTTCGACAACTCTGCGGTATTTGATATTTCTGTGCCTGATGTTACTGAGGTTGGCACTGGAAATTCCCCCGATTTAGGCGTTGTTCCAACCTATCAGGCGGGCGGGTGTGAAGTTTCTCATGTCGCGACTCCAGTAGAAGCCGACATCATTTATCAATTTCGTAAAAGAACTAATGTTGGCTTTGATGTGGAGCGAACTATTTCCAGCAAAATGTTGGCAAATTTTTATTCTAATTATGAACCCGTTTTAAACACTGGATCCGCCGCGTCAGCAGATTTGGACGGTGATTGTGATTTAGATTTAGTTATCGATAGTGGCGATGTTAATGGCGTTGGTGTTTATCTCAATGACGGCGGGGTATTTACCTTGGCATCAGATAATTTCGGTTTGCCGCTTATCGAGGACCTAGCCCCCGTTGCTTTGGTTGATTTAAATGGAGACGCTTGGCCGGACTTGTTTGTTGGCAACATTTTAGGCAGTACGCCTCGTATTTGGTTTAATGATGGTAAAGGCCAGTTTATTGCACAAACGGATTCTGGCTTTCAGGTAAGTCGTAAAACTTTAAGTGGTGCTTTTTCTGACGTTGATGGTGATGGTGATTTAGATGTATTCCTATCCCATTGGGATCTCGGGGCTCCATTAGAAGAGGTGCACTTGTGGCTCAATGACGGTTTGGGATATTTCACTCCAGCCGGCAGCGAATTTGGATTCTCAGGTCAATTCGGTGAGCGTGATTTCACTTTTACGCCTAACTTTGCCGATATGAATGGAGATGGCTTGACTGACTTGTTAAGCGCCGCTGATTTCTTACGGACTCAAGTTTACCAAAAGCAAGTAAATGGTAGTTTTATCAATGTAACTGATCCATTAGTTATTACCGATGAAAATGGTATGGGTGCTGCTTTAGGCGACATCGATAACGATGGTGATCTCGATTGGTTTATTAGCAGTATTTATGACGAAGAAGTAATGAGTGGTGCTGAAGCCGAAACAGAGTCGAATTGGGGGGCCACTGGTAATCGCTTGTACCGCAATGATTCTGTGCCTGGCGAGAGTATTGTCCTGAGTGATATAACTGATTCAAGCGGCGTTCCCAATGGTAACTGGGCTTGGGGTGCTTGCATCAAAGATTTTAATAATGATGGTTGGCTCGATATCTACCAGGTTAATGGCTACGGTTATAAATATGACGGGTTTGATTATGATTTGTTGCCTCTATTAAGTGATATCGGTATATCCAATATCGAGGATTTGATGGCGGCTGATTATCAATCGGCTGATGAGTTTGTATCTGCTGTATTTGATTCAATTGGTGATTATTCAGAGTTTCTTACTCGTTTTGGAATCGACTTTGGATCGGATGCAACTTTAATATCTAGACTTTCTGAGTTTTATTTAGCTGCCTTTGCAATTAAGAATACTGAATCAAAATGGTCGGAATTCCAAAATAAACCTGCTCATTTATTTATGAATAATAAAGATGGCTCCTTTAATGAGGAGGCAGCTTTAAAGCAAGTGGATGATACCGGTGAAGGACGCGGTGTGGTATGTAACGATTTTGACCGTGATGGTGATATCGATATTTTAATTATTAATAACACTGGAAAGCCGACTTACTATGAGAATCATCATCGTCGAGTTGCTAATGTTTGGGACAACTTCCTAAATTTACAGTTACGCGGAGATGGCGGTAATCGTTTTGCTTATGGCGCTAAAGTGTATGCGTATACCGCAGCAAATATCGGAGGCGATCTTGTTGGTTTAGGCGAGTTAAATCAATATCGTGAAATGCGCTTTGAAAATAACTTTATTTCAAATAATGCCCCTGAATTGCATTTTGGCTTAGCAGCGCATTCTAAAGTAGATACTTTACGAGTTGAATGGCCAAACGGCACGGTGACAGAGTTAACTGACGTGGATGCGAATCAATTTATGGTATTGCAACAACCCGCGATTCCGTGATGCTCGATCTGAATCAGTTGAGTGTTTTTATTCGCGTTGTCGATGAAGGCAGCTTTACGTCAGCAGCGAAATCACTCGGGATGACTAAGTCTCGAGTGAGTCGCATGGTCGCCGAACTGGAGGAGGCGTTAGGCGTTCGCTTGTTACAGCGAACAACGCGCCAGCTTCACCTTACTGAGGTTGGCCATGCCTACTACTCAAGTTGCTCGCAAAGCGTCAAGGAGGTACACGAAGCGCATCGCATGATAGCGGATCGCGAAGCTAGCCCCCAAGGCATATTGCGTATCGTTGCTCCGGTTATCGCGGGTAGTGGATTAATGGGGCATTACTTTGCCCGCTATCAACGTCTATATCCTGATGTTCGTATCGAAGCTACTTACACCGATAGGCAATTTAATCTTATTCAAGATGGCTTCGACCTTGGTGTTTATATTGGTGTTCAGCCGGATTCTTCTTTAATTTTTCGAACCATCACCGAATCGAATTCTGTTATTTGCGTAAGTCCTGCTTATTTAGCTGAACATGGTACTCCGCAAGTACCTGCCGATTTGACCAATTTGCGCTCGGTAAAGATTGGCGAGGGCAAGCAGCCTCTGCATCTAGCGCTGACCCACAAGCTAACCGGTGAAGCGGTTGAAGTGGATATCCAAACTAATATGGTCACTAATCTAATTGCAGGCGCCATCAATAGTATTGTTCATGGCGCTGGAATTGGTGAGGTACCTTATTTATTAGCGGGTGAAGAAATTCTTTCTGGGCACCTGATACCTATATTGCGTGACTGGGAAATACGCCCTCAGCCGATCTCATTGGCTTACCCATCACGTCAGTACTTACCGAAAAAAGTTCGTCTATTCATTGATTTTATGGTCGATGAGCTAGCGCAGGTTGACGAAATCATTAAAAAATTAGATACGCCTGAAGAACAATTATCGGCGTTTCGCGCACACCTTCTGAAGCAATAGTCACTTCCATCGCTCTGATGAAACCTCGTCTTTGCGCTGACTCCTCACTGTAACAAAGCTGTCATAAGTTCGTAGTAAATTGCCCCCACTCATCTTTTGGCTGTGATCGTCTGATTGCAGTGTGCGTTTTAATTTACATCCTCTGGGGGACATGATGAAACCAACTCGAGTGCTGCTAACTGCAGCGTCGTCTTTGCTGGCTTCAAATCTTATGGCAGGCGAAGCCGTCTTTTATGTAACGGAAGACGGCAACGCTATGCGCGATATTGCCGTTAGCGTAAATGGTCAGAAGCAACTAGTGAATAGTGCTGGTTTCGCGACATTCGACATTCCTGCCGGTGCTCATCAAGTCGAGCTGTCTCAATTTGGAGAATGGTTGGGCGAATTTAATTTCGACACGGCCAGCAGCGAAGAAAATGCTGAAGTTCAAGTCGACATCGTCGGTGGCGAAGCCATGCCAGAGGTCAAAGTGTATTTGCCAGGTCAGGTTGATGCGATGGCCGTCGGCCAGATCGCTGGTGCTTTGATGTCTGATGAAACCGGTGGCCCAGTGAGCGGCGCGCGTATTGCCATTGAAGGCACGGATCAAGCGGTAATGACCGATGACAACGGTGAGTTCGCGTTTGAACTTCCTCGTGGTGAATATGCATTAACGATTGCTCATCCGAATTACGGCAAGCGCGATGTTAGCGGTCTACGCGTGATGAGCGGAGTCACGACTGGCGTCAACATGACCATGAGCTTGTCTGGCAATGGTGTAATTGAAGAAGTCGTCGCGGTTGGTTCGTATATTCCTTCTACTGCGACCGCCCAAGAGCGCGATTCCTCTGCGGTATTAGATGCCATCGGTTCTGAGCAAATGTCACGCTTTGGTGATTCATCTGCTGCCTCAGCGCTAACTCGTGTTGCTGGTGTTTCTGTTGTCGGCGGGCAATTTGCGGTTGTACGCGGTCTGGCAGGTCGTTATATCTCCTCGACACTTAACGGCAGCCTAATGCCAAGTACTGACCCTATGCGTCGTGACGTTCCGTTAGATTTATTCCCTGCGAGCGTATTGGGTGGCATTGATATTCAAAAGAGCTTCACTCCAGATCTGCCAGGTGATTCAACGGGTGGTTCTATTGGTATGACAACCAAAGGAATGCCTGATGTTACCGGTGGTAAAGTCAGTGCGACGCTAGGTATGAACTCGCGCACAACCTTTAGTGATGTGAATGGCTATGAAGGTGGCGGTACGGATTTTCTAGGTGTTGACGATGGTACGCGTGAACAACCGTCGTTTGCCGAAAGCTTTACTGATGGTGGTAACGCGTTTCCACGAGGCACTACTTCAGACGAAAAAATTAATTTTACTCAGTCATTTGATCATACCTACGGCGTACAGCAGGTTGAAGCTAAGCCGGCTCGTGGATTTTCAGTATCGTTTGGTACTTTAAATGAAGAAGGTGATGCTGCCACCGGAACCTATGGTGCATTTAGCTACAACGATAAATGGACTGCACGTCATGACGCTGAAACTAACGATTCGGGTGTTGTTGGAAATTATGAGCGTACGGCTCGTAAAATCGATATGGCGGGTTACTTCTTCTACGGTTACGAAGGCGCGAACTCGGAATACCAAAGCCGTACATTATTGTTACGTAAAACTGACGACACGATTAAAACGGCTTTAACGAATGACGTAGCGAACGACAAAGAATTCGCAAAAACCACTTTGCAATGGGTGGAACGTCAGTATCTAGGACAACAATTCTCGGGTACCCACCACTTCGACGGTTTTGGCGACGACTCAGTTGCATGGCGTCTTGGTGTTGCGCAAACCTCTCGTTACGAGCCGGATCGTCGAGCTTATCGTTATAGTCGTACCACAACGGGTGCCGGTGATTTTTCTCTTGAAGGTTCTATCGAACGTCGCTATTCCGACCTAACTGAAAGTACTTATGATCTTGGCGTCGATTATACCAGCGAAATATTGCTCGATAATTGGATGGTACGTAATAAAGCCGGTCTTTCATTTACGACTAAAGATCGTGAAGTTGATTTAGCTCGGTATGCGAGCAATACAGTAACAGCGCCGGTTGATGCGACCAAAACACCGGATGAAATTTTTAATGATGCAAATATTGAAAGTGGCTTAGTGTCGTTCGCGGGTTCAACAACTCCGACTGACGATTATAAAGCGAATGAAGATATATCTGCAGTCTATCTTTCTAGCGAACTAGACATGGACACCGTCAGTGTTCTAGCCGGTCTGCGTTATGAAAGCGTTGCACAAGAATTAACCTATCCAGGTAAAGAAGAAAATTCGACTAGCAAATTAGATAACAGCTATGTCTTGCCAGTTATTTCTGCCAACTGGCGCGTTAGTGAAGATACGCAGGTGCGTGCGAGTGCTACTCAAACGGTATCCCGCCCAGGTATTACCGAGCGTTCGGAATCTGTTCAGTATGATCCAGAAACCGATAAAGAATTAATCGGTAATCCGGATTTAGAAATTTCACATATCGATAACTTTGATCTGCGTGGCGAATATTACTTCTCTGATGAAGAAAGCGTTAGCGCTGCACTATTTTATAAAAACATTACTGACCCAATCGAACGCGGAGTTCCTGATGCTGATGGTTCTGCAGCCGAAGGTTATACCTTCCGCAATGTACCAAGTGCAGAGTTGAGTGGTTTGGAATTAGATTTCCGCGTGAATTATTTAGAAACCGATTCATTAAGCGCATTTGTGTCTGGAAATATGGCCTACGTTGATTCAAAAGTGGATCTCGCAGGTACTGATGCAGAGCGTTTAGAAGGCGTTTCATCACGCGAATTACAGGGGCAGTCTAAATATCTCGGTAATTTACAACTTGGCTTCGATGAATTGGCTACCGGTCAATCTTTAACCTTATTGGCTAATTATTTTGATGATCGTATTTATGCGACATCTCGCGGTGACGGTGGTGCAATTATTGAGAAAGGACGTATGACATTTGACGTCGTTTATCGCTATGACGTGACTGAGACATTCCTCGTAAAAGCGAAAGTATCGAATATTACCGATGAAGCCGTACGCTACACCAAAGATGGTGTTGATTACGAAAAATATTACGAAGGTACAGATTTTAGTGCCTCCGTTGAGTATCAATTTTAAGACTGTAATTTAATTGCAACATAAGTGCGTAAAACTATACGCACTTTATAAGCTAGTAACTCGATTTAAGAGGATTTAATAATGACGTTCGAAAAGAATTATTTGGCGGTTGCTTTGGTAGCAGCAAGCCTTGTGGGTTGTGGTGGCGATAGCAACAATAGCTCTTCTGACACAACTAATCCAAGCCCTAGCTATAGCTTTTTAGATTGTAATACAGCAGGTGATGAGTGCTACGTAACTGGCACTATCAATGAAGATTTCACTATGTCTGCTGACGTGAAATACATTTTGGAAGGTTTGGTACGTGTTGGCCGCGGTAACATCGCTTTCACTGCGCCTTCAGACGTAACAGCGGCTCAAAACGACGGTGTAACACTGACTATCGAAGCTGGCTCTGACGTACGTGCCGAAAATTCAGGTATTCTGGTTGTTACTCGTGGTTCTAAGCTGATGGCAGAAGGTACTGCTGCTGCTCCGATCACTTTCAGTTCAGTTGATGAAGGTTTAGACGGTATGGCGGAATGGGGCGGCGTGATCGTTCAAGGTTTCGCTCCACAATACGGTCAAGGTAACACTGGCGCTTGTTTTGCTGAAGGTCCAGATGATACTGCGGTTTATACTGAAACTGCAGTATGTAACGTAACTGGTGAAGGCGGTGACGGCGTTGGTAAATACGGCGGTAATATCCCAGGCGATAATAGCGGTGTTATTAAATACGTTCGTATCGCAGAAGCTGGTAAATCAGTAGGTGTGGATAACGAAGTTAACGGCTTAACTTTGATGGGTGTTGGTCACGGCACTACGATCGATTACATCCAAGTACACAACAACTTGGACGATGGTATCGAGTGGTTCGGCGGTACAGTTAACGTAACTCACGCGGTATTAACTGGTAACGACGACGACGATATCGATTTCGATTCTGGTTACATGGGTAACGTACAGTTCGCTATTGTTGTTAAAAACCAAACACCTGGTGCAACGCATAGCGGTTCAAACGACCCACGCGGTATCGAAGGTAACTCAGACAAAGCTAAGTCAGAACAAACTCCACAAACTCACGCTGCAATTGCTAACGTGACTTTGATTGGTGGCGAAATCAACGACGGTCAGCCAGGTATCAAACTACGTGGTCAAGTTGAAGCGGATCTTGCTAAAATCGTTGTAACTGGTTTCACTTCAGGCTGTTATGAAATGAAAGATTCTGAAGAAACTAACGTTTCTGTTCAGGACTTAATTTGTGACGGTACTTTGACTCTTGCTAAAAATGATGAGCCAGCTTCTGGTACTCCAGTATCATCAGCTGCTGCGATCACGTTTAACGCTGCTGGCGCTGCACAGAACGCTGAAGTAACTGATGGTATTACTGCTGACTTTACTGCAGTAGATAACGGTTCAAACTTCGCTTTCGAAGCAACAACTTATGCTGGTGCGGTTAACCCAGATGGTACAGACGATTGGACTACTGGCTGGATTATCCCAGGTTCTTTGGATGCATTAACTTCTGTTAACGCTCCAGAATAAGAACCTAGCTCCAATGAAAACGGCGCCTAAGGGCGCCGTTTTTTTTGTTTATTTTTTCTTCTAATTAGTCTCTAAGCCGCATATTTATTGGCTGTCGTAGAAAGTCCTGTCATAAAAATGAAGTCGTTTTGTCATGTAATAGAACTGTCATCAAACGCAGGTATGGTGTCTCAGAATTTTTAAGTAGTTGCCTCCGCTCTAGCGTAGGCCGACGTCACCATAGGTAACCATCATGGCCAAGCCAATGCGATCCAAAACTCTTCTAGTTACTGCGTTGCTCAGTGCAAGCGCTGTAATCGGCAGCTCCGCTGCATACGCTGCAAACACAGTCGATAAAGCCCTTAACGAAGGCGTAGAGCGCGTTGCTAACGCGCAGAAATCGCAGCAAAAAATAGATTCAATTGATAGCACTACGCGTGAAGCAGAGCGTGAATATCGTGCCATCGCCAAAGAAATTGAAGGCTTAAACGTATACGTTTCGCAGCTTGATCGTCAGTTAAATGCCCAACAGCGAGAACTGGGTAATATCGAGGAAAGTATTGAGCAAGTGACCTTGGTTGAACGCCAGATTACGCCACTAATGCTGCGTATGATTGACGCCATTGATCAATTTGTTGCCGCTGATGTGCCTTTCTTGAAAGAAGAAAGATCGAAGCGTGTCGCCAAATTAAAAGATTTAATGGGCCGTTCTGACGTTACCGTTGCCGAGAAATATCGCAAGGTAATGGAAGCTTACCAAGCTGAAGTTGACTACGGTCGCACGATTGAATCCTATCGTGGCAGCCTAGCGAATAACGGTACTGAACGCGAAGTGGATTTCCTTCGTGTTGGACGTATTGCCTTGATGTATCAGTCATTGGATGGCCAAGAATTAGGTATGTGGAATACCGCTAGTAATGCTTGGGAGCCAATGGATGCGGCTTATAAAAGTAAATTAATTGCGGGTATTCGTATCGCTCGTGAACAAGCCGCTCCAGATCTTATTAAAGTACCGGTTGCCGCCCCTCAGGAGGCCTACTAATGAAATTATCTAACCTATTTCTAGCTGCAACTTTAGCTCTTAGCTTAGCGCCTTCAGTTAATGCTGAGCCAGTAGGCGTTGATTCTTTGTTGAACCTAGTTGAACAAGGGCAGGCACGTGACGATAAAGCCTTTAAAGCGCGTTTAAATGAATTTAATCAGTCGCGTGCACAGCAAGAAAAAATGCTGGCTGATGCCAAAGCAGAGCGTACTCGCCTTGAAAATTTAAGTGCGACTAAGGAAGGTCAGTTTCGCGACCAAGAAACCAAGATCGCGGATGCTCAAGAGCGTTTAACCAACCGTATGGGTAGCTTGAAAGAGTTGTTCGGCGTTCTGCAACAAGTGGCTGGCGATACTAAAGCTGTTTTTGAAGGTTCTGTGGTTAGCTCTGAATTACCTGGTCGCGAAGCATTTTTAACCGACCTTATTCAAACGGCGGGATCTACTTCTAAGTTGCCGTCGATCGAAGAACTAGAAAAGCTTTGGTTCGAAATGCAGCGTGAAGCAACGTATAGCGGTCGTATCTCTAAGTACAATGCCGAAGTTGTATTGCCTTCAGGTGAAACCGTTGCACGTCCAGTAGTTCGCATTGGCGGCTTTAATGCCGTGTCTGGCGGTAAGTATTTAAACTGGGATCTAGAAACGGGTCGCTTGGTTGAGCTTGATAAGCAACCGGGTAGCCGTTATACCGACCCTGCGGCTGAATTAGAAGCGGCTACTGGTTCGGCTATGACCGGCTTTTGGATTGATCCATCACGCGGTCAGCTATTAAAAATTATGGGTCAATCGCCAGAGCTTGGAGATCGTGTGGATCAAGGTGGTGTGGTTGGTTACATCATTATTGTTTTAGGCGCTATCGGTATTGCTTTAGCTATCTGGCGCATGATTGTTCTTAACCTTGAAGCGATGCGCATTCGTGCACAAATGAATAACGAAAGTGCAAACGAAAATAATGCGCTGGGTCGTGTTATGGCAGTATTTAATGCTAACAATAAAGCCGATACCGAAACATTAGAATTGCATTTGGGCGAAGCCATTGCAGCTGAAATTCCGCGCCTAACTCGCGCTATTGGTTGGATTAAAATCATCTCTGTTGTTGCACCGCTGTTGGGTCTGTTGGGTACTGTCACCGGTATGATCGACGTATTCGAAACCATGTCATTATTCGGCACTGGCGATCCTAAATTAATGGCGGGTGGTATTTCTCAAGCCTTGGTGACCACTGTTCTCGGTCTAGTTGCGGCGATTCCGTGTGTGTTCTTACACACTTTAACGAATAACCGTAGCCGTGAATTAATGATGATTCTGGAAGAGCGCGCCACTGGGATTTTGGCACGTCAATCAGAACAGACTCAGTCATCAGCTAAAGCGGCGTAACCATTATGTTCGGTGAATTTTACGAACCGGTTTATCTGTTTATGGAGCGTGGAGGCGACGTCCTCTACGCCATCTTCGGATTAATCCTGATCTTGTGGTTGATGGTCCTAGAGCGTGCTGGTTACTTTATTTTCTCTCACCGTGCTGCGTTAGCAGCAGCTAAGCAAGAGTGGGAAGCACGTAAAGAACGCACATCTTGGGCAGCTCATCAAATTCGTCACGATTTAATTACTGGCTTAAATATCGGCCTGCAAGCAAATATGAGCACCATTAAAATGCTCATAGGTTTGGCGCCTTTATTTGGTTTGCTCGGTACGGTAACCGGCATGATTGAAGTATTTGATGTGATGGCTTTTATCGGTAATGGCAGCCCTAAAGCGATGGCTTCGGGGATTTCGAAGGCAACTATCCCAACGATGGCTGGGATGGTTGGCGCACTTACTGGTGTATTTGCTCAGTCGCTGCTTGATCGTTATATCAAACGCGAAAAAATTAGGCTCGAAGACCAATTGACCTTCGACCATTAACAGAGACTTTTTGCTATGAAACGTAGTTTCTCAAACTTGACCCCCGCAGCAGAAGAAGGCGAGATCGATATCACGCCAATGCTCGACGTGGTTTTTATTATGCTTATTTTCTTTATCGTAACGGCATCGTTCGTTAAAGAATCCGGTATCGAAGTTAATCGCCCAGATGCAAGCACAGCGCAATCTAAGCCGCGTGCCAATATTTTGATCGGCATTAACGATATGAATGAAATTTGGATCAATAAGCGTCGCGTTGATGCGAGTCAGGTACGCGCCAACATCGAGCGTATGCACGCGGAGAATCCTCAAGGAACTGTGGTCATCCAAGCGGATGAAGAGGCCACGACCAAGACTCTAGTTGCGGTTATGGATGCGGCACGTCAAGCGGGCGTTTACGACGTATCCTTGGCTACAGAGGAGCGCTGATTATGTCTGCAGCAATCTCTACGATGCCTGCAACCGTATTGCGTTTCGCTATTGCACTGGTGGTGGCCGTTGTTGCCACCTTTGCGGTGTTTTGGATGATGCAAAGTTTGATTAGTACCGGAGGTTCGGTATTAAACGAACAAGATTTTGGTCGTATTCAAAGCTTTGTGATGGATAAGCCTGATGATGATGTGCAGACCAAAGAGCGCGCACCGAAAAAGCCGCCAGTAGCGCAAAAAGAACCACCGAAACCCGATATGCCGAAGCCAGAAATGTCGCAGGCGGATACGTCCAGTATGGATATGGGTGGGTTTCAGATGGCGAACAATTTGACCGTTGATGCTGGATTAACCGGTGGAACAGGCGACGGCGAGTATTTACCGATTGTTAAGGTTGCGCCGACGTATCCTCGTCGTGCGGCCCAGCGTGGCATTGAAGGGTATGTGGTCGTTGAGTTTACGGTATCGACCTTAGGGACTGTGATTAATCCTACAGTGATTGAATCGGATCCCCCAAGCGTATTCGATAGCGCAGCTATTAATGCCGCCAGTAAATTCAAGTACAAGCCGAAAATGGTGAATGGTACGCCGGTAGAAGTACCTGGTGTACGAAACATCATCCGTTTTGAGTTGGATAAAAGCCGATAGAGGGCTAATGCTATGAAAAAATTAACGTTAACTTGCTTATTATTGAGCATGGTTATGGCCGCCACTATTGCTGCAACACCGATTATCTCGGTTGCGCAAGCAGCAGAAGGAAGTTCCAGTGAAGCGCCTTCTAAGCGAGTGCGTAGAACTCAGACCTTACGTCCTGAGATTTATGAAAAATTGGAAGCTGCGCGAGTTCATGCTGATGAAGGTAGGCCAACGGAAGCTCTCAATGCTTTGGCGGCTCTAGAAAAACGTAAGCGTAACTCTTACGAGCAAGCAATGACTTACAACATGTATGCTTACGTGTATTTTAACCAAGAGCAATTGGATAAAGCGGCGCAAGCATACGAACAAGTATTAGCGGTCAATAATATTCCTGAGAGTTTGGAGCAAACCACTCAATACAGCTTGGCTAAGCTGTATTTAATGGGAGAGAAGTACGAGAAAGCGATTTCAGCTCTGAATAAATGGTTTGCCATGGTGGCTGAACCCGGCAGCGAAGCCTTTATTTTGCGCGCGCAGATGAATTTTCAGTTGGAAAAATATGCGGCGGCATTGCCTGACGTAGAAAAAGCGATTGCCATGAAAAAGGAACAAGGCAACCCACCAGAAAATTGGTTTTTGTTAGAGCGCGCAGCACTGTATCAAAACAAAGATTTCAAAGGTTTAGCGCGTTGTTTACAAGACCTAGTTGCTTTGTATCCTAAAGGTGATTATTGGGTGCAACTAGCGGCGGTGTACAGCGAGTTGGGGCAGCCTAAAAAGGAATTATCCGCTCTCGAAACGGCCTACGATCAAAAGCTACTGACGCGGGAAAATGAGCGTATTAATTTAGCCCAAGCTTTATTAGGTCAGGATGTGCCTTTTAAGGCAGCGATGGTCATTAAAGCAGGGATGGATGAGGGCGTGATAGAATTATCCGCGCGCAATTTATCTTTATTAGGCGATGCTTGGATGTTGGCCAAAGAATACGACAAAGCCATTGAAATTATGGGTAAGGCTGCGGAAAAATCGCAAAGTGGTAAGGATTACTACAAACTTGCGCAAATTCATACCGAGCGTCAAGAATGGGAATTAGCATTAAATAATGTTGATAAAGCAATTAAGTTAGGCGGGTTAAGCGCACCGTCTCAAGCACTTATTCTTAAGGGCTTAGCCCTATATAACTTGAACGAGTTGGATCATGCTGCGGCTGTGTTTGCCGATGCGGCTGAGTATCCTGAGGCCAGTGCCGCCGCTCGTCAGTGGGAAGATTACATCGACAGCGAACGTAAACGCTTAGAATATATGGCGTCTTCAGAGCTTTAATTTTACGCTCTAAGATAATATTTTTACCCCGTCTGTATTTGTACAGCGGGGTATTTTTATTTTAGCGATATTGATTTTAGAGCTATTTTTTCTTTGGCGTCCAAGCCCAAATCATTTCCGCTTTTACGGTTTCCGTTCCCGTTTCATCGGTAATCACCACAGGAACGGTAATATCGCCTTTGGGTGTATTGCGTACGTATTCGAGCTGTTCCTCACTAAAACTAGCAACGGCGGTCATATCGCCTGATGCGCGCTTTAAATAAGTCAGTTCCATACTGCGAATTACCAAAATGCGGTCATCGGGAACGGTCATACCTGTCATAAAGCCAGTTGCAGATTCAGCTAATAACGCCATTGCTGCAGCATGAACGCTACCGATATGGTTTTGCACTTTACGACGATTTTTTAAGCGAATAACACAGGTTTCTGGGCGCAGTGTTTCTACTCGACACGATGCAGTACCTGCAAATCGAATAATTTTTCCTAAAATAAATGAACGAACGGTGGGCTGCAGGCCGCTAGGTAGACGTTCAATTTGGCGCATGACTTTACTGAGACGGTTCATAGATTACTCGTTTATAGGTTGTATTGGGCCATAGGCTAGCGCGCAGAAGCTTGTATGTACATGGCCGTTAAGCCTTTATGACGGCGCCGACTTTGCAGCACGATTTTTCTTAAAGCATCGGGTAGATCAGTATCCGCTATTGGCATAAAGCCTAGCCGTTGATACCAGTCATGCAGGTGGGGCAATGGTAGCAAATAGAGGGGGATGTTCGCATGTTGTCGTTGCCATAGGTCTGTAGCATGGTATACGACATGGGCACCATAGCCCTGCTGGCGCAGTAGTGGCAAAGTACATACATGGCGAATGAGTCCATATTCGGGATTTATTTGAATGCGTGCGACACTGATTAACTCAGTGTCTAAATAGACGCCAGCGAGTAAATCAGAAGGCGCGGCGCGCCCAGAATATACAGCGGCTTTATAGAGTTTGTTGGCCTCTGTCATAGAGGCCAAACCTAATCTCATATTATTTGGTAGAGGCGATAAATTCGGATAAAACGTGGGCACTTTCTTCCGGTATTTCTAACATAGGGGCGTGACCAACGTTGGGAAATAGTGAAACTTGCGCCTGCGGTAGGTATTGTTTGAATACTGGAACAGCCGATACATCAAGTATGCGATCTTTTTCTCCCCACATAATGAGCGCTGGCATAGTGGCTTTTGCGGCTAAGGTTTCGGGGAAGTTACTCTCATTCATACGAGTACGCGTCGCGAGTAAATCGGTAAAAATCTCTTGGTTAATTTCAGCACGATTGATTGTTTCCCGCGCAAGGGCTGGACGTAGAGGCCATGGCAAAAATGGCTGAATTTCCATAACCATTTGCATGCGCTTCTCAAAACTTTCTTCATCTGTTGCGATTAACGGATTGGTGCCTCGCTCCAGTGCCTCGTAGTATTCGCTTTTGTTTTCACCATCGATACCTGCGGAATCCATTAGTGTCAGGCTCAAAATTTGCTCTGGGTGATCGACTGCATAAATAGCACTAATAGCACCGCCCATAGAATTTCCAGCGATATGGAATTGGTTTAGACCCAAGTGAGCGACTAGCGCGTGTAGGCGTTGCGCCTGTAACTCTAAATCGTAATTACCACTTGTTGGAGCGGGAGTATCACCATGTCCAGCTAAGTCTGGAATGATTAGGTGATAATCATCGGGTAATTCCATCGCGAATTTTAACCAAGCATCTTTATTGGCTGAAAATCCATGCACCAACATAACCGCAGGCCCGCTACCTTTGCGTTCAAGGTAGGTCATGTCGACATCTACCGTATGTGTTTTTTCGACTTCTAGATGAACGGCTCCGCGGCCCATATCAATGACTTTAGAATATAAAGCGTCTTGTTGGCCATTGGTGCACCCAGTGGTTAATACGGCAGAAAAAATGGCGCAGCCAAATAGTGTTTGAGCGAGATTAAAGCGTTTCATGTCAGTCCTCGGTTTATTATTGTGTCAGTGCTGCAGAGAGTTCATTTACTTGCTGAATAGCGCCAAGTAGATCATCGGCATCCAGTAAGGCCCCCGGTTGGCAGGCCAGCAGCATGCCATCTGACCATTCAATGTGAAGGTGCGGATGTGCCAAAAGCCACTCTATGGCCTTATAAGATAACCATTGCTTCATATGATGCACAGGTTCAGATTGAATAGACCAAGAGGCTAGTTGACTCGGCTTATCGTCGCGATCATGGAGTTTTAACGGTGCTTTGAGCTGATCAGTGAAGGTATCGAGGGCTAACCAGCGCTTGTAGCTCAAGGCGATACGACCGCGGAATGCGAGTGGACATTCCATAATAATCAATGTTTGCGTGTAGGTTTGGCTAGCGGCAATGACGGTGCAGTCGAATGCAGTAATTTTTTTAGTGTCATGGTCGGTTGTTAACGTACCTTCAATAAAGTGCGGACAATGACGATACTGACTGCAGGTCAAAATTAAAAAATCAGCGCTGCGGATATGACGATCGGCGGCGACGTAGGGTTCGTAGCGATAGCCTTGTTGATGAGCGAGAATGCGTAACTTTCCACCTCTGCGACCTCGGTCGACTACCATTGGTAGCACTAGCAGGCCGATAATAACGGCAATAATGAGAATACTTAAAACGAAGGTGGCCATTGCGGCTCCTGATGGGCTTACTCAGTGTAATATGCCTACTTTCTAACTTGATGTTAAGGAACGCTTTGTCATGGCGAAAGCTCCAGCCATTTTAACGGAAGTACTATCGACGCAATGTGGTCGAGGTATCGGTGTACTAACACTGAATGTGCCTAAAGCCATGAATGCGGTTGATTTGGATATGGTCAATGCCATTGATGAGCATATGAAAGCTTGGCAAGACGACGCCAATATCGTTGCTGTCATTATGCGCGGTGCCGGTGAAAAGGCGTTTTGTGCCGGTGGTGATATTCGTAAACTGTATCGCAGTATGATGTTAAAAGGGCGTACTCAGTATCGCTATGCCGATGATTTTTTTCGCGCAGAATATCGAAAAAACTATGTTCTTCACCAGTTTACTAAACCCTTGATTGCCTGGGGACAGGGCTTTGTTATGGGGGGAGGGTTAGGTCTATTTGTTTGTGCTAGCCATCGTATCGGTACGGAATCACTGCGCTTAGCTTGGCCTGAAGTTAGGATTGGTTTATTTCCTGATGTGACCGCTACTTGGTATTTATCCCATATGCCTGCGCCATGGGGACTGTGGATGGGGTTGACCGGTAGCCTGATGAATGCAAGTGAATGCAAACAGCTCGGCTTAACGCATTATGCAATGGGCAGTGAGCAATGGCAGGGCATACTGGAACTAGTGACCAATTTGCCTTGGCAAGACAACATAGCGCGTAATCATCAAGAGTTACGTAAGGGCTTGCAGCAATTAGAGCAAACGACGACCAGTGAACTGCCTGCTGCGCGATTAGAAGCCAATGAAGAGCAAGTTAATAAGTGGTTAGAGGGTGATGACCTTGTTGCAATAGCAAAGCGCATGAGTGCTTATAAGGGCGGCGATGAATGGCTGCAGCAAGGGATAAAAAATTTACAGCAAGGTTGCCCAGCCACTGCTCATATTGCCATGGAGCAGATACGTCGCGGTGGGTTTATGAGCTTGAAAGAAGTGGTCGCATGGGAGTTGGATATTGCCTGGCAGTCGGTTCGTCATCCTGATTTTGCGGAAGGGGTTCGCGCTATGGTGATTGATAAAGACTTTAAGCCCCAGTGGCAGCACAAAGACATTCAGTCTGTGCCACGCAGCTGGGTGGAAGAATTGCTCCGTTCACCGTGGAAGGTAAACGAACATCCTTATGTCGATATCTAAGAGGTTCTTATAAGGTTCTGATATACAGTTCTCTGTTTAAGCATTACCAAAAGCGGCTTGTGTAGCGTCGATTTCTTCATTAATTGCCTGCCATTGCGGTTCGACATTGTCAGCATCTAATCCTAGTTGCTGGAACGAGTGCAAATTATCGCGATCAACTTGCCCTAGAGGATGGTCGGTACCGGCAAAGTGCTGAATGACGGCAACTTGCACTATGTCGGTAAAGTCTACCTGTTCGGATTTTCTGGTTAAGTCTTGGTATTGCTTTGGAACGCGCACCAGTTCGTCAGAAAAATCCCAGCTTTTGAGAATATATGCACCGATATGCGGATGCAGCCGCTCGATAACATGATCGAGCGACATACTATCGCTCATTAAGCCTTCGTTATTTTCGGCATACGCGAGAATCGGTAGCACACCGATTTGATGCACCAAACCGGCGAGCAATGCTTGATCTGACGGTAATTTGGTAAAATGCCGAGCTAGTACTTGGGCGGATGAGGCTATTTCAATCGCTCGTGACCAACATGCACGCATGCGAACATCAATCGCATCGTTAGTGGCCTGAAACATTTGCGCCATGGCTAAGCCAATTACTAAATTGCTGGTGTAATCAATGCCTAAACGTGACACGGCAGTAGTGAGGTCGTTAATAGCGATGCTACTGCGTAACATGGGGCTATTGGCAATACGCAGTAATCGCGCCGTGAGTGCAGGGTCTTGGCCGATGATGGACGAGATATCATTGATGGTGGCATCTTCATCCTCTGCGACTTCGCGAATTTTCAAGGCAATTTCAGGTAAGGTTGGAAGGACCAAGCGGTCTTCACGAATCTGCTGAACAATATCGTCCTTTACTTGCTGCACTAGCGACTGAGACATGAGCGGGCCTTTTGAGTTTTCTGCCCGCGTGGCCGGGCATTTAGCTGTCTGAACTCTCAGTATAGAAAACCCTGAGCAAAGTGACGGGGTTTTCAGCAATCATCGCTGCGATTTCTTGTTCTTCGCCATTAATTACCGCTAAGGCTTCCGTATGAGAGGTGCCTTGGCAAATACTGGCCAATTCACCAAGAGTTTTACCAGCATCGTTGTTGATTGTTGTCATGGGCGCAATATTGGTATCTGCCGGTAAGGTGAAGCGATAGAGGGCGCGCTTGCTTTTACCTAGATACTGTAAGCGCGCAACAATTTCTTGGCCGGTGTAGCAGCCCTTAGAGAAGCTCACTCCTTGATGCTGTTGCCAGTCAATATGTTGTGGCACCCATTCTTCGCGACTGTAATCGTTAACCCAAACGAGCCCGGCGTCGATATCGGCTAAGTGCCAGTCTTTCGATGAACATAAGGGGTGACCAGTAAGCCAAGCATCTGCTTGGTCCATATTGCACCAGAATTCGGTGCGGTTATCCGGCCATTGGAGGCAAAGGCCGTCGGCATCGGCAATAACAGTATGCGCGGCTTGTCGCGTGGATTCTTGCCCTAGCTCAGCCAGTACTACCCAATCTTGGCGCTCAATTAATTTTGTTTTAAAAAATACAGCATATTTACTTAGATGAGTCTGGAGGGTGTTTGCTTGCGTACTGGGTAAGCGTAACCAAAAATCATCATTTTGGCGGGCGATAACAAAGTTAGCCACCATGCGCCCCTTCGCTGTGCAGCAAGCACCGAGTTGCCACATGCCATTTTTCAAAGCGCTAACATCGCACGTTAACTGACCTTGTAAAAAACGCTCGCTATCAGGTCCCTGAATCTGGATAAGGGCCATATCAATCAAGTAGGTACGAGCCGGTCGGCCTAGACTAGTCGAATTCGGGGTAAAATATTCGCCGTCGGTGCTGCCAAGCGAGGATGTAAGCTGGTTCATTGTCGGTGTCTCCAAAACTATGCCTGGGTAGAATCTGCAAGCCTTTGCATTCTACGGCAAAAGTTGACGGCTAAATACGGGATAGAAGTTGTGGGATTATCTGTCTGCTTGTACTGCGTAATTAGCGCTTTAGCAGATCGCTTTGCTACAATGGCGACCCACCAGAGGAGACTAACGTGTCAGAAGAACTCAACGATATTGATGCACGACGTGTCTGTTGGCATAGCCGTCGCGGCATGCTGGAACTGGACGTGATCTTAGTGCCGTTTGCTGAAAATAAATACTTGGGCTTAGCGGAAGATGATAAGCGTCGTTATCGCGATTTATTAGAGTGCGAAGATCCGGATTTATTTGCTTGGTTTATGGAACATCAAAATCCAGACGATGCTGATTTTCAGCGTATCGTGGCCGTGGTGTTAGAGTATGCCCGCAGCCCTAAATAATACGGGCGAATATTATGAGTGGGCTTTGCGGCCTTCATTACAGCAACGCCGCTTAGATTTTGCGGCGTTGTTAGCAGGTACTTGTCTGCTGCTTGTTTTACTACCACTTTCTTGGTGGTTGTCTTTGATGATCGCACTAGCGGTCGCTTTTCTTAGCTGGCGTTTCGCCCAGCGAATGCACGTATCAGTGGAGCGAATAGGGTGCGATGCGCGCGGCTGGTGGATGCTTGTGGGCGGCCAACGTCATGCTGTGAGTTGGCGTAGCGGCAGTATCCGCCGTTATGAATTAGTGCGTTTGCAGTGGGGGTTTTGGCCTTGGCAGCAACTCTTAGTGAGAGCTGACAGTTTTGTAAACGACGAAGACTTTCGCCGTTTACGCCGTGCGCTTTATGCGCAAATTTAAAACACCATAATGGCCGGGTAAACTAGAGCTCGCCCAATTCTTTAATGTATTTTGGTGTTAAAACAGTGTCGAACGCGCGCGGTAAAGGCTCAGGGTAGTCGCGGCTAAAATGCAGCCCTCGGCTTTCTTTGCGTAATAAGGCTGAGCGAATAATCACATCCGCGACATCGACTAGATTACGTAGCTCGAGTAAATCGTTGGTTACTTTATGGTTACTGTAAAACTCTTGTATCTCTTGGCGTAGCAGTTTTACGCGGTGTTTTGCCCGTAGTAAGCGTTTAGTTGTGCGTACAATGCCGACGTAGTCCCACATAAAGCGACGAAGCTCATCCCAGTTATGGGCAATGACGACATCTTCGTCTGAATCCGTTACTTGACTGGAATCCCAAGCGGGGACTTTCTCAACCGAGGCGGCTAAATCTAAGTTCTCGGCAATATGCTTAGCCGCAGAGCGAGCAAACACTAAGCATTCTAATAACGAGTTGCTGGCTAAGCGATTCGCACCATGCAGCCCTGTGCTAGCAGTTTCGCCGACAGCGTATAAGCGCTCAATATCGGTACGCCCATGGATATCCGTTACCACACCACCACAGGTGTAATGCGCTGCGGGCACGACAGGAATGGGGTCTTTAGTGATGTCGATGTTCAGTTGTAAGCAGCGTTCATAGATGGTTGGGAAATGTTCTTTAATAAAGTCGGCCGGTTTATGGCTAATGTCTAAGAACAAGCAATCGGCCCCCAGACGTTTCATCTCATGGTCAATCGCGCGGGCGACGATATCTCGCGGCGCGAGTTCTGCACGCTCGTCGAAATGCTGCATAAAGCGTTTACCGTTTGGCAGCAGTAACTTACCACCTTCACCTCGAACCGCTTCAGTAATCAAAAACGATTTTGCTTGTGGGTGATACAAGCAGGTGGGATGGAATTGATTGAACTCCATATTGGCCACCCGACAACCCGCACGCCAAGCCATGGCAATGCCGTCGCCGGACGCGCCATCAGGGTTACTTGTGTATAAATACACTTTGCTGGCTCCGCCAGTGGCCAAAACCACAGCACGGGCAGTAATAACATCGACGTCGCCGGTTTCGTTATTTAGAAAATAACCGCCGACACAGGCTTGTCCGGGGAGACCGAGCTTGCTGCGAGTGACGAGGTCGATGGCAATATGATCTTGAAGTAAGGTCAAGTTTTGACAGTTGCGAGCGCGCTCAAGCAAGGTATCGGAAATTGCATGGCCAGTGGCATCGGCTGCATGAATAATGCGACGTGCGCTATGACCGCCCTCACGGGTCAGATGAAAGTGATTAGGGCTGTCTTGGGTAAATGGCACGCCGATATCGATAAGCCATTCAATTGCCGCTGTTGATTCTTCTACGGTGTAGCGCACCGCAGGCTCATGACAGAGGCCGGCACCGGCGATAAGTGTGTCTTCTACATGGGCATCGATACTGTCTTCATCATCCAATACTGCAGCAACACCACCTTGTGCCCAGCGCGTCGAGCCTGCGTCTAAGGAGTCCTTGCTAATGATCGCTGCCTTGATATGCTCGGGCAGGGATAGCCCCAAAGTCAGACCCGCAGCTCCGCTACCGATAATCAGCACATCGTAGGTAAAACTCTGACTCATACTTCTGAAACCTTGATTTTAAACATGACAAACGACGTATTTCGTCACCCGAAAACGGCATGTAGAACGGTAGTGTACGCATTGCAACGCCTCGCACTATAATGCCAGCCCGTTGTGCTTGAAAAGGTTTTGTCATAAAGCTGACGATATCTAACCTTCGGACGCAAGATTGTAATAAAGCGTCAATCAGACAAATCAATAGGAACTTTTTAAACATCACGCCCTCTACAATACAAAGCCACAACGGAGGGCAGGGTGTGACAAACTTAGCGATGGCTGCGACGAAGCAGCGAGATACAGCGGGTAATGGCATGACAGATCAACAAATTTCAGACCGGCAATTGGTTGCTCGGGTGCAGAAAGGTGATCGCCGCGCATTTGATCTGCTGGTGGTTAAGTATCAGCATAGAATTTTAGCCTTGGTTGGCCGTTTTGTTTCTGACTTCGCGGAAGCTCAGGACGTGACTCAAGAAGCATTTATAAAAGCGTATCGCGCCTTACCATCGTTTCGCGGTGACAGTGCTTTCTATACCTGGATGTACCGTATTGCGGTGAATACCGCTAAAAACCATTTGATTAGTCGCGGTCGTAAAACACCGACGAACGATATTGATTTAGATGATGCAGCCTACTTTGCCGATGAGAGCCATATGCGTGATATGGATACTCCAGATGGTTTGCTGCAAAGAGACCAGTTACGTGATGTGGTATTTGCTGCCATTGATGCCTTACCCGAAGAATTGCGTATTGCAGTCACGCTGCGCGAGATTGATGGTCTAACCTATGAAGAGATTGCCGATGTTATGGAATGCCCTATAGGTACCGTACGTTCGCGCATATTCCGAGCTCGTGAAGCCATTGAGAAAAAAATGCAGCCCCTGCTGAGTGCGACTGCCTGATGAGACGTAAGGATTAACTATGAACGATAAAATGAATGAATCCTTATCCGCATTAGTGGATGGCGAGACCGATGAGCTAGAAGTGCGGCGGGTGATGAATCAAATTGATCAAAACCCAGAAATGCTGCAAACCTGGCGCCGCTATCAGCTGATTGGTTCGGTATTACGCGACGAACCGGCAAGTACAATTGATCTTTCTCGCGGCATTATGCAAGCCCTTGACGGGGAACCGATGGATGATGTGGTGATACCGGTAACGACTGCGAGTAACCTTGCCGTCGCTGCGCCAGCATCTCAAATAACATCCTCTCGCTGGCATTGGTTAGCATCTGGGGCCGTTGCGGCATCGGTTACATTGGCCGTGCTGGTGGGTGTGCGTGTGACTTCAGAGTTACAAAACACTGCTCTTAGTGGACAAGCATTGAGTGCTGTGACACCTAAAACACTAAGTCTTGATAGCGTAGAGCCATCGGATGCGATTGCTGAAGCGTTGGTGTCTGCTGAGCCCATGCCGAACAGCGTGATCGCTGTGGCTGAAACTCAGCCTCAAGCCGATAGTGAGACTTTGCGAGAAGCACAAAATGTGCTGAAAGAGTATGTATTGCAGCATACTGAGCATGCTTCGCTTAATACCGCTAGTGGCATGATGCCTTATGCACGAGTGGCTAACTTCGAACAGGACGCCGTTAAGGCGAAGGGCAAGTGATTGCCAGACTGCTGCTAGTAATCTGCTGTTTGTCGGGGGCTGCGCATGCAGAGTCCGACCCTCAGCAGGAACAAAATGCTCGAGTTTGGCTAGATAAAATGTCTCGGGCGTTGAACGAACGTAATTACCAAGGGGTGCTGATCTATGGCGACCCGTCTGCTTGGGATACCCTGTCTATTAAGCACAGTGTCATCGACGGCACTGAATATGAAAAGCTAGAACATCTCACCGGTTTACCGCGCAAAATTATTCGGCGTGGACATGACATTACCTGCATTCATCCGGGCGACCATGTCGTTCGTACTGATCCAAATATCACCAATCCGTTAACACAATCCCTAGTGCTTAGCAGTTCTGAGCTTACCAATCTATACGATTTGCAGGTAGGCGGACACGAACGAATAGCGGATCGTATAGCCCAGCGAATTAACGTTTTACCCAAAGATAAATATCGTTACGGCTATAGCCTTTGGGTGGATATGCAAAGCGGTTTATTGTTACGCAGCGACTTATTGTCCGAACGGGGAGAAGTGCTGGAGCGTTTTCAGTTTGCTCAAGTTGAAATAGACGGCGACATCCCGATATCTGAGTTTGATGACACGGATGCAGGGCATCGCATTGAAGGGCACGGATTAGCGAGTGAGACAGGAATGATACAACCGGCCCTATGGGAGCCGGGATGGATTCCGAGAGGCTTTATGATGACGACGCGCCACGAGCAAGAACAAGCGGCACAGCATCATCAAACTATGGTGATGTACACCGATGGCTTGGCAGCCTTTACCTTGTTTGTGGATAATATTGCCGATAGTCGAATGCCCGATATGAATAAGCGTTGGGGAGCGACCGCCGCTGTCGTGCGACATATGAAGTTTAATGACAACGGTTATCGCATCACGGTTGTTGGTGAAGTTCCCATGGCGACAGTGCAAAAAATCGCGTTATCGGTGCGGCCTATATTAGCGGCTGTGCCGAGTGGCCTAATTAATGAGTTGGAATAAATAAACGATGAGCCAAGAAGTAGTTGCAGTGGTTGAGCAAGGCGAAGGCGGTATCTGGGTTGAAGCAACTCAGCGCAGCGCTTGCGGAAGTTGCAATGCGCGCTCCGGATGCGGTCAACATAGTTTAAGCAAGCTTGGTCGCCCCATGCGTTTGTGGATACCCACAGACCGAAATTATCAGGTCGGTGATCAGGTGATTTTATCGCTACCTCAAGGTGGACTGGCGCTTAGTGCTTTGGTGCTTTATGGCTTACCGCTGGTGGGCTTAATTGCGGGTGCTATCCTTGGGCAACGCCTTGGTACAGATCTCTTGTCAGCCCTTGTTGGCATTGCTGGCTTAGGGATTGGATTTGTTGTCGCTAAAAAACTATCAGAACAGTTCACAAAACAATGGCATCCTCAAATTGTTGATGGCTGTGCCGGCGTTATCTCCACAAAACTCGTTGAGTGAAATTATAGTTGAGAGGATCGACATGGCAGTAATACTCCGTTTATTCGTAGTTTGCTTGGTAGTGCTGACGGCTGGTCGTGCTTGGGCAGAACTTCCTGATTTTCGCGAACTGGTCAAAGAGACGTCTCCTGCGGTGGTGAACATTAGCACCGTACAACACGCGCGCTCTACTGCATTTCAACAGCGTTATGGCTTACCTGATGATGTACCAGAAATCTTTCGTCACTTCTTTGGCCAGCAAATTCCATTACCCGGTGGCAAGCAAGAAAGTGCTTCTTTAGGCTCGGGTTTTATCGTTTCCCGAGATGGTTATATCTTAACTAACAACCACGTTGTGAAAGATGCGGATGAAATTGTCGTGCGTCTCAGTGATCGTCGTGAACTCGACGCGGTATTAATTGGTGCCGATGAAAGTTCAGATTTGGCAGTGTTGAAAGTGGAAGCCAAAAACCTACCGACTGTCGAACTTGGTAATTCCGACAAGTTAGAAGTGGGTGAATGGGTGGTCGCCATTGGTTCACCATTCGGGTTTGATTATTCAGTGACTGCAGGGATTGTCAGTGCCAAAGGGCGCAGCTTACCCAATGAGAATTATGTTCCGTTCATTCAAACGGACGTTGCGATCAATCCTGGAAACTCAGGCGGCCCTTTATTCAACCTTGACGGCAAGGTGGTAGGTATTAATTCGCAAATCTACACCCGTTCTGGTGGCTTTATGGGCGTCTCGTTCGCTATTCCAATCAATGTTGCTATGGATGTGGTTGAACAGCTCAAAGCCAACGGCAAAGTCAGCCGCGGTTGGTTAGGGGTAGTGATCCAAGAGGTGAGTAAAGATCTTGCCGAGTCGTTTGGGTTAGATAAAGCTGCCGGAGCCTTAGTTGCTCAGGTTGTTCCAAACAGTCCAGCGGCCAGTGCCGGAATTGAAAACGGCGATATCATTACTCGAATCAACGGACGAGATATTTATTTATCGTCAGACTTACCACATCAAGTTGGTCGTTTAGCGGCCGGTGAAGACGCCACACTTGATGTCGTGCGTAATGGCAAGCGCAAGAAAGTCACGGTTACTATCGGTGTATTGCCAGATAGCGGCGCAATGGAATTGGCGCAGAATCCTGCAACCGCGGAACGTTTAAGTAATAGCTTGGGCGTGTTGGTCACTGATCTTAGCGATCGTCAGCGTAAAGATGTTGGCGATGGTGTGATGGTCAAAGAAGTGCGTCGTGGCCCTGCCTCAATGGCCGGTTTGATCAACGGCGATATTATCACCATGATCTATGGCGAGCAGATTCATTCTGTGGCTGAGTTCGACAAGGTTGTGAACAACCTACCGAAAAACCGCAGTGTTCCTATGCGTATCGTGCGTCGTGGCACTGCCATGTTCATCCCTTTGCGCATTACCGACTAACACGACCACTGCGCTCAGCTCCCTGCTGAGCGCAGTCGATTGCCCTAGTCCCGCACTCCACATAGCGTTTGGGCTGTAATTCGAGTAAAATCCCCACCCATTTTCAATAATCTACCGGATGATATTCTGTGAGCCGATTGGACCACATTCGTAACTTTTCCATTATTGCCCATATTGACCACGGCAAGTCGACACTATCAGATCGCTTTATTCAGGTGTGTGGTGGTCTCAGCGACCGCGAAATGCAGGCGCAGGTGTTGGACTCGATGGACATCGAGCGTGAACGTGGCATTACCATCAAGGCCCAGAGCGTAACGCTAGATTATAAAGCGCGAAATGGTGAAACCTACCAACTCAACTTCATTGATACGCCAGGACACGTCGACTTTAGCTATGAAGTAAGTCGCTCCTTGTCAGCTTGTGAAGGTGCCCTGTTGGTTGTTGATGCTGCACAAGGCGTTGAAGCCCAATCCGTTGCCAACTGTTATACCGCGATTGAGCAAGGCTTAGAGGTTATTCCAGTATTGAACAAGATGGATTTGCCCCAGGCCGATCCAGACAAAGTCGCTCAAGAAATCGAAGATATTATTGGCTTGGATGCGACGGAAGCGGTGCGTTGTAGCGCTAAAAGCGGCTTAAATATTGAGGATGTATTGGAAGATTTGGTGGCACGCGTGCCGCCGCCAGAGGGCAACATTGATGGTCCTCTGCAAGCCTTGATTATCGATTCTTGGTTTGATCCTTATTTGGGTGTTGTGTCGTTAATTCGTGTGAAAAACGGCAGCATCAAAAAAGGCGACAAAATTCGCATGAAGTCGACCGGCCGTGACCATTTGGTTGATGGTATTGGTATCTTTACCCCAAAAATGACCGCAACTGGTGAGCTTTGCACGGGTGAAGTAGGCTACATGGTTGGTAGCATTAAAGAAATTCACGGTGCGCCAGTTGGCGATACCATCGTTAGTACGAAGTTTCCTGATGTTGATGCCTTACCGGGCTTCCAAAAAGTTAAGCCGCAGGTATACGCAGGTTTATTCCCTGTGTCGGCTGACGACTTTGAAAGCTTCCGTGATGCACTCGATAAATTATCGTTGAACGATGCCTCTCTGTTTTTTGAACCGGAAAGCTCGGATGCATTGGGTTTTGGTTTCCGTTGCGGCTTCTTAGGCATGCTGCATATGGAAATCATCCAAGAGCGCTTGGAGCGCGAATACGACTTAGATTTAATTACTACGGCCCCAACGGTAATTTATGAAGTTCTGACCCGTCGTGGTGACGTATTGATGGTCGATAACCCATCGAAATTACCTGATCCCGGCACGATTGAAGAAATGCGCGAGCCAATTGCTGAATGTAATATTTTGGTACCACAAGAGTATCTCGGTAACGTCATTACTTTGTGTATTGAAAAGCGCGGCGTGCAAATTGATATGCAGTACACTGGTTCGCAAGTAGCGTTAAAATATGAAATCCCGATGGGCGAAGTTGTTATGGATTTCTTCGATCGTTTGAAATCTGCGAGTCGCGGTTTTGCTTCATTAGATTACAGCTTTACTCGCTTCCAAGCTTCGTCGTTACAACGTTTAGATGTATTGGTGAATGGTGAGCGTGTTGATGCTCTGGCAACTATTATGCATACCGATAGCGTTCGCCGTCGCGGTGCTGCATTAACTGAAAAAATGAAAGAGCTTATTCCACGCCAGATGTTCGACGTGGCGATTCAGGCCGCTATTGGCAATCAGGTGGTTGCCCGTACAACGGTAAAAGCTTTGCGTAAAAACGTAATTGCCAAATGTTATGGCGGTGACGTTAGCCGTAAGAAGAAGCTTCTGCAAAAGCAGAAAGACGGTAAAAAGCGTATGAAGCAGATCGGCAACGTTGAAATTCCTCAATCCGCGTTTCTTGCGGTTCTTAGGGTGGACGATTAATGAAAAAGAAGCAGCTTGGATTATCAATGCCGGGAATTTTGGCCTTGATGGTATTGGCCATTATGATTCTTCGAGCTGCTATTTCATTGATACCTATGTATTGGGATGATGTGATGGTTGGTAGTATTTTAGACTCTGTTCAAGAGTCTAAAGCTATTACTGCCAAAACCTCGACCAGTGATGCCAAGCGTGTACTGGAAAAACGTTTCCAATCCAATAATTTAGATATTTCTACTGATAAATTAGAACTCGATCGTTCAGAGCACCGTTTAGTGCTGACGTATACCTACGATCGTCGAGATGATTTTTTCAGCAACATTGATTTTGTGCTTACCTTTACTCATCGGAAAGATTTTACTCAGTGAATAATTCGCTCCTGAAACTATCGCAGCGATTAGGTTATACCTTTCGCGACGAGCAATTAGCCACGCTCGCATTAACTCACCGCAGTAAAGCGGGTCACAATAATGAACGACTAGAATTTCTTGGTGATTCCATTTTAAATTTTGTCGTTGGTGAAGATTTATTTCGCCGTTTTCCTACCGCGAAAGAAGGCAAGTTGAGTCGTCTGCGGGCAAAAATGGTTAAAGGTGAGACCTTAGCTTTTGTTGCACGCGAATTTGAATTGGGCGATTTTTTATTGCTGGGTTCTGGTGAAATGAAAAGTGGCGGACATCGCCGTGATTCTATCTTGGCCGATACGGTAGAAGCCCTAATAGGCGCGATGTATTTAGATGCTGGGTTAGAAGTCGTGCGTGAGCGTATTTTAGCTTGGTACGCCGATCGCCTCGATGCATTAACCCTCGAAGATCCTATTAAAGATCCTAAAACGCGTTTGCAAGAATATCAGCAGGCGCAGCGTTCAAGTCTGCCAAAATACACGGTTTTGAGTGTTGAAGGTCCGACGAATGAGCAAGTATTTACGATTGAATGTGTCATACCAGAACAAGCCGATGCCGTAGTGGCGATTGGTGGCAGCCGTCGCGCTGCCGAGCAAGCCGCCGCGCAGCAAATGCTGCTTAATCTTGGAATCCACGGGGAGGAAGAATAATGCCGCAACGTACCGGTTTTGTGGCCATTGTTGGTCGTCCTAATGTGGGAAAATCCACGTTACTCAATCGCATTCTTGGTCAAAAATTATCGATTACTTCGCGTAAACCGCAAACAACACGTCATCAAATTCTAGGTATTAAAACAGAAGATGATATTCAGGTTGTTTATGTTGATACGCCGGGTATGCATAAGAACCAAGAAAAAGCGATTAACCGTTATATGAATAAAGCGGCTACCACCGCAGTAAAAGACGTTGATCTCATTTTGATGATCATCGACCGCACGCGTTGGACTGACGAAGACGATATGGTTCTTGAAGCGGTTAAACAGCAACGTGCGCCTGTTGTGTTAGTCGTTAATAAAGTCGATTTTATTCAAGATAAAAACGATTTATTACCGTATCTAGAGAAAGTGAGTAAGCGTCATACTTTCGATCAGATTATTCCAATCAGTGCGAAAACGGGTCATAACATTGACCGTTTAGAGCATTTAATTGAAAGCTATTTGCCTGAAAATCAGTATTTCTATCCAGAAGATCAAATTACGGATAGAAGCTCGCGCTTCTTAGCCGCAGAGCTAGTACGTGAAAAAATCATGCGCCAGCTAGGCGATGAGCTTCCGTATGCTATGACGGTAGAAATTGAAGAGTTCAAGCATGATGGTCGTATTATCGAAATCAGTGCGCTTATTTTAGTTGAGCGTGCCTCGCAAAAACGTATCGTAATCGGCGAAGCGGGTTCTCGTTTAAAGCAAATTGGGCAAGATGCTCGTAAAGATATGGAGTTGCTATTCGACTGCAAAGTCATGCTCAACATGTGGGTAAAAGTAAAATCCAACTGGTCGGATGACGAACGCGCTTTGCGTAGTCTCGGTTACGACGACCAATAGTCACGATGAAGCAGTGGTTCGTGCTGCAACGTCAGCCACTACGCGAAGATGACTGGCTACTCGATATATTCAGTTTGAGTGCCGGTCGTTTACGAGTGATCAGCCAAGCAATGGTTGGTCGTGATGAACCCGATTTGTTGTGTCTTTGTCAGGGCGACTGGCAGCAAGGACAAGATTTTCCGCGGGTCAAAGCATCAGAAGTAATTGCTAGACCAAATCTGCAGGGCGTGCCCTTGTATTGTGCAGTCTACATCACCGAATTGTTGGCAAGATTAATGCCGCAACACGAATCTCATCCGACGGTCTTTACCCTCTATCTTGATACCCTTAATGCGTTAGCCGATACGCCCTTGGTAGACCCTTGGTTGCGGCATTTCGAATTTCAATTATTGCAGCAATTGGGCTATGGTTTTTCGTGGCAGAAAGATACCCTAGGTAATAATATCGAACCGTCATCGCATTATGTATTCAGCGGTGGTGAGGGCTTTGTACTAGCGGCTAAAGGCTACTCGGGCGCAGTTATTCTTGCTATCGGTAATGGCGATTATCAATTTCCTACCGCACTTAATGTGGCTAAATTGATTTTACGACAAGCATTAGAAGCACAACTTACGCGGCCATTGATCAGTCGCGAGCTATTTATTTAAAGGTGAAGTTATGAGTTTGGCTAAACGCGTTTTGTTAGGTGTTAATATCGATCACGTTGCAACTTTGCGCCAAGCGCGTGGCACACGTTATCCAGACCCAGTGCAAGCGGCCTTTGTTGCTGAAGAAGCTGGAGCTGATGGTATTACCGTTCATCCGCGTGAAGACGGACGTCATATTCAAGTACGCGATGTGCGTATTCTGCGCGATACACTTGCGACACGTATGAACCTTGAAATGGCGGTGACCGAGAAGATGCTGCAATTGGCGGAAGAGGTTTGTCCTCCTTGCACGTGTCTCGTGCCAGAGAAGCGTGAAGAATTAACCACCGAAGGTGGATTGGATGTCGCTGGTCAAGAAGCTCATATCACCGCTGCCGTCGCGCGTTTAAAAGCGATTGGTAGTGAAGTGTCATTATTTATTGATCCTGATGAAGCGCAAATTGATGCAACAGTACGCACTGGCGCGCCGGTCATTGAATTGCACACGGGGCGTTATGCCGATGCTGAAACTAACGAAGAGCGTGATGAAGAGTTAGCGCGCATTATCGCTGCTGCTAAATATGCAGCCGGTAAAGGCTTAATTGTTAACGCTGGTCATGGTCTGAATTATCACAATGTCGAAGCAATCGCGGCGATTCCAGAAATGAATGAATTAAACATTGGTCATGCCATCGTTGCGCGCGCAGTATTCGTCGGCTTGGCGCAAGCCGTGGCCGATATGCGTGCTCTATTAGCGGCAGCACGTTAGGACTTTTGGTGTTTTCGCTGAGTGATATTGAAGCTCATGGTGTCATGGGTATTGGTACCGATTTATTAGCTGAATCACGTATCAATGCCATTGTTGAGCGTCAGCCAATAAAATTTGCTCAGCGTATTTTAACGCCCGCGGAATTATCCGTTTGGAGGCAGCATCAACAGCCGAACAATTTTTTAGCGAAACAGTTTGCGGCAAAAGAAGCCTTGTCTAAGGCATTAGGGACGGGTATCGCGGCGGGTGTTAGCTTTCAACATATTGAAGTGTTGCGCGATCAGCACGGCGCTCCTTATGTTGTTTTATCGGGTGTTGCCGCTCAGCGAATGAAGCTATTGGGGGCTACTCGCGCATTGATTAGCTTGTCTGATGATCAAGGGCTTATTCAAGCATTTGCATTAATCGTCGTATGATTTCTTAATAGTTCCGACCAGTCATTAGCCTTCACCCATTCCTGCAGTTTATCTAGTTCTGTCACTAAGCGGCGCATTTGTTCCGGTAGCTTGGCAAACTCATTGGCTTTTAGCGCGCTTTCGAATGTTTCTAATTCAAGGCGTAAACAAGGTGTACCGCAATAGCGAGTTGCACCATGCATTCTATGCACAGCCTCGAGTAATTCGTCTAAGGCTTCTTCTTCCCAGTAAGCAACGATATTGGCACGTTCGTTATCGAGGGAATCGAGCAGCATCTGGAACATATCAACGGCTAACTCAATATTATTATTGGCGTGGTGAAGCGCCATGTCGGCATTGAATATTTCGCGGCAAATTGATTTTTCGGATGCGATTTCACGACTGCGCTCATGTTTAACAACACGTATTAATGTATTGATCGGTGCGCGATAACCGGTCCAGCGTTCAACGCATTTAGCCAACTGTTCTTGTGTAATAGGTTTGGTTTGATAGTCGTTCATGCCGGATTTTAATAAGGCCTGTTTTTCGTCAGCCATGGCATGCGCAGTCAGTGCAATAATAGGCAGTGCCGCTTTGCCGGGCATACGGCGAATGTGTTCGGTTGCTTCTGTGCCCGACATGTTTGGCATTTGAATATCCATAAATACCATTTCTATCGGATGCTGGTCGATTTGCGCAATCGCTTCGCTCCCAGTCATGGCGGAATAGACTTGTATGCCCATTTCACGCAATAAGGTCACGACTAATTTCAAATTCGCGTGGTTGTCATCCACCGCTAAAATACAGGGAGGAACTCGCCCAGGTGAGTGCTCTTCTGCTGGATCGGTAAGCGTGAGTATTTGCGATTCGTCGGCAACAAGCTCGCTCAGCGCTGCGTGTAACTTGCGCTGCGTAACGGGGCGACTCAACGCCTCATTAGCCCCCAGCTTTTTCAACATATCTAGGTCTTCGTGGCTCACGCTATTAACCAAAGCGACGACGGGCACTTGGGTATCTTTCAGTGCGTTAAGTAAAGCTAAAGCGTCATCGTCGAGTTTTTCATGATCAATAGCACATAAAATAAGATCGTATTTCTCGCCGGAATTTATCCGATCTACGACTTGTGGAATCGTTGGATAGTAGTGATGGTCAACTTGCCACGATGTTAATAATGTTAGTAAGTCGGTAGTCGCCGCTTGTTTTGGATCAATAACGGCGATACTGATATCGAGCGGTGCAAGGTTATTGGTCGTGGAGTCTTGATCTATCTGGATATCAATATTAAAGAAGAAAGACGAGCCGAAACCTTCACGACTTTCAACACGGATATCACCATGCATTGCCTCAACCAGCGCTTTAGAAATAATTAACCCTAGGCCCGTACCGCCAAATTGGCGGGCGACGCTGGCATCCGCTTGTGAGAAGGCTTGGAATAATTTTTCCTGTTTTTCTGGCGATAAGCCTAAGCCGGTATCACGAATTTCAAACTGTAAGCTGGCACGGTGATCTTTTTGGCTAATGAGTGATGTTTTAACCGTAACGCTGCCGTATTCCGTAAATTTAATCGCATTATTGACTAGGTTGGTAATCACTTGTTTTAGTCGCAGTGGGTCGCCGCACACCGCGAGCGGCACATTACTTTCAATAATCTGATTGAGTTCTAAGCGTTTACCTACTGCCTCGGGAGCTAATACTTGTAGTGCATCTTCGATGACGTCGCGCAGATTAAAAGGGGTATGCTCGATGATGAGTTTACCGGCATCAATTTTCGATAAATCGAGGATGTCGTTAATAATATTGAGTAAGTCGTCCGAGGACTTGCGGATTGTTTGCAAGTAGTCGTTCTGGCGCTCACTGACTTGGGTACGGCCTAATAATTCGGAGAAACCTAAAATGCCGTTGAGTGGAGTACGAATTTCATGGCTAACGTTGGCTAAGAACTCAGACTTCATGCGGCTAGCTTCGATGGCCTCTTTACGCCCAAGTGTGAGCTCGCGGTTACGAATCTCTAGTTCATCTAAGGTTTCTTGTAGGTCGTGAGTGGCTTGTTCTAAGTTTTGCTGGTGTTCGGTATTCGCCCGTTGCAGGGCACTGGCCATCGCATTAATGCCCGACGCGAGGGCTTGGAATTCGCCGCCATTTTCAATATGTACACGGGTTTCTAATTTGCCATCTTTCATGTCATCGATGGCATCAACAATAACGCCCATCGGCTGTGATACTTGTTTACTAATGCGTAGAGCTAGCACAGTGCAAAGTATTAGCACCGACACAATAATACTGAGCGATGAGGCTATGTGTTGGTACTGGTTTAATTTGGTATTAGCACCCGATAGCTCAACTTCGGCCCAACCTAATAATTGTTGTTGGCCGTTTTTTTGCGCATAAAACTGTTCTGAAAGTTGATCGGCAATAATTAAATTTTGTGAGAATATCGGCGCGCGCGCGCGCAGTGAGGCATCCGTGCGCATGAGTTGTAATTGATCTGCTTTCAATTCAGCCGAGCCAAAACGCTCAGTCAACATTCGCGGCCCTGCATGGGCCAGCGTTTGCATATCTTGGTTGTACAAAGTCACGGCGCGAACGTCGATTTCTTCCAACATGTTATTTGCAATGTTTTGCAAAATCCCCACGCTGCCGGTCATTACACCGTACTCGCAAGTGGGGGCGAGCTGTTTCGCCATTGCTAGTGTGCGCTGTTCTAGCAGGTCGCCAAGATCGCGGGCGCGTTCAGTAATAAAGAAGGTGCCGAGAACTAATGACACTATGATGCCAGGCAGCAACGCCAGAAACAGGATACGATTTTGAATGTTCCAATTTTTCATCGCGATGAGGCAGCCTATTATTTAGTCAAAAAAACGCGTCGGCTAAGAGTAATGGGGGGGCGACTTAGGTGCAAACTTTGTCGTCAATTTACTGCGATTAATCCCTAAGAGTCGTCGCGTCTGAGTCGCGACAGCGGTAAACTACGCGCAAACTGTCTACCAGAAACGAGAATCTCCGTGACTGATCGCCAAAACTCGACAACTAAAGCACCGTTATACCCCACTATTGCTGATTGTGTCGGTAATACACCGCTCGTGCGATTGCAGCGTTTACTGCCTGCGGGTAGTAGCAATACGGTGTTGCTGAAGTTAGAAGGCAATAATCCAGCCGGTTCGGTAAAGGATCGGCCGGCTCTGTCGATGATTCAACGAGCAGAACAGCGCGGGGAGATTCAGCCCGGTGATGTTTTGATCGAAGCGACCAGTGGTAATACAGGTATTGCTTTGGCCATGGCGGCGGCGATTATGGGTTACCGCATGATATTAATCATGCCGGATAACGCCACTATGGAACGTCGTTGGGCGATGGAAGCTTATGGCGCTGAGTTGATTTTGGTGAGTAAAGAAGAGGGCATGGAAGGCGCTCGTGATTTAGCCGAAAAAATGCAACGAGACGGTAAGGGGCGAGTATTAAATCAGTTTGGTAATGGCGATAATCCCGAGGCTCATTATCAAGGTACTGGTCCTGAAATATGGCAGCAAACCTCTGGTCAGGTAACGCACTTCGTTAGCTCAATGGGTACTACCGGAACAATTATGGGAACGTCTCGTTACCTCAAGGAACAAAATCCAGATATTTGTATTGTCGGTTTACAACCATCCGAAGGTGCAGCTATCCCCGGGATTCGTCGTTGGCCAGAAGCCTATTTACCCACTATTTTCGACAGCACGCGTGTCGATCAGGTGTTAGATATCGGTCAGCAATTGGCCGAGGACACTATGCGGGCTTTAGCGCGCGAAGAAGGTATTTTTTGTGGTGTGTCTTCTGGAGGTTCCGTTGCCGCGGCTCTTCATTTGGCTGAAACCCTCGAAAATTCCACCATCGTCGCGATTATATGCGATCGTGGCGACCGCTATTTATCGTCGGGCGTATTTGCCCCACAAGGATAAGGTCACTCAGGACCTTTCCTTGCTACTGATTGAATTTCGTCTATTTGCCCCAATATAGGGCGACATCATCCATACAGAATTATTACAGAGTGCGCCGTGAACCAAGGATCTAATGGTAAGACCTTAACGCTAACCATCGACAACATGACGTCGGATGGTCAAGGCGTCGCGCGTTCTGGGCGCGATGTATATTTTGTCCCTGGTGCGATTCCGGGCGAGCAGGTCGAAGCGCGCATCGAAAAACGCAGTAAAAAGATCTGGCATTCGCGTTTATTAAAAGTCATTACGCCGTCGGAATATCGAGTGCCTGCACCATGTCCGCACTATTTGCGTTGCGGTGGCTGTGATATGCAGCACATGACGTACGAGCGCCAAGTTGAGTTTAAGCAAGACCGCGTAGCTCGTGAATTCGCCCGCCAGGGTGTCGCTGTTAGCGACTGGGCACTGCCAATTGTTGCTGAGCCTTGGGGTTATCGCCGTAAGGCGCGTTTAGGTGTGCGCTACAGCAAAGAGCAAAACACCAACTTTGTTGGCTTCCGTGAAGGCGCTTCCCACCACATTAGTAATGTCGATCGATGTGCGGTATTGCCGGATCATCCGGCTTTGGAGTGGCAAGACTGGCGGCAATTATTAAATTCGTTAGATGCGCGTGCCTTAGTAACTCAAATTGAAGTGATTGCTGCTGATAATGCGATTGCTTTGGTATTGCGTGCGCTCAAACCTTTGCAGGATGGCGATCGCAATAAATTAGTTAGCCAATTAAAAGGGTGGCAAAAGCAGGGCGAAGAAGCCGGTTTGCTGCCTCTGCAACTGTGGTTGCGCAGCGAAAAGGACGGCGAGGCGGAATGTTTATGGCCAGCCCAGCCCGATACCTTGCATCACTTTGTTGATGGAATGCCATTGAATTTAGCCCTGACCGATTTCGTGCAAGTTAACGGCGATGTGAATCGCGCTATGGTTGCGCAAGCCCTTGAGTGGCTCGCACCGACAGAAGATGAGCGTATTTGGGATTTATTTGCGGGTCATGGCAATTTCTCTATGCCATTGGCCCGACGCAGCAAGCATGTCGTCGCTTTGGAAGTTCAAAACAGTATGGTGACCAGTTTAGCGGCTCAAGCTGAACAGTTGGCCCTTCCTTTGCAGGCGGTTTGTGCAGATTTATCAGACGAAGGGCGTTTGGCGCATTTAGAAAGCCCTAATGCCATTTTACTAGACCCACCTCGCGCCGGTGCTGCCGAGGTAATGCAGGATATTGCACGACGTCGTATTCCACGAGTTTTATATGTGTCTTGTGATGCCGCGACGTTGGCCCGTGATCTTAATGTGCTTAGCCAACAGGGCTATGCCGTTACAAAAGCAGGAATAATGGATATGTTTCCACAAACACACCATGTAGAAACGATGGTATTGCTTGAATACCAAGGAAAATCGCATGGTTAAAGTCCGAGATGATCACCCGTTATTGCATGACGGGTCATTGGATGTTGATCGTTGGTTAGAAAGCATTCAGCAGTCGCAAGATGTTAAAGATCCGGAAGCATTACGCGATGCTTTAGTGTTAGCGAAACAGTTGTCTGACGAAGCTATCGCTAACCGTACTTATTGGTCAATCGACAGCGTGCAGATGGGTATTGAGATGGCGCAAATCCTTTTGGATTTACGTCTCGATAGCGCTTCTGTTATTGCGGCTATTTTGTATCGTGCGGTCCGTGAAGGTCGTTTAGCATTAAATAAGGTTGAGCGGCAGTTTGGCGAAGAAGTTGCCAAACTGATTGAGGGCGTTTTACGGATGGCAGCAATTAGTGCCATTCAAAATTCGCGTGACGAAGTCGTTCTTGGTCAGCGCGAAGCGCAAGTCGATAACTTACGTAAAATGTTGGTCGCTATGATCGACGACGTGCGCGTTGCTTTGATTAAGCTGGCAGAACGAACATCGGCCATTCGTGCGATGAAAGACGCTCCAGAAGACAAGCGTCGTAAAGTTGCCGAAGAAGTTTTCAATATTTATGCACCACTGGCTCATCGTTTGGGGATTGGTCATTTAAAGTGGGAATTAGAAGACTTAGCCTTTCGCTATTTACAGCCTGATGCCTACAAAAAGATTGCCTCGTTACTCGATGAAAAGCGTTTAACCCGCCAGTCTTACATTGAGGAAGTCGTACAGCGTCTGCGCGACGAAATGACCAATGCCGATATTTCCTGCGATGTTTATGGCAGGGCGAAGCATATCTACAGTATCTGGCGTAAAATGAGCCGCAAGAATCTGGATTTTTCTAAGATCTACGATATTCGAGCTGTTCGCATACTTGTACCTGAATTACGCGATTGTTATGCCGCCTTGGGTATTGTTCATACTTTATGGCGACATATTCCTAACGAATTTGACGACTACATCGCCAACCCGAAGGAAAATGGTTATCGCTCGTTGCATACAGCTGTAATCGGCCCCGAAGGTAAGGTGCTGGAAGTACAAATCCGTACTCATGCGATGCATGAAGACGCCGAACTCGGTGTTTGTGCTCATTGGTTATATAAAGGCACCGACACCAACGCCAAAGATCAAGGCTATGAGCAAAAAATTGCTTGGTTACGACAAGTGCTGGAATGGCATGAAGAGCTAGATGATTTACCGCAATTAATCGGTGAGTTACGCAGCGACATTAACCCAGACCGTATTTATGTATTTACACCTGAAGGCCATGTGGTGGACTTACCACCTAAAGCAACTCCGGTTGATTTTGCCTATCGTGTGCATACCGAAGTCGGTAATAAATGCCGTGGCGCTAAGGTCAATGGCCGTATTGTGCCGCTGACGTATTTATTGAAAACGGGTGAGCAAATCGAAATTCTAACCAATGCGAATGCACATCCAAGCCGCGATTGGTTGTATCCCGATTCTGGTTATATTCATACCACTCGTGCGCGAGCAAAAGTTGCACATTGGTTTAAATTACAAGATCGCGATAAAAATATTGAAGAAGGGCGTCACCTCGTTTTACGCGAAGTTGGACGTTTAGACTTGGCCGATGAGCCTCTGCATGAAGTGGCGCTGCAGCTGAATATGCGCTCGGTTGACGATATGTTTGCGGCTGTTGGTGCAGGCGATCTACGCATCGGCCAAATCGTTCATATGCTGTTAAAGCTGGCCGACAAAGGTGGTGCGCAACAGCAAGAACTGCCGCTTATTCGTCGTCATGAGCCGACCGATCGTGTTGCGAAATCCGATGATGTCTTTATTGAAGGTGTCGGTAATTTATTGACCGTTATGGCGCAATGTTGTTTACCCGTACCGGGTGACGATATTCATGGTTACGTGACTATTGGTCGTGGCGTTACCGTGCATCGTAGCGACTGCGAAAATTTATTGCACTTAGCTTCTATTGAACCGCAGCGAGTTTTGCAAGTCAGTTGGGGGGACCGTCCTTCTAATATTTATCCTGTAGAAATGTTGATTCAAGCCTATGATCGTACCGGTTTATTACGCGATGTGAGTTCCTTGTTAGCCAACGAACGGGTTAACGTTGTTGCGGTTAATACGTTGTCGAATCAGGGTGATAACACGGCTTCAATGAGTTTAACCGTTGAAGTGGATAGCCTCGAACGCTTAGCGCGACTGATGAGTAAAATTGATCAGCTACCTAACGTGGTGTCGACTCGTCGGGTTCGCGGAGGCGCTAAACCATGAACGCCCAATATGGATTAGAGCAATTGCTGTATGCCATGCAGCGTCTGCGTAACCCGCAGACAGGTTGCCCATGGGATTTGCGTCAGGATTTTGCCAGCATTCTTCCCCATACTCTGGAAGAAGCGTACGAAGTTGCGGATGCTATTGAACGTCAAGACTGGCCGCACCTTGAAGAAGAACTTGGCGATTTACTTTTTCAGGTTATTTTTTACGGACAAATGGGGGCAGAACAAGGTCGTTTTGATTTAAGTTCTATCATTCACCGTTTGGTCGAAAAACTGATTCGTCGTCATCCTCATGTATTTCCGGATGGCACTCTAACCAGCGAACGTGACCCTAGTATCACGCCGCAAGAGTCAGAAGTGAATATTCGTTGGGACGAGATTAAAGCGGCAGAAAAAGCGGCAAAGCCAGCGCAAATAAAGCGCCTGCTAGACGACGTTCCTGTTACTTTGCCAGCGCTCACGCGAGCACTCAAATTACAGAAAAAAGCCTCATCTGTGGGTTTTGACTGGCCAGATATTCACGGCGTGTTAGATAAAATTCGGGAAGAATTAGATGAAGTAGAGGCTGAGTTTGAAGGTATGGACTCGAAGCGCCTTGAAGACGAAATTGGCGATGCACTTTTTGCGATTACCAACCTAGCGCGCCATCTTAAAGTTGATCCTGAAGTGGCATTGCGTGGCACTAACGAACGCTTTTATCAGCGTTTTGCGTTTGTAGAAGACGCTGCAGACGAAGCAGGCGGTTTTAGTCAGCTCGAATTAGAGCATATGGATGCTGCTTGGGATGAAGCCAAGCGTCGCGGTAAATAAGTTAAATTAGTCCAGCGCGGGCTAATTTATTACCTTATTTCATAGCATTCTCCTCACTGCTTATTTTTAGCACCATTGTTACCCTCATTTACTCCAGATCACAGCATAAGCGGTTGAAATTTAGTAGGAATGGGTCAATGCTTGATAGCAATGTTCGATCATTGCTAGGGGAACCCTATGGAAGAACTGGACGCATTGCTGCGCGACAAGGTCCGAGTGCTGGGTAGCCAGCTTGGTGGCACTATTGAACGACAGCTAGGCGATGGCATGCTTGAGCAAATTGAGCGTATTCGTAAACAAGCAAAGCTTGCCCGCCATGGCGATCCGAAAGAACGCGAAACACTCCTCGCCATGCTGCATGATATTTCTGATGATGAGCTTGGGCCTGTTGTACGCGGCTTTAATCAGTTTTTAAACTTGGCCAATATTGCCGAGCAGCAGCACGGAATCAGTTGGCGTCGCAGTGAACATCTGCAAGAAAATGTCGATAGCATGTTTAGCGAGTTACTTACTCGTTTAGAATCTTCAGGCATTCGTGGTATCGATTTAAGCCAGCAAGTTGCCGACGTTAATATTGAATTGGTATTAACCGCGCACCCAACGGAAATTACCCGCCGTACACTTATTCAAAAATATGATCACATAGCGCAGTTATTGCAGCGTCGCGATGATTTACGCGATGGCCATCCTGATTTAGCCAATATAGAACAAGAAATATCACTAATTATTGATGAGATTTGGCATACCGATGAAATTCGCCAAGTACGCCCAACGGCAGTCGATGAAGCGAAATGGGGTTTTGCCGTTATTGAAAACTCTTTGTGGTACGCCATTCCAGCCTTGCTACGAGATTTAGATCAAGAATTACGCGCACGTGGTAGTAGCGCTTTACCATTAACCGCCGTACCTATTCGTTTTTCGTCATGGATGGGCGGCGATCGCGACGGTAATCCGAATGTGACCGCGACCGTGACACGTGAAGTGCTATACCTCGCCCGCTGGATGGCCGCGGATTTGTTTTTACGGGATATAGAACTGTTAGGCATGCAGTTATCTATGAGCGAAGCATCAGCAGATATGCGTCAGCAATATACAGGTCGAGAACCTTACCGTGATTGCTTACACGATTTACGCAAAGGACTAGAAGATACTCGTCGTTGGGCGGAAGCTAGCGCCGCCGGAGAAAGCACTAAAAAAGTGCCAATACTGGAGCGCGAAGATGTGATTCGGCCATTGAAGTTGTGCTATGACAGTTTGGTTGATTGCGGCATGGATACCATCGCCAATGGCATGTTGTTAGATACCATTCGTCGTGCAGCATGTTTTGGTATGTCGTTGGTTAGACTCGATGTCAGACAAGAGTCGACTCGTCACAGCGATGTGCTTCAAGCTATTTGTGAATATTATGGCTGGGGTGATTACAACGGCTGGACAGAAGACGAAAAGCAAACGTTTTTGCTGCGTGAGTTAACTTCACGGCGCCCATTAATCCCCAACTTCTGGACACCTTCAGCAGAGGTGCAAGAAGTATTGGATACCATGGCGGTGTTAGCAACGCCTGCTGGTGATGGCGTATCTTGCTACATTATTTCGATGGCCAGCGAGCCTTCCGATATTTTAGCGGTAGCACTTTTGTTGCAAGCCTGTGGCGTTAAACGTTTATTACCGATTGTGCCTTTATTCGAAACTTTGTCGGACTTAGAGCAGTCAGGTCCGCGTATGGATAAATTATGGTCCTTACCTTGGTATCGCGAATACAGCATGTGTCGCCAGCAAGTGATGATAGGTTATTCTGACTCGTCTAAAGATGCCGGCCAATTGGCGGCTGTTTGGGCGCAGTATCAGGCGCAAGAAACTTTGTCGCGCGTGGCAGCCGAGCAAGGTATTAAATTACGTTTATTTCATGGCCGTGGCGGTACCGTTGGACGCGGAGGTGGCCCTGCGCAACGCGCTATTTTGGCGCAACCACCGGGTTCAGTAACGGGCGGATTACGCGTGACCGAGCAGGGCGAAATGATCCGCTTTAAATTTGGTTTGCCAGCGGTTGCTCAGCGTAATCTTAAAGTTTATGTGTCAGCTGTATTAGAGGCTAACTTATTACCGCCAGCCCATCCAAAAGACGAATGGCGAGAGATGATGTCGCAATTAGCGGCTGCAGGCGTTTCTTCTTATCGCGCAATGGTTAAAGACAATCCTGATTTTGTGCGTTATTTCCGTGCGGCAACGCCAGAGTCGGAATTAGGAAAATTATCTTTGGGCAGCCGTCCTGCGCGCCGTCGTTCTGGTGGCGGTATTGAAACATTACGCGCTATTCCTTGGATTTTTGCTTGGACGCAAATGCGCTTAATGTTGCCTGCTTGGTTAGGTGCTGACGATGCGCTTCGAGTTCAGGTCGATAACGAGCAATTACCACGACTTAAAGAAATGTATAGTGACTGGCCATTTTTCCGGACTTACATCGACATGCTAGAGATGGTGTTGTCGAAAGCCGACCCGGCAATTGCACAGTATTATGAAGAACGTTTGGTTGAGCCAGAGCTACAGCCAATCGGTAGCGTTTTACGTGAGCGTCTGGCGAATATGCGCAAGCTAGTGTTGGCAGTAAAAGAGCAAACAATGTTGTTGGAAAATAATAAAGCGCTGCAATATTCTATGCAGGTACGCGATCCTTATACCGATCCGTTGCACTATTTACAGGCCGAGCTTTTGTATCGTGAACGTCAGGCTGCCGATATGGTTAGCAGCCAAGTTGAACGTGCTTTAATGGTGACGATGGCGGGCATCGCTGCCGGGATGCGTAATACCGGATAGCAATGAGTAATGTAGGCTCGATTTTGCTCACGACAGGATAGTTCTGTGCCTAGATTGTGCGTATTGCTCATATTCCGTGCCTCGGCTATTTCAGCCGAGGTTTTACGCAAAGCCTAGTATTTATGCGGGTTGTAGCCCTAGTTATCTTCTGTTGCACGGTTCAATAACGACCAAAGTCGATACTTCTTAACGGGCAAAATTCTCTACAATCACTTGAGACTAAAGCGCCTTCGGAGTAAGGTTAGGCCTATTTTTTCGCCAACCTGATCAAAATTTAAACAATGAGTTCAGGCGGCCAGTTTTTTTAATCTCGAGGAGTATGCGCATGCGCGTGATTCTGTTGGGTGCGCCAGGTGCTGGTAAAGGTACTCAGGCCCAGTTTATATGTGAACAGTTTGCTATTCCGCAAATCTCTACTGGGGATATGCTACGCGCTGCTGTTAAAGCCGGCAGTGAGCTTGGTTTAAAGGTAAAAGAAATCATGGAAACCGGCGGTTTGGTTTCTGATGAAATCATTATCGACCTAGTTAAAGAACGTATTCAACAAGACGACTGTGTAAACGGTTTTCTATTTGATGGTTTCCCGCGCACGATTCCGCAAGCTGAAGCGTTATTAGAAGGCGGTGTGGAAATTGATCACGTTGTTGAAATTGATGTAGCTGATGAAGAAATTGTTAAACGTCTAAGTGGTCGTCGCGTACACCCTGGTTCTGGTCGTGTTTATCACTTAGTTTACAATCCACCAAAAGTGGAAGGTAAAGACGATGAAACGGGTGAAGAGTTAGTTCAGCGTCCGGATGATGAAGAAGATACTGTGCGTAAGCGTTTAGCTATTTATCATGATCAAACAGCGCCTTTAGTTAGCTTCTATAAAAAGTTAGAAGCAGAAAAGGGCGATAGCGCGCCAAAGTATAGTCACATTCCTGGCGTTGGTTCGTTAAACGATATTACTGCGAAGGTATTGGCTGCTTTAGCTTAATCCTGAATCGTTATCGAAAGAGAAGAGGCCTTATGGCCTCTTTTTTTATTTTTGTCTCGGCACCGCATATCTCTTCACTAGTTAATCTATAGCAATGATCAATTCATACAGGTGCATATACTCGACCTAACATTGGTTATTCTTCGGCATCCAGCTGCCTTGGTAATACCTTAAGTTATTTGAAAAAGGTGTTATTGCCTTTTCTTTAGAGCCGGTCAAAAGCGTCAATATGAATATGTCGTTAGACGCAGATACTTATTTGAATAGAAAAAAATCGGTTCATATCATTCAAATGATGAACTTTTACCGCCAAAAGGACATTAATAGTGCTAATTCACATAATATTGATAAACAACTTTTGGTTTTTTTAAATAAAAATACTATTATTGCTTCAGTTGGCTTATGCACACTATTAAGTTGTGCTAGCGTTAGCTTACCTGATCAGGCAAATATTAGAGGATTCAACCTATGGCTAGACCTAAAAAAGCTCCTGCCAAACGCGGACGTAAACCTGCTGTTAAAACAGTAGCTACTTCTGTCGTTCCAGCAGCAATTGCAAAAGCAACTGCAGCAGTAGAAAAAGCAGCTGTTGCAATTACTAAGCAACAAGAGCGCGTAGACGCAGCACTTAAAAAAGCAGCTGAAGCGAAAACTAAAGCCGCAGGCCCGCGTGCAACTGCAGCTGCAAAGCGTGCTGTTGTTTCAGCCGCAGCTAAAGTTAAAGCAGAAAAAGAAAAGTTGGCAGCTCTTCGTGCAACACTAACTGCAGCGAAGGCAGATCTTAAGTCAGCACAGGTTGAAGTTCGTATCGCCGATGCAACTGAACAAGCTAAAACTGCAATTGCAGCATTTGAAGCTTCTATTGCTGCTAAAGCAGATGCCGAATTGGCAAAAGCATTGGCAGCATTTGAAGTTAAATGGCGTAAAACTCGCAGCACCCAAGACGCTGCTAAAGTAAAAGCGCAAGCTGCTCGTGAAGAAAAGAAAGCTGCCGCTACTATTAAAAAATTAGCGGGCTCAACAGCTACTGCTAAGCCAGCGGCAAAACGTGGTCGTCCAGCGAAAGCAGCGACTACAGCAACAGCTTCAGCAGCACCGAAGAAACGTGGTCGTCCAGCGAAAGCAGCAGCCACTCCTGCAGCCGCTCCAAAAAAACGTGGTCGCCCAGCGAAAGCCGCTACGGCAGCAGCAGCTCCAGCAGCCGCTCCAAAAAAACGCGGTCGTCCAGCGAAAGCTGCAACGACTGAAGCCGTAGCTAAGCCAGCTGCAAAGCGTGGTCGTCCAGCGAAAGCTGCTACGACTGTAGCCGTAGCTAAGCCAGCTGCAAAGCGTGGTCGCCCAGCGAAAGCTGCAACGACTGAAGCCGCTGCTAAACCAGCTGCAAAGCGTGGTCGTCCAGCGAAAGCCGCAACGACTGAAGCCGCTGCTAAGCCAGCTGCAAAGCGTGGTCGTCCAGCGAAAGCCGCAACGACTGAAGCCGCAGCTAAACCAGCTGCAAAGCGTGGTCGTCCAGCGAAAGCAGCAACTACCCCAGCTAAGCCTGCAGCAAAGCGTGGCCGCCCAGCGAAAGCCGCTGCCGCGCCAGTTGCTGACAAAGCCGCAGAGCCAGTTGTTGCATCAGTATTTGATGCACCAGCAGAAGCACCAGTAGTTGAAACTCCAGCAGCAGAATAAAACCTTTAGGTTTTATTTGATGTGCTAATAAAAAACCCGGCTTGCCGGGTTTTTTATTGTCTGTGATTTGGCTTTTATGTTGAACCGTGGTGATTATTACGGGCGACGTTGGGTAAAATTCCTTGGTATACTTCGAGCGCATTTTCAGTGGTATCTAATCATGGCCAGTTTGTTAGTTATCGATGCTTCGTCGTCGTTATGTTCTGTTGCGGTTTGGCATGAAGAAAAATTATTTGCATTAACCGAAGAGCAGCCCCGTCGTCATGCGCAGCGCTTGTTGCCTATGATTGATGAAGCCCTTAGTGATTGTGGCTTAACAGCCGCGCAACTTGATGGCATTGCCTATGGTTGTGGGCCTGGTTCTTTTACGGGTATTCGTATTGCTGCTTCGGTTACTCAAGGTATTGCTTTGGCTTTGGATTTACCTGTTAAAGGTATTTCGTCCCTACAAGCTGTTGCGCAGGCGGCCTTCAGTGCGAGCTCTGCCAATGAAGTCATGGCGATTATGGATGCTCACATGGGTGAAGTTTTCTGGGGGCATTTTCAGCGCGATGGAAAGTTAAGTCGTGCGCTTGCAGCCGAGCAAGTTGGAAGTCCTGACGCTTGTGTCAGTGATATGACTAATTTTAATGGCATTCTTGCCGGAGATGGACTGCAGCTTCCAGTATTCGCGGAGTTGGATGCCGAGTTAGCGATGTTACGTCCTGAAGCACGCATGATGGTGCCCTTGGTTATTGATGCGTGGGATAAAGGATTATTTACCGATGCCGAGAACCAACAGCCGGTTTATTTGCGTAATTCTGTTGCTTGGAAAAAACTGGACGAACAGCCCAGTCTCCTTAAACGCATTTAACTTATTCTCTCTGTAAGGACTTTGTGTGGATACATTAGAAATTGTTGTATTAGCTATTCTGCAGGGCTTAACTGAATTTTTACCCATTTCCAGTTCGGCGCATCTTATTTTACCGTCGCGGTTATTTGGCTGGGATGACCAAGGACTCGCTTTCGACGTTGCTGTTCATGTTGGTACATTAGCCGCGGTTATTATTTATTTTCGCAAAGACATACAGCAACTCGTTACGCGTTGGTGTGTTACCGGCTGGACCCGCAATCCCGATTCCGACGCGCGCTTAGCGTGGTATGTCATTTTGGCAACGATTCCGGCAGGACTAGCCGGTTTGTTACTAGAGAGTTGGATTGAAGAGAATCTGCGTTCAACACTGGTGATTGCCATCACGACAATTGGTTTCGGCTTGTTACTGGGTTATTCCGATATCGTTCGTAAAGAGCGTTTAACGTTGGTCAATATGACGCTGACAATCGCGCTGGTGATTGGCTTTGCGCAAATGATCGCGTTAATTCCAGGTACATCGCGTTCTGGGATTACTATGACGGCCGCTTTATTGCTCGGATTGCACCGCGTTGACGCCGCTCGTTTTTCATTTTTATTATCTATCCCTTTGATTGTCGCAGCAGGTGGTTTAAAAGCCTTAGAATTGGTGCAGTCAGTTGCACCAGTTGATTGGCAAGCATTAGGCCTAGGTGTGCTAATTTCTGCGATCAGTGCTTGGGTATGTATTTACTACTTCCTCGCGTTTATCAGTCGCATCGGTATGTTGCCATTCGTTGTTTATCGCCTATTGCTGGGTGGTATGTTGCTTCTGTTTTTTGTTTAGCGCTTTATGCCGAGTTTGATTTGTCTTGTGCCTGAGCTTGCTGAGCGAGCTCAAGTTATCGCTACTCGTTTTGGATTAACGCTAGCAGAACCTACCTTGTTAGATACTTCTGGCTTTCATTTGTGTCTTGATCAAACTGGCTTAAGTTTGCGTCAGGGCGAGCAAACCCGTACTGCGGTTCAGGTCGATTTTAGCGGTGGGGCAGCAGCACATCGCCGTCGGTTTGGTGGTGGTAAAGGGCAAGATATCGCCAAGGCCATTGGTATTACTGGTGCGTATCAACCGACGGTTGTCGACGCCACAGCGGGTCTTGGGCGCGATAGTTTTGTATTGGCGACCCTTGGTTGTCGAGTACAAGCCTTTGAGCGTCAGCCCGTGGTAGCGGCCTTGCTGGAAGATGGTTTACAGCGCGCCGCATATGATCCAGAAATTGCCGACATTATCGAACGTATCACGCTCTCGTTTGGCAGTAGCCATCAATTGCTACAAGCACCAAGTGAGGGGTATTTAGCCGATGTTATTTATCTTGATCCTATGTTTGATCACGATCCCAAAGCGACTGCGCAAGTAAAAAAGGACATGCAGGCGTTTCGTGATGTGGTCGGGCAAGATATGGATGCCGATGACTTACTTGAGCGTGCACTTGCCTGTGCGCGTTGTCGCGTGGTGGTAAAGCGTGGTCGCAAAGCTGCTCCCTTAGCGGGGCGTGCGCCAAGTTATGCTTTAACGGGTAAAGCTAATCGCTTTGATGTGTATGCATTGGCTAAGGTGCTTCCGCCGAGCTAAATGTCAGGCGATCCGCGTAAATCAAGATTGAAAAAAGGCGTAGCTCTAATCTAGAGCTACGCCTTTTTTGTAGGCTGCGCTTTTTATAGGCTGCGTAAGATACTTTGACGCAGTGCGCCATCAAGTACCTGTTCTAATGCCTCAGATAGCGCATTAATCGCCGGCTCTACAATTAAGGTTCCATCTTCATGACGGCGTAGCATGCCATTGCTAATAAGCTCTTGGATCAAGGTACGGAATAGCGCTTTATCGAAAAATTCCGGTGCATTAATTCCATAAAGCATACTGATGCGCTGTGCTACTTGGGTACACTGATCTTCTAACTCGACTGCGGTTAATGCGTTTGAGCCTTTGTTTATTAAGCGCGATAGCGTTAAGAAATAGCGCTCTAATGTTTGCATTACATGTGCAGCTAATCCTTCTAAAAGAGCGAATTTGTCACTGCTTGACGGTGTCGCATGGAAGCCTTGTTCGTGTTCGATTAAATAACCGGATTCGGTAAGGATATTCAGCCAGCGATGAATATCACTCTCTAAATCTTCAGCTTTCCATTGTAAAAACAGTTCCGCTTGTAAGTACGGGTACAGGCAGCGAATCGTGCTCAAGACTTCTTCGGAGGTGTAGCGACGGTTATTTACGAACAAGCACGCGATTAAAGATGGTAGCGCTAAAACGTGCAATACGTTATTGCGGTAGTAGGTAAGAGTGACCGCTTGACGATCATTCGTTTGGATTAGATCGCCCATTGGGTGAGGAGAGCGCGAAACAATATCCAATTTTTCGTTGTAGCTTAACCACTCAGAGCCAGTGCCTTCTGGTAATACTGTTAGATGGCTATACGGTGCTTGCTTGAGCAAATCGCGATACGCTTCCATTTGCACAACTAGCTGTTGTTCGTCCATCGCTTGGCGTGGAGCCGACAGTATACTCAAGGCCATTAAGTTAACTGGGTTAACCGACGTTGCGCGGTTAATTTCTGTGGCCACTTGTAAGGCTAAATCATCAACCATTTTTGGTGCCCACTCTGGGCGATAATTACACTCAGTGTAATCCTCTTCGCGCCATTGAGGACGACGCTCATTTAAAAATTCAGTGAAGTAAATTGGATCGCCAAACGTTACGTTTACTTTGCCGAACGAGTTCTTGAAAGAGCGTAAAGTGCCGAGGACACCCAGCAAGCTCTCTTTTTTCTTTTTCTGGCCGCGTAACTCGCCCAGATAACTGTTGGCTTCAAATACTTTTTCGTAGCCTGTATAAATCGGCATGAAAATAATTGGCTTACGCGAATCGCGCAAATAGCTGCGCAGTGTCATGGCTAACATGCCTGCTTTGGGTGTTAGGGTGCGACCAGTGCGACTACGCCCACCTTCAACAAAATATTCGGCAGAATAGCCGTGGGTGAAAATAGAGTGCAGGTACTCATCAAATACTGCGGCGTACAATTTATTGTCACGGAAGGTACGGCGCATGAAGAATGCGCCGCCACGTCTTAGAATGGAACCGACAATAGGCATGTTTAAGTTAATGCCAGCTGCAATTTGCGGCATTTGTAAGCCTTTGTGGTAAAGCACATAAGACAGTAGTAAGTAATCAATGTGGCTACGATGGCAAGGAACATAAATGATGGTGTTGTCTTTGCTGATGTCGCGCAGATGGCCAATATTATGCAGTTCTATGCCGTTGTATATTTTGTTCCAAACCCAAGTCAGCATGACATCGAGGAAACGGATATTGGTATAGGAAATATTTGAAGCAATTTCGTCGGCATATTTAAGTGCTTGTGCCTGAAGCTTTGCTCTTGGTTTTCCTTGTTTTTCTATTTCATCTTCGATGGCTTTGCGCACCATAGGACGATTAGGTAATTGATGCACAAGCGTACGGCGGTGTGATAGGTCTGGCCCGAGAACCGAAGCTGATACCTGGCGGTTGTGCACTCGTAGTACACGGGCAACTTTCCGCGCTAACAATTCTGGTGATTTTTCACTGTCGTACAAGTCGCGTAAGGAGATAGGGCGACTAAAGTGAACGAATGTGTTGCGACCATTGAGTAAAATAGCCATTAGCGTTAAAACTCGACCACCAAGCGCTCCGCTGCTTTGCAACCAAATGCGTAAAAATGAGCGTTCTTTTTCTGGTGCACGGCCCCAGAATACGCGAACCGGAACAATTTGGATTTCGCGTTGCTCGTCTTCTGAAAGCCACTCGGCATGCTTAATTAATTGGCGTGCGACAATAGGTACCCCTTGTTTGCGGAATGGAACCGACGAGCGACGATAAATGCTGAAATAGGGCTTGGCGGATAAACCGGCACTTTGGGCCTGACGGCGAGGGCTAGGCCAGTTGAACTTATTTACTTCTCGGTCAATAACGAGTTGTTCGCCGTAGGACGGGTAGAGTGTCGCGTAGATAATCGGCTTATTTGGATCAATGTCGAACTCACTGACATCGGGTCCGATGATTTTCGTTTTGATAACGCTGTAGAGCAATTTTTGCTGCCAGCGAAAAATACTTGAACGGATACTTTTAAACAAACTCATAAAATTCTCTGGTGTCACTAATTCGCGGCGCTAGTGTACCCCTTGGCAGTTACAGTTGAAATGTTGGTATGAGGCATTCAGCAGTGAATTTCTGCCGATATATAGCTTATGTAGTGATTCTGTTCCTGTAAAAAGAAGAGCGAGGGCAAAGGGCGCAGGTGTGACATCCCGCGCCAAGACGACTAATAATGTGGTGGAGGCGGTTCATCAGCAAAATCTCGCAGACCAGAATCTTGATTCTGCATCTGCTCTAGGCGTTGGTTCATCATCTGCATGGCTTGACGCGCCATAAGAAAATCTTGGGTGACGGACGATAGTTGATTGTTGAGGGTATCGACGATTTCTTCTAAAAACGCCATGCGCGTTTCAAGCTCTTCGATGCGTAATTGCTGCTTTTCTGCACTTATTTGTGCGTTATCACTGCTCATGGTTCAGACACTCTAGCTATCGTGTTGATTTTTTTAATGAATTGGGCTTTCATAGCCCACTTGGCAATGGCTTTGTTGCCGACATATTTGTGACATCTGTGATAATAACGAGTGATACGAGATAACGCATGGGTAAATTGCTAGTACGTAAAATAATTGTGGCATTGGTGTTCGCCATTGTTTCTCCGTTTGTAGTCGCCGCATTGTTAAGTGGCATGACGGAGGGGCTCACCTTGGCGAATGGTGAACTTCTTAACTCAGACAACCTGACAACGGTTGTTGGTATGACTGATCTTTTGATTGTGATCGGTGTTCTTACGTTTCTAATTAGCTTGGGCTCAGCCTTTTTAGTGCCTTCGCGTCGTCGTCGCCAGCGTAGTAGTGGCACGATTGTGGAAAGCGATGTTGAAGATGGTCGTGAGCGCGGTGTTGTTAAATGGTTTAACGTGAAAAAAGGCTTCGGTTTTATTACTTGGGACGAAGGTGAAGATGTATTTGTTCACTTCCGCTCAATCCGTGGTCAAGGTCATCGTTCATTGACTGAAGGTCAACGCGTTAAGTTTAGCGTTGTGCGTGGCCAAAAAGGTCCGCAAGCGGAAGATGTTTCTGCTGTTCGTTAAGCGCTAAAGCGTAGATAAAAAAAGCGACTCATAGAGTCGCTTTTTTTATGCCTGGTCACTCGTGATGCTCGATGGTGTGTAACTCAAGTTCGTCACAGCACTGAGGTTCAGCAAGCCAGCCTAATAATAGGGTAATTTGATGCCAGATCATGAAGGACTCCTCCAAAGGTGTCTTTCGTCAGTATAGGTAGGCATCCGAGTTCAACCAGTATCAGGCAATCATTAGACATGATTGTCCGGTACTGGCTAATAGACAAGCAACGCATCGAGTTTAGTCGAGGGTTAGCAATGTCTTCAATAAGCGAGGATTGGTGATCACGATATTTGCAGGAGCAACGATACGTGGTTGGCCTGTTACGTCGGCCAGTAAACAACCCGCTTCAGAAGCTAGTAAGCTGCCTGCCGTTAATGAGAACGAATCGACATCTGACAGTAAAGCAGCTTGGAAGCGATCAGCAGCAACATATGCCATTGATAACGCGTTGGAGCCAATGCTGCGTAAATCGTAGTTCTTCATTAGAAGCTGCTGGATTTTCGCGCGTTGCTCATAGCCTGACTCGCTCAAACCTAGTGGCTGAGTGAAGCCAATCATGGCGTCGGTCAATGTGTTGAGGCCACCGCAGCGGATGCGGCGATTGTTTAGCTGTGCACCACGTCCTCGGGAAGCTGTGAATTCGTCACCGTTCATCGGGTTCAGAATAACAGCGTGATCCGTTTTACCGTGATTCACACAAGCTATGATGATAGCAAATGCAGGAATCCCTACGCGGAAGTTGGCAACGTCGTCGATGACGCACACCTGCCACGTTGGTTGCTTAGTGTCGCCAGCATTGAGGCCGGTTTCGCGACCTTCAAAGTTATTGTCTGGTAGCGCCTTCTTCAATTCGAAGATGATGCCTTTTTCCAAACCGATGGTGCAATCGGCGACAAATTTTGCTTTTTCTTGATCCGTACTTTGGGACGAATCGAAGCGGTCAAGACGGCGGACAAGGTCCAGACCTGCGTTACGCGCAGCGCGCAACGCCAAGTTAACCATGGGCTGCATAGGGGTTGCTATCTCTTAAAGAACAGTTGAAACAAATTCGGCCGCGGATTATAGCAGCCTGTGAGTGGTTGGCGAAGCCAATTTTGCGTTACACTTGCCGACCCTCGATTAGCAAGCACTTGCTTGTCGTCTTTGAATCTCGAAAAGGTCCGCAGAAGGTCCGCAAAAGGCAGGTTTAGATGCTCGACCAAATTCGCATAGTGATGGTAAACACAACGCACTCCGGCAACATAGGCGCGGCAGCGCGAGCCATGAAAAACATGGGGCTGAGCCGTTTATACCTAGTCGATCCTATTGCCAGTATAGATGAAGACGCGATCCAGCGTTCGTCTCGTGCCGACGATCTTTTGCGTAACGCCGTCATTTGCCCAACATTAGACGATGCGATTGCGGATTGTGGCCTAGTCGTGGGCACAAGTGCTCGCAGTCGTCATATTCCGTGGCCGTTAATGAATCCTCGTCAATGTGCAGCGAAAGCGGCAGAAGTGGCCGTGAATAATCAGGTGGCCTTGGTTTTTGGTCGAGAATCGCGTGGTTTAACGAATGAAGAGCTGCATAAGTGCAACGCACACGTACACATTCCCACCGACGAGGAATTCTCGTCGCTGAATGTTGCTCAAGCCATTCAGGTCATGGCCTATGAGCTGCGGCTGGCGGCCATTGGCGATGTACACGAGGATGCGCAGTGGGGTGTTAATTGGGATTATCCTCTGGCGACTCACGGTGAGTTGAACGGTATGTTGCAGCATATGGAGAAAACTCTTATTGAGATTGGCTTCCTCGACCCCAATACTCCTAAGCAGCTGATGCCTCGTATTCAGCGGTTGTTCCAGCGTGCTGCGCCGGACAAGTTAGAAATTAATATATTGCGCGGCATGTTAGCGGCAGTTGGTAAGCAAACTGCGCTAGTATCGGCTCAAGATACCTCTGTTGTGGATACGCCAGAGGCTCAGGATCAACAAGAGGATTCGTTGTGAGTTTTAAACAATTTCGTGAAGACATCGCTTGCGTTTTTGAGCGCGATCCTGCGGCAAGAAACACGTTTGAGGTGCTGACAACCTACCCTGGGGTGCACGCGATTTTGCATCATCGTATTGCTAATTGGTTATGGCACAAAGGCCTTAAGTGGCTGGCGCGTATGCTGTCGACCTTTAGCCGTTGGATGACTGGCATTGAGATTCATCCCGGAGCCACCATTGGTCGCCGCTTTTTTATTGATCACGGCATGGGTGTAGTCATCGGTGAGACGGCAGAAATTGGCGATGACTGCACGCTTTATCACGGGGTAACGCTGGGCGGTACTAGCTGGAAAAAAGGTAAGCGTCATCCTACTTTGCTGGATGGCGTAGTCGTTGGTGCAGGGGCCAAAGTTCTGGGACCTATTACCGTCGGTAAAGAGGCTCGTATTGGTTCTAATGCGGTAGTGACTAAAGATGTGCCGGAAGGCGTCACTGTGGTGGGTATTCCTGGTCGTATCGTGCGCAAGGCTGCAACAAAAGCATCGTCTGAATTGGAAGATCGTCGTCGTGCGATTGCTGCGAAAATTGGTTTTGATGCCTATGGTATGGCCGACGAAATGCCAGATCCGATTGCTCGTTCGATCCATAACCTTATGGATCATATGCACGCCGTTGATGGCAAGATCGATAGTATGTGTCGGGCGTTGAATCGTCTTGGCGATCACACCTGTGACGAAGCCCTGCCGGAACTTGAGAAAGAAACTTTCGTTTGCCTGCATGAGCGTTTAAAGCGTGATGAGGACGGAGTGTTGCCAGAAGGTACGGACATTGCGGATGAAAAGCCGAACGCTTAGATAATTGGTAATTCTCAAGTAAACAAGATGGATTTCAGGTCGGTTATAGTTGACTGAAATAGTAGGGCATCCGCATAATGCTTCTCAATTACTGTTTTTAGGAGTCCCTTATGCGTTTGACGACCAAAGGCCGTTATGCGGTCACCGCGATGTTAGATTTGGCATTGCATGCCAGTCGCGGCCCGGTAAGCCTTAATGATATTTCTGGTCGTCAGGGGATTTCGCTGTCTTATTTAGAGCAGTTGTTCGCTAAATTACGCCGCAGCGGTTTAGTCGCTAGCGTTCGTGGCCCAGGTGGTGGTTATCGCTTAAGTCGTGAAGACACAAGCATCAACGTTGCTGAAATTGTCGATGCCGTTAATGAATCAATGGATGCCACCCGTTGTAATCGCAAGGGTGACTGCCAAGAAGGTCTAGAGTGCTTAACGCATCATCTTTGGTTGGACCTGAGCGATCAGATCCACAATTTTTTAAGCGATATCACTCTAAATGCTTTGATAGAGCGTCGTGAAATCCAAGCCACCGCAGCGCGCCAAGACGAGCGCGCCAACAGCCGCATTGATCTATTGCTGAGCTCCGAAGGTTCCAACTAAGTTCTGTTCTAGCGGTTAGCTAAGTGATGTCGCCGTTCGAATCAGGACTTGACCTTACAGGCGTCATACGCAAAATGGCGGCCTAAACCACGCGATTGCCTTGCCGAATAGGTCGACCATGAAATCTCTCTATCTCGATTACGCCGCCACTACTCCTGTTGATCCTATTGTTGCGGAACGTATGGGGCAGTGCCTCACACTGGACGGTAACTTTGCTAATCCGGCGTCTCGTTCGCATCGATTTGGCTGGCAAGCGGAGCAGGCGGTAGAAGTTGCGCGTCGTCAAGTGGCGGATTTAATAAGCGCCGATCCGCGTGAAATTGTTTGGACGTCTGGTGCAACAGAAAGCAATAACTTGGCGATCAAAGGTGTCGTTGAGTGGCTGCGCCGCGAACAGCCAGGTCGGCCGCTGCACATCATTACCTCGGTGATTGAACATAAGGCTGTCCTTGATACCTGCGCATACTTACAGCAGTACCATGATGTTGATGTTACTTGGTTGAGTCCTGATGCCGATGGTTTGATTGATCCGCAGCAAGTTGCCGCTTCGCTACGGGATGATACGTGCTTGGTAACGCTAATGGCGGTGAACAACGAGTTAGGGACGATTACCGATGTCGCCGCAATTGCAAAATTGTTAGCTAAGCACTCTGCGTTACTGCACGTCGACGCGGCACAGGCCGTGGGCAAGATGGCGGTCAATATTAACGACTGGCAGGTTGATCTGCTGTCGATATCAGCGCATAAGTTTTACGGTCCCAAAGGTATTGGTGCTTTGTATGTGCGTCGTGATCCGCAAGTTAAGTTGGTGGCGCAGATGCATGGTGGTGGCCATGAGCGTGGTATGCGCTCGGGTACTTTGCCAACGCATCAGTTGGTAGGAATTGGGGAAGCAGCACGTCTTTGCCAAGAGCAACTAGAAGCCGATGAAAAGCGCATTCGTACATTACGCGATCGTTTATGGCTGGGCATTCAGTCGCTGGGTGACGTGTATATTAATGGTCATATAGATCAACGTGTTGCTAATCATTTAAACGTGAGTTTCGGTGGTTTGGACGGTGAAATTTTACTCGCGTCCCTAGCCAAAGTTGCGGTGTCGTCGGGGTCTGCCTGTACCTCGGCTAGCGTCGAACCGTCTTATGTTTTGAAAGCCATAGGTCGCAGTGATGTACTTGCCCATGCCGGTTTACGCATGAGTGTGGGGCGTTTTACCACGGCCGACGATATTGATAACGCCATACAAGAGATCACTCGAGTAGTGACCTTACTGCGTAGTCATTGAAACAAGCAGTCGTCAATTGTTACTAGGATGACGTCATGCGTACAACTTTCATGAAAACCTGCGTATAATCCGCGGGTTTTAACCCTATAACTTCTCTTAAACACACAAATGGAGCTAAAAAATGGCTGTTGAACGTACTCTGTCGATCATCAAACCAGACGCTGTTGCAAAAAACGTAATCGGCGAAATCCAATCTCGTTTCGAAAAAGCTGGTCTACAGATCGTTGCTGCTAAGATGATCAAACTGGATGACGAAAAAGCGGGCGGTTTCTACGCTGAGCACTCTGAGCGTGGCTTTTTCAAAGATTTGGTTGGTTTCATGACTTCTGGTCCTGTTGTTGTACAGGTTCTTGAAGGTGAAGGCGCAATCGCTAAAAACCGCGATCTAATGGGCGCTACTAACCCTAAAGAAGCAGCACCAGGCACTATCCGCGCTGACTTCGCAGAAAGCATCGATGCAAACGCTGCACACGGTTCTGATTCTGCTGAATCTGCTGCACGCGAAATTGCATACTTCTTCGCTGCTGACGAAATCTGCCCACGCTAAGTGGCAGTTTACGGAGGGGGCAGGAGCTCCTTCCGTTTCTTCCGTTCAGGATGCGCCACACCAGGTAAACACTGATGACCGATACCCCCGAAAAAATCAATCTGTTGGGCTTGTCGCCCGCCAAAATGGAAGCCTTCTTCGCTGATTTAGGTGAAAAGCGTTTTCGTGCTCAGCAAATGCTGAAATGGATTCATCAGTTAGGTGAGGCAGATTTCGAAAAAATGACCAATATGGGCAAGGGCCTGCGCGCTAAGCTTGCTGAGGTCAGCGAAATCCGATTGCCGGAAGTTGTGTACCACGATGTTTCGAAAGACGGCACCCAAAAGTGGGTGATGCGTATGCCTGGTGGCAGCTCAATTGAAACCGTCTACATCCCCGAAAAAGAGCGTGGCACTCTGTGTGTTAGCTCGCAGATTGGTTGTGCGTTGGATTGCAGTTTTTGCTCCACCGGCAAACAAGGTTTTAACCGTGATCTTTCCGTAGCTGAAATCATTGGCCAAGTATTTGTTGCGGCCATGAGTTTCGACAAGCCGGGGGAGCGTCGCGAACGCAAAATTACTAACGTCGTCATGATGGGCATGGGCGAGCCACTGTTGAACTTCGACAACGTGGTCGATTCGATGAACCTAATGATGGACGATAACGCTTATGGTTTGTCTAAGCGTCGAGTGACGTTAAGTACCTCTGGCGTTGTTCCTATGATGGATAAACTCGGTGACGTTACCGACGTCTCATTGGCAGTATCCTTACATGCGCCAAACGACGAACTGCGTAATAAACTCGTGCCGATCAATAAAAAATATCCACTGAAAGAATTGATTGCTGCAACGAATCGTTATTTAAGTAAGCTGCCGGATCGCCGTAAAGCAACCATCGAATACACTATGATGGAAGGCGTTAATGACGAAATGGAACATGCGGTTGAACTATCGGAACTGATGAAACAGGTTCCGTGTAAGATTAACCTTATTCCGTTTAATCCATTTCCGAATTCGGGCTATAAACGCCCAAGCAATAATCGTCTTTATCGTTTCCGCGATTATTTAGTAAACCAAGGTCATATCGTTACTATTCGTTCCACCCGTGGTGACGATATCGACGCCGCTTGTGGTCAGTTGGTCGGTCGTGTTGAGGATCGCACTCGCCGCAGTGAACGCTATATCAATGCTATTCAGCTAGACAATATAGATTCTGAACAAACCCAAGAAGGCCCATCGCTATGACAGGACGTGTGTTAGCTCGTTGTCTATTAATTTGCCTACCGATTTTCTTTCTTGCAGGGTGCGTGACTGTAACGGAAAGTCGTTTTACTAAAAAAGAATCTCCTGAAAAATCAGTCGAGAACTATACCCAGCTGGGCATAGGGTATTTGCAAAAAGGGCGTCCTGATTGGGCCCGTCAGCGTTTGCAAAAAGCATTAGCCATCAACCCCAACTATGCTCCAGCGAATGATGCTATGGGCATGGTTTGGCAAACCGAAGGTGAACTGGATTTAGCTGAAGAATATTTTCTGAAAGCCATCAGTGAAGACAAAACCTATACTTTAGCGCGTCATCATATTGGTCGTTTGTATTCGCAATTAAAGCAATCCGAAAAAGCTCAAGAGAATTTACAAAAAGCAGCCGACGATCGTTATTACGATAATCGTCCGGGCGCTTACAATGATTTAGCATTGAATTTTTATCGCATGGATAAGAGTCAACTGGCTATTGATGCGTATTTGCAAACCTTGCGTTTGGCTCCTTATAACGTCGATGCTTTAGTTAACGTCTCTACATTGTTATTTGAAGCACAAAATTACGAAGAGTCGCTCAAGTATTTCGACCGTTTTGATCGTTTAGTACAGCGTAACCAAACGCGTCATACGGCCCATAGTTTGTGGCTTGGAATTAAGTTAGTCACTATTCAGCAAAATACGGCGCGTGCGATTGAGTTTGCCACTGAACTGAAGCAAAACTTTACTAACTCGACCGAATATCGTTTGTACCAAGAATCATTGGCAGGGCACGGTGCATGAACAAGAATCAACCAAATCCAATTAAGCGCCGCGTCAGTCGTAAAATCTGGGTCGGTAATGTGCCAGTAGGCGGTGATGCACCGATTGCCGTGCAAACCATGACAAATACCGAGACCACTGATGTGGCTGCAACGGTTGCGCAAATTAAGCGCGCGCAAGATGCGGGTGTTGATATTGTGCGCGTATCGGTGCCGACAATGGATGCCGCAGAGGCTTTCGGTAAGATTCGTAAATTAGTCGACGTCCCTTTGGTTGCAGATATCCATTTTGATTACCGTATTGCCCTGCGCGTTGCCGAATTAGGTGTGGATTGTTTACGCATAAATCCGGGTAATATTGGCCGCGAAGACCGCGTGCGTGAAGTGGTTGAAGCCGCGCGTCATAACGGTATTCCGATTCGTATTGGCGTGAATGCCGGTTCGTTAGAAAAAGACCTACAAAAGAAATACGGCGAACCGACACCAGATGCTTTGGTTGAGTCAGCCATGCGCCATATCGACATCTTGGATCGTTTGAATTTCCCTGATTTCAAACTGAGCTTAAAAGCATCCGATATTTTTATGACGGTAGCGGCTTATCGTCAGATTGCTGGCCAAATTGAGCAACCATTGCATTTAGGTATTACCGAAGCGGGTGGTTTACGTGGCGGCACAGTGAAGTCGTCTATTGGTTTAGGTTTATTGTTGTGGGACGGTATTGGCGACACTATCCGAGTATCGCTAGCAGCGGATCCGATTGAAGAAGTTAAAGTCGGCTGGGACATGCTGAAATCGTTAAAACTGCGTTCACGCGGCATTAACTTTATTGCCTGTCCGAGTTGCTCACGTCAAAATTTTGATGTGATCAAAACAATGAACGAGCTGGAAATGCGCACTGAAGATATCCGTACCAGTATGGATGTTGCAGTGATTGGCTGTGTGGTTAACGGTCCAGGCGAAGCAAAAGAAGTCGATTTAGGGTTAACTGGTGGGCAGCCTAATTTGGTTTATATCGACGGCAAGCCGGCGGAAAAACTTACCAACGACAATTTAGTCGACGACCTCGAACGTTTGATTCGTGCGCGTGCAGCTAAGCTCGCTGAAGAGCGCAAAGACATTATCGCGACCGACGTTTAATTTGGGTTGCACTAGGAATTTAGATCGAGTTTATGGCTAAAAATATTCAAGCAATTCGCGGTATGAACGACGTTCTACCTGCGCAAAGCCCTGTGTGGCAGTATTTAGAAGGTACTGTAAAAGACGTTCTTGCTGGCTACGGTTACGATGAAATTCGTATGCCGATTTTAGAGCAGACGGCGCTTTTCAAACGCTCTATTGGTGAAGTCACCGATATCGTTGAAAAAGAAATGTACACGTTTGAAGATCGCAATGGCGATAGCCTGACATTGCGCCCAGAAGGTACGGCTAGTTGTGTTCGCGCTTGTGAAGAACATGGTTTGTTGTATAACCAAACTCAACGTTTGTGGTACACAGGCCCTATGTTCCGCCACGAACGTCCGCAAAAAGGTCGGTATCGTCAGTTTTTCCAAATTGGTGTTGAAACCTTTGGTATGGCGACCCCCGATATCGACGCTGAAGTGATTCTGATGACCGCTCGTTTGTGGCAGTTTTTAGGGTTAAGCGATTCGGTGACGTTGCAGCTAAATACCTTAGGTAGTAACGAAGCGCGCGCGCGCTACCGCGATGCCTTGGTTGAGTTTTTAAGCGAGCGCAAAGATCAGCTCGATGAAGATAGCTTGCGCCGCTTAGAAACGAATCCATTGCGAGTGTTGGATAGTAAAGATCCGCAAACTCAGGCGGTATTAGTGGGCGCGCCGGAACTTCATGACTATCTGGATGACGAAAGTCGCGAGCACTTCGCCACCTTGCGCGATATCCTCGATAGCGCTGGTGTGAAATACGAGATTAACCAGCGTTTAGTACGTGGCCTTGATTACTACTGTAAAACCGTATTTGAGTGGGTTACTGATAAGCTTGGTGCCCAAGGTACTGTGTGTGCTGGTGGTCGTTATGATGGCTTGGTCGAGCAATTAGGTGGTAAGCCAACCCCTGCGGTCGGCTTTGCCATGGGCGTTGAGCGTCTTATCTTATTGCTTGAAACACTAGAATTGATTCCAGCTGAAGTGTTACAAACGATCGACGTGTATGTTTGTGGCGTCGGTGTTGGAGCTGACAAAGCGGCGCTTCTGTTGTCTGATCGTATTCGTGGTGAACACCCTTGGCTGCGGGTCCAAACCCATTGTGGCGGCGGCAGCTTCAAGAGTCAGATGAAAAAAGCCGATAAAAGCGGCGCCCATTTTGCCTTGCTGTTGGGCGAGAGCGAAATCGCTGATGGCAATGTAACGGTTAAAGATATGCGTGGCGGTGCAGACCAGCAGACACTGGCTCAAGCCGACGTGTCGGCTTGGCTGGCTGAACACGTAAACTGATCAACTAACATATTAATAGAACAACAACGGACTCGTGTTGGGGATAAATAAGCATGACTGAATTGCGTACGGATGAAGAACAAGCAGAAGCGTTGAAAAAATGGTGGTCAGACAACGGCGCAGGCGTTGTAACTACGATTGCTGTGGTTGCTGCTGGCTGGTTTGGTTGGGGTGCTTGGCAAAACAACCAACAGCAAACTGGTGAAGCGGCTTCTGCTGTTTACAGCCAATTAGTTGAGTTATCTGCGAAACCAGCAGAAAGCCAAGATGCCGCTGCCAAAGCAGAGATGCAAGCATTGGCTGAACAACTAAAAAGCGATTACAGCAGCACTTCTTACGCTGATTTCGGCAGCTTGTTTATTGCCCGTTTTGCTGCAGAAGCCGGTGATTACGACAGTGCTGTTGCTGAGCTGAATGCACTGATTGCTAGCGCTGACAAAGGGCCGATCAAATACACCGCCCAAGCACGCTTAGCCGCTATTTTAGTGCAGCAAGAGAAACTGGATGAAGCTTTAGCAATTGTTACTAATATCCCTGATCCAGCTTATGCGCCGCAATTTGAAGAAACTCGTGGTGATGCTCTGTTTCTGAAGGGTGACAAAGCGGCTGCCCGTGAAGCTTATTTGCGCGCTTTAGGAGCGGCTCAAGAACTGGGTATTAATAATCCAGCGTTGCAACGTAAGGCTGATAGCTTGGCCATCGCTGGAGACGCCTAATGCGTTTGCTTCTTGTCCTGATGATGTCTGCCCTTGTAGGGGCATGTTCAAGCCAGTCGGTTAAATCGCCCACGCTACCGGATACGGATGGCAGTGTTGATTTATCCGTGAGCTGGCGCGCCACTTTAGGTAACGGGCCAGGAAGCAGCTATACGCGTTTGAAAGCCGTTGTGCAGGACGACACAGTCTACGCAGCAGATACATCAGGTATTGTATCTGCTTTGAACTTAGAGAACGGGCGTGAGCGCTGGAGCACACAATTAGACTTCGCTATTTTAGGTGGAGTTAGTGTTGCTGGTGAGCAGTTATTTGTAAGCACAAATGACGGCAGCCTCGTCTGTCTTGATACTGCAACCGGCGATGTCGTTTGGATCACGCAATTGAGCAGCGAAGCGGTTTCTCCTGCATCCACTGATGACGCGCGTGTGTTTGTGCAAACGGTAGATGGTCGTACCTCTGCGTTTGAACGTGCTGATGGTAAACAGGCATGGTCGTATCAAACGGCTGCGCCAGTATTAACCGTACGCGGTACGGGCGCGCCCGTCGTGCTAGAACAATTAGTCGTTACCGGTTTTGCTACCGGTAAAGTGGTGGCTTTAGATAAAGCACTCGGTATACCTCGCTGGAATGTGCGCTTAGCGTCACCTGATGGTCGCTCTGAGTTAGAGCGCTTAGTGGATGTTGATGGCGCGCCGATCTGGGATAACGGCATTCTCTACGCTGCTGCTTATCACGGTAAAATTGCGGCAATTTCTCAAATGGGTGAAACCATTTGGGAAGAAGACGGCTCTAGCTATACCAGCCCAGAGTTAGCGCTTGGTAGCTTGTATCTGACCTTGGAAGACGACAGCATTCAGTCTTACGACATGGTGAATGGTGCTAAAGCGTGGAAACAAACCGCTTTAACGGGTCGTGAAGTTGGACAAGTAACCGCCATCGGCACTCAGTTAGCCGTTGCTGATGGTGAAGGCTATGTTCATACCATGAGTCAGGTTGATGGTCATATAACCGGTCGTATTTTATTGCGTCCTCGTCCCATTCATATGAGTTTCCCAAATCAGGGCGAAGCCACTAACTGGCGTGCACTGCGCGGTAAAGATTTTGGTATCCGTAGTACGCTAGTCGCGACGGATGCTGGCTTATTGGTATACACCAATACCGGTGAGCTACTGTTATTGAACGTTGAGTCTTGATTCGCGTTTAGCGCGCGATGAGAATTAGGCTTTATATATGGGCGGCTAGGGCTGCCCGCAATTCGTGTTATTTTTCTGAGGGTTCCTGAAGATGGTTCCTGTCATAGCGCTGGTCGGGCGTCCGAACGTTGGTAAATCGACATTATTTAACCGCTTAACTAAAACCCGTGATGCACTGGTTGCTGAGATTGCTGGCTTAACTCGCGATCGTAAATACGGTGAAGGCAAAGTGGGCGAGTATCCTTTTATTGTGATTGATACCGGTGGTATCAGTGGGCAAGAAGAGGGTATTGACGAGGCGATGGCGTCACAGAGTTTTCAAGCGATAAAAGAAGCCGACATCGTGTTCTTCATGGTGGATGTTGGCGCTGGTATCACTGCGGGCGATCGTATGATCGCCGATTATTTGCGCCGTAGTGGTAAGTCTGCGTATTTAATTGCGAATAAAATCGACGGTAAAAATCCCGATGTTGTGCTCGCCGAATTCTTCGAATTAGGTATGGGTGAAGCGATTCCGATTGCTGCTGCGCATAACCGTGGTATCACCACATTAATCGATTACGTGATGGAGAAGCTTCATCCTAAAGTCGAGCCAGAAGAAGAAACTGGATATCTGCCGGATGAAGCTGAGCGTGCAATTGAACACGAGCAGCTGAATATTAAAGGCACCAAAATTGCCGTGGTCGGTCGTCCGAACGTTGGTAAATCGACGCTGATTAACCGCTTTCTTGGTGAAGATCGTGTAGTGGTGTATGACGAAGCCGGTACAACTCGTGACAGTATTTATATTCCATATGAACGTCATGGTCAGGATTACACCCTGATTGATACGGCGGGTATTCGTCGTCGTAAAAACATTACTGAAGCGGCCGAAAAATTCTCGATTATTAAAACACTGCAAGCCATTCAAGATTGCCATGTGTGTATTTTAGTTTTGGATGCACGCCAAGGTATTGTTGAACAAGATTTACACATGCTGAGCTTTGTTTTGAACTCAGGTCGTGCATTGGTTATCGCCATCAATAAATGGGACGGTATGGATGCCGATGATAAGCAGCGTGTTAAAGATGAAATTGACCGCCGTTTTGGCTTTTTAACCTTTGCCGAAATGCACTTTATTTCTGCCTTGCACGGCACCGGTGTTGGCCATTTGTATGACTCTGTTGACCAGGCTTATGCATCGGCGATGGCGAAATGGCAAACCAATATGCTAACTCGCATTTTAGAAGATGCTGTTGGCAGTCATCAGCCACCGGTGGTTCGTGGGCGTCGACCTAAGTTGCGTTATGCTCACCAAGGTGGATCAAACCCACCGATTATTGTGGTACACGGTAACTTAGCTAATGACTTACCCGAAGATTATCGTCGTTACTTAGCCAATACTTTCCGTCGCGTATTAGAAATTAAAGGTACGCCGATCCGTTTTGAATTCCGCCAAGGTGAAAACCCATTTGCGGACAAAACTAAGGAAGTTAAACACAGTAGTCGTCGGCGTGCAGAAGCGGTTGAACGAACGGCAAACGTGCGTAAGAACAAGATTGAGAAAGCGCGTAAACAGCTGAAAAAGACCTACCAGAAGCCGAAAGGTTGAGTAGCGCAGCTTCAGTTTAAATAAAAAAACCCGCATTTAAGCGGGTTTTTTTATGGGCGTCGTGTTGGTTTATTTACCCGTGAACTTGGCCTCACGGCGCTGCATAAATGACATGACCCCTTCGCGTGCATCGGCGCTGGCAATGATGTTTGGCATGTCATCAAATACATGAGATAGCGCCGTAGTGTCGCCTTCAAAGCGTGCCAGTTTGGATGACCTGAGTGCCGCTTGCACACCTAATGGTGCCGCCGCCGCTATTTTAGTGGCGATCTCGTGTGCCTTATTTGCAAGTTCATCGGCGCTACAAAGTTCTTGTACCATGCCCCAGTCATAAGCTTGCTGTCCGGTAAATTCATCGCCGGTTAATAGATATCGCTGCGCTCGTCCCCAGCCAATTTCTTCGGGCAAGCGCACTGTGCCGCCACCGCAAGGGTAGATGCCACGTTTAACTTCAAGTTGGGCAAAACGAGTTTCTGGCGTGGCTATACGAATATCTGTATTGAGTAATAGCTCTAGACCACTGGTGTAGCACAGACCTTGAGTGGCAATAATCAGCGGCTTGCTTAGACGTTGACCGCTAATGCCATAAGGGTCGAGTTCATCGTCTGCTAGCGCTGGCATGACACCCTTGGCGAATATCGGCGCCCATTTATCCAGTTCTAGCCCCGAGGTAAAATGTTTACCGTTGGCGAGCAAAATACCCACCCGCAATTCAGGATCATGTTCGAGCTGATAAAGAGCCTTGGCTAAAAGTTTAAACGTATCAACGTCGAGAGCATTGTATTTTTCAGGACGATTAAACGTCATGGTTAAAATATGTTCGCTGGCATTAATTAGTAAGCTACTCATGGTATTTATCCTTTAAAACCAGTTGTCTTGCATATCTAAACATGTGCGATCGAAGCTCGTTAATAAATGCGCTTGATGCTCCACTTCTGGTAACTCCCACAAAATAAAGTAACGTGCGGCTTGAATCTTTCCGGCCATAAAATCGGTATCTTCTTTTGATTCGGAGGTGGCAAAGGCCGAGATAGCTTTTTCAGCCATATCTAACCACAGCCAAGCAATAATGCATTTACCCATCATGTCGAGATAAAGGGCAGAGTTGGCCAGGCCCTCCTTTAATTTGCCACTTTGTAACGCAGAGCCTAATGCCAGCGTGGTTTGCATTAGGGTATTAATGTGTTTTTGATAAACGCCAACTAACTCTACCAATTCACTGTGCTTACCAGCAGCGTGCATGGTTTTCTGAATACGTTTGAGTAACAGCTTTTGGCCAGCGCCGTTCTCTTGCCATAATTTACGGCCCAGTAAATCCAGCGACTGAATACCGTGCGTGCCTTCGTGAATTGGATTTAACCGGTTATCACGGTAGCACTGCTCAACAGGGTACTCACGGGTATAACCTGCACCACCTAAGACTTGAATCGCAAGATCATTGGCACGCGGGCCATAAAACGATGGAAAGGATTTCACTACCGGAGTAAGTAGGTCGAGTAACCGGCCTGCATCCTCATCGCCGCCTGCTTCCTGCTCATCGACTAAACGTGCTGCGAGCATGCATAAGGCTAGTGAGCCTTCGACATAGGATTTTTGCGCTAGCAGCATACGGCGTACGTCTGCGTGCTCAATAATATTGATCTGTTTGCTTTGTGGATCTTTCTCATCAGGGCGACGGCCTTGCGGGCGGTTGCGGGCATAGTCGAGTGATTCCATGTAACCGCGATAACCGATCACCGCGGCTCCTAGGCCAACACCAATACGCGCCTCGTTCATCATTTTGAACATATAGCTAAGGCCGCGACCAGCTTCACCGATCAGATAGCCGTGACAATCGTCTTTTTCGCCAAACGACAACACCGTTGAAGTGGTGCCACGGTAGCCCATTTTGTGTAACAAACCGGCTAACTGCACATCGTTGCGTTGAATGGGTTCGCCGGCCTCATTGGTGATGAATTTAGGCACCAGAAACAGTGAAATACCTTTAACGCCTTGCGGCGCCCCCTGAATGCGAGCAATAACCAAATGAATAATGTTGCTGGTGATATCTTGGTCGCCGCCAGAGATATACATCTTCTGGCCTTTGATGCGGTAGCTACCGTCCTCGTGAGGAATAGCTTTGGTGGTTAAATCCCCCAGCGACGAACCTACATCCGGCTCAGTTAGCGCCATAGTGCCGGCACTGCGCCCGTCGAACATCGCCGGTAGATAGCGGCTTTTTTGTTCGTCATTGCCAAAGGCATTGATTAAGTTAGCGGCCGCCATGGTTAAAAAAGGGTAGCCTGCGGTTGATGGGTTGGCGGCAGTGAAGTACGACATACAGGCACTATGAACCAAGGCTGGCAGCTGCATGCCGCCATCTTCATAGCTATGACGAGCAGATAACAATCCGGAATCAGCAAAGTGATGCCAAGCAGTTTTTACTTCAGGGATAGTGCTAACACGCTCGCCATCAAATTGTGGCTCGTTGGCATCCGCCTTCGCGTTATGCGGTAAAAAGTAATCGGTAGCAATACGTTCGGCAGTCGTCAGCACGCTATCAAAAGTCGTGCGGTCGTGTTCTTGATAAGCAGGTAATTGGCAAAGTTCTTCGGCGTTGAATACGGTATTCAGTAAAAAATCCATATCCTTCGAGCTAATGAGTTGCGGCATGCGTGTTGCTCCCGATAAGCGTAAAGCCAAAAAGTCTGGCGTATTGTCTCTTTTTACCAGTATCGGGCTTGTCATGCCGTCTGGTAATTGTCAATATAGCCACAGATAAAGCCATTAGTGACAGATTATGCAAAACATCGTCGTTGTAGGATTTCATAAAGCATTGGCTTCGGCCATTACCGGTGTCGCTGACTTATTGGCCTTGGCCGGAGTTTCTTGGAACCGAATTCAAGGTGAGGAGCCTGAGCGTCTATTCAATGTGCGTATTGCTAGTCCTGATGGCGAGCCTATCCGCTGTATCAATGGCTTGATGCTTGGCGCACACATGAGCTACGACCAGATTACCTCAGCAGACGCTCTGATCGTGCCCTCTATTGGTGGTGTGTTTGAAGAAGTATTGGCGAATGCTGCCCCTACGTTGGAATTACTGCGTCGCGCTGATCGCAATGGCTGGGTGATTGCGGGTAATTGCACTGGTAACTTTTTGTTGGCCGAAGCGGGAATACTGGATGGCCGTAGCGCCACGACGCATTGGGGTTTTAAAGAGCAATTTGAGCAACGCTATCCGAAGGTGGATTTAAAGGCCGATCAGTTAATCACTCGCGATGCACATATTTATTGCGCTGGGGGTGGTTTGGCTTGGTTTGATCTAGGTTTGCACATCATCGAGCGCACCGTGGGTTTTGAGGTCGCAATCCAAACCGCAAAGGCCTTCGTTATTGATTATCGTCGCGATAGCCAATTAACCTATTCATTGATGCGCCTAGCGAAACCGCATAAAGACGATCTAGTGAAAGACGTACAGGCATGGTTGGATGAGCATTATTCGGAAACCGTAACCGTCGAGGCACTTGCCGACCGGTTTAATGTGTCCAAACGTACCATTATTCGTCGCTTTAACTCTGCCCTTGATATGCCGCCAAACACCTATGTGCAGTCGATCCGAATAGAAGCCGCGCAAAAGTTACTAGAAGAAACTGAACGCACCGTTGATGTGGTGATGAATGATGTAGGCTACGATGATGCTAGTTCATTCCGGCGTTTGTTTCGCAAGAAAACTGGGCTCACCCCAACAGAGTATCGTCGCCGTTTTAGTCGCCGTTTTTAGTTTGAATAGTCATGAAATGTATTCTTCGATGACCAATTATGCGTAAAACGGTATGCTGCCTCTGGAATTGTTATGGGGCCGTGTAATGAGTTTTTTACGACAGAATGCAGATTGGTTAAGCATGCTTTTTTTAGCGGCTATTTTTGTTGCTTTCCCGCAGATAGACCTAGCCGTCAGCGCAACTTTTTATGATCCTGTAAGCCATTCTTGGCCGTATGCCCACCATCCTATTGCCGATTCTATTTACGCCTTATTTCGTTATGCACCTCATGTGATCGTACCGACGCTCCTGATCGTGATTGGCCTTACTTTTGTTAAGCAAGGTGTCGATGTTGGGCAACGCAAGTCGTGGTTGTTTCTCTTGCTGGTACTGCTTATTGGCCCAGGTATTCTTGTTCACGGTGTATTTAAAGAGGGATTTGATCGCAGTCGTCCTAAAAATGTTGAGCAGTTCGACGGCCCAAATACCTTTACTCCAGCTTTTGTGATTTCTGATCATTGCTCCAAAGGCTGCAATTCATTCGTGAGTGGCCATTCGGCTATGGGCTTTTGGTTTATTGCTTTTGCTTGGGTGCTGCGTCGCCGCAGTTGGTTCTGGTTTGGGATAGCGGTTGGAGTAGTGGTTAGCGCGACGCGCATTGTTCAGGGAGGGCATTTCTTGAGTGATACGATATTTGCAGGCTACGTTTGTTACTTCACCTGCCGCGCTTTGGGGTATTGGTTTCTAGGGCGCAGTCGATTGGAGTAGCGTCATAAAGTTCCCTTTAGTGATAGCTTTGGCGCAGGATGCTACTTTTATGGCCATTAAGGGCCTGTTTTACCGTATTGAGTTGGGTAGAATGAGGGTATAGGTTCTTACATAGGATCCTTATCTCCACTTTGCCCAGCATTTGCTGGGTTTTTTATTTGTGACACAGTTTCTGTGTTTTTGGGTGGCCACGGATGTAGCCACCTTTTTTTATTCTGCCTAACGAGTTAATTACTGGGCTTCGATGCCAACCACCAACCAAGGTGAGTTGTCGCTGCTCAGATCTCGTTCTAAATGCCAAATGTCGAAAATCCCGTCTTCTGATTTTTCTAACTCGTCACGGCAGCGGCCCTTAAACAAGATGCTGATGTGGCGAACACCGTCGCTTTCTTCCGCGCGTACAATCTCAGCTTCAAGATCGAGTACTTCGGTTTTTGGTGGCACCATCAAACGATTACGTTGAGCAGCCAATGCGGCATACAGGTCGGCGGCCACGTATTCACGGATCAAATCAAGGTTGCCGTCATTCCATGCTTGTTGCACTAAGCGGTAATGCTCTAGCGAACCATCGATAAAACCGCGAACGTCGAAGTTCTCAGGCAGATCCAACGGAGCTTGATGGCCATTGCCTTGAAAAGAAGACGTGCTATTCGTATTTGTTGTTTGATCAAAGCTTTGTCTCGCATGCGCATGGCCGGCATGTGCTGGTTGCGGCCCACGCATACCTTTTAACAAGCGCATGATGACAAAGAAGGCACCGGCCAGTAGCAAGATATCCATTAGCTGAATGCCTTCAAATGCGCCACTGCCCAACAGATAAGCAAATAGGCCACCGGCAAGTAAACCACCAAGCATGCCACCCATTAGTCCGCCTTTACGACCAGGTTGATTAGATGCTGGCTGTGATGATGGTTTAGCCGGTTGAGCACTTTTGTATGGGGTGCTGTATGTTTTGCCAAAGCCGCCGCCGCCAAAGCGTTTAGCTTGAGCTTCGCCACTGACACTGATTAGAAATATAAATGCAGAAAAAACGGTTAAAAAGGTCTTCATATTAGCCTCATCAATAAACTCGGGGGATAACCCTAGTTCTTATACGGATAAATTCATTGTTGCGGTTTTGTCGCCTGACTGCCTTGATGTTAACGCAAAAAAAGAATGAGTGTGCACTTGTTAATGTGTTCGAGTGTTAAATAGACGCTTTAGTTTCCCGCCGTTATTGATTATCTGAGCTTGTTATGTCGAGCTGCCATTTCGCTATACCTGTTGATTTTTAATCAGTCGGTTTATCAATAACCTCGACGTATACTAGCGGTTTTATATTTAGGGTTTCTTATGCGCTTGCAGTGGCACATATTCTGTCGAGTTGTTGATAATTTCGGCGACATCGGTGTGTGTTGGCGCTTAGCTCAGCAGCTCGTACGCGAGCACCAGCAAGTGCTGACCTTATGGGTCGACGATCTCAATAGCTTTAATGCAATTTGCCCTAATGCCTCCACCGCGGCGGCGGAGCAAACGGTCAATGGAGTGGAGATTAGGCATTGGCGAGAAATTGTAGATGTAAGCTTAGCTGCGCATGCGGATGTGGTTATTGAGGCGTTTGCATGTGATTTGCCCGAGGCTTGGTTGGTGAGCATGGCGCAACGCGAACCGCAGCCGCAATGGCTCAATCTTGAGTACTTAAGCGCTGAAGCTTGGACTTTAGATTGTCATCTAGGGTGTTCGCCATTAGCGGGTATGCAGCGGGTGTTTTTCTTTCCTGGCTTTGCGGCCGGAAGCGGCGGCGTTTTAATCGACAATGAATTACTCGCGACAGCGGAAACATTAAAATCCGCAACGGCTCAGCAAACCTTCCTCGCTTCGCTGGGTGTCGTTGAAGATGGCTTATTTGATCGCCGTATTTCTCTTTTTGCCTACGAAAACCCAGCGGTCGAAACCCTGTTGGCGGCGTTGGCTAACGATCCAACGACCAGTCACTTATTCGTGCCAACTGGCCGAGTGACTGCCGATGTCGAGCGTTGGTTGGGCTGGGCATTGATAGAGGGAGCTTCGCTGCAGCGCGGATCGCTAACCATTACCCCTTTGCCTTTTATGTCGCAATTAGAATACGACGGTCTATTGGCGATTTGTGACTTTAACTGTGTTCGTGGCGAAGAATCCTTTGTGCGCTCTCAGGTGCTCGGTAAGCCAACGCTGTGGCATATTTACCCTCAAGATGACAATGCTCATATCGATAAGCTAGAAGCCTTTTTAGAAGTGTATTTGGCTGATGCCGACGTCCAATTGGCAAGCCAGATCTCAGCCTTAAGCTTGCATTGGAATCAGGTGTATGGCGCTATTGGCGATTGGCCTGCGGTGTTGCAACGCCTGCCAATTTGGCAGCAACATGCCGAGGGCTGGCGCCAACACCTTAAGTCTAACGGTGACCTTGCATCAAATCTGGTGACGTACGTTAAAAACAGAGTATAGTGCTGGCGATTTTTCTTTAATCGGTAACCGCTATGAAAACTGCTCACGATTTTCGCATCGGACAAGTTCTGAGCCTGAATGGCCAAGCTTGGGTGATCTTGAAAACTGAATTCAACAAGTCGGGTCGTAACTCGGCTGTTGTAAAAATGAAATTGAAGAACTTGATTACTGGTGCTTCTCAAGAACCTGTTTTCAAGGCAGATGATAAGTTAGAGCCTATCATCCTAGAACGCAGCAAGGTGACTTACTCATATTTCGCTGATCCTCTTTACGTCTTTATGGACGAAGAGTACAACCAAGTTGAAATGGAAAAAGAAAACCTAGGTGAAGCTTTACCATACATCATTGATGGTATGACCGAAGTGTGTGAAGTGACCTTCTACGAAGGCAAAGCAATCAGCATTGAATTGCCAACCACTATCGTGCGTAAGGTTTCTTACACAGAGCCTTCAGCTCGTGGCGACACCAGCGGCAAGGTCATGAAATTGGCAACACTAGAAAACGGTACTGAGATTCAAGTCGCATCATTCATTGAGATTGATGAAGACATCGAAATCGACACTCGTACGGGTGAATTCAAAGGCCGTGCTAAAAAATAAGCTCGCTTTTGTTTTGCCATAAAAAAACGCCAGCCGATGCTGGCGTTTTTTATGCGCGCTTACTTGTCGTTTTAACACTTAGGTAAAACGTGATTTCAGTAAGCTCAGGCAACACCCATCGCTAAACCAGCAACTGCAATTCCAGCACCGGCGATGCGACGGCTCACATCCGCTGCTTTATTGTGGCCTAACATAGCCAAACCAAAACCAATGGCATGGAGCATGGCTGTCGCCAGAATAAAGCCAGCACCATAGGTGAACAGCGTGCTCATCATCGGCATTTCTGCACCGTGTGCTAAGCCATGAAATAGCGCGAATGTTCCTGCGACTGCTCCAGCAATAACAGCCGAGCTGCTTACTTTGAATGCGATCATTGCACCGAATGCTACGACTGAAGCAATAATCATAAGCTCAGTAATCGCCAAGCTAGTATTTACACCAACAATGGCACCTACGGCCATCATGGCAACGAAGGTAACCGGCGTGCTCCAACGAGCAACACCGACTTGGCGCGCCGACCAAAGGCCAACCGCGAGCATCGCCAGTAGGTGATCCAAGCCCATAAATGGATGAGCAATACCGGCGCTAAAGCTGCTAGTGCCATGACCCGTGTGGGCAAAAGCGGCGGCGGGGAGTAATAATGCTGCCGCGGTGATGATGATTTTTTTCATACATTTCTCCATTAGAATTTTTAGTAAATTCAACTTGTTAAAATCAGCTTGGCGTTTAAACCACGGCTTTTGCAGGTGGTAATGTTTTTTGCTCTAACATGCCTTCGGTAATAATAAATTGGATAATGTCATCCAATCCTTCTGCCTTTTTCAAGTTAGAGAAAACAAATGGACGCTCGCCGCGCATCTTTTTGGCATCACGATCCATCACTTCGAGTGACGCGCCAACCAGCGGCGCTAAATCGGTTTTATTAATCACCAATAAATCGGAACGGGTAATACCTGGCCCACCTTTACGAGGGATTTTATCGCCAGCGGATACGTCAATAACGTAAATGGTCAGGTCGGATAATTCAGGGCTAAAGGTTGCACTGAGATTATCGCCGCCGCTTTCGACAAAGACTAAATCCAAGTTTTCATGGCGCTTCATTAATTCATCAATCGCGGCCAAATTCATCGAGGCATCTTCGCGAATGGCAGTATGCGGGCAACCACCGGTTTCCACGCCCATAATACGATCCGCCGACAGCGCTTCGTTGCGGGTTAAAAATTCTGCATCTTCTTTGGTGTAAATATCATTGGTGACGACGGCAATATTGTAGTGATCGCGTAAAGCGGTACAGAGTGAACGTAATAGGGCTGTTTTGCCTGAGCCAACTGGGCCGCCAACACCAATGCGTAATGTTTGTTTTTTCATTAAATAACTCTCCGTTGAATCTTACGCCCGTTCATGAACGGAACAAGCGTGTGTATTGGGTTTCATGTCGTGCGCTGGCAATGGCCAACGCGGGTAGTGAGCCGCCGATATCGTCTTCCTCTACCTGCATAGCCGTGGCTATTGTTGCCGGTATTAGGCGCTGTAAATCACTTAATAATTGCTGTGCTTGGGTTTGCCCAAGCGGCACTAATTTAGTAGCCGCGGCGATTTGATTTTCTAACCAGCTCCATGCCAATCCGGTTGCTGCGGCATTAAATGGAATGCCCCATTGCACTGCGGGTAGGGCATAGAGAGCGACATAGCTAATGCCGCTTTCGCATTCTGTTACGGCGGCGGGTAAAGGTACTTCAATGGACTTTAATACTCGCACTAAGGCTTCACCCATGGCGGTATCGGTAAGACGCAGCTCGCGTGTTTCACGGCTAGCCAAAATTAAATCATTCCATTTTAACCATGCGGTTTCGTCGCCAGTGGCAATGGCGTGCATGGCACCGTGCAATACCGGCAAATCAATAAGCGCTATGGTTTCTTGCAATTGAATCGACAACCAATCGCGTGTCGCTTGCATGGTAGTGACCCAGCCACATTCCACCGCGTATTCCAGACCTTGAGAAAACGCATAACCACCCACCGGTAAGCTCACACTCGACAGCTGTAATAAACGCAGTAAAGCCGGTGTGCTTAATTCCTCAGCAGGTTGGTTAATGGTGTTAGTGGTCATGGTGGTGATGGCCTCCGTGATCATGACCATGTCCACCGTGATTGTGACCATAGCCCGGCGCATAAGCGCCCGACTCAGGTACAAATACGGCGTTTTCATGACTGACAATTAAGCCCAGTAAATGCAGCATATCTTCCAGAACGTGATCGGGTTGAATGCGCAACCAACGGTCGCCGACTTCAACTTTTACATGGCGGTTGCCGAGGTGATAGCAGGCTTTAGCAAAGGCTTGCCAATCATCGCAACTGGCGTGAGCAATGGCTTCTACCGCGCCTTCGATTTTCACGATTTTGCCGCATGTAGCCTTTAAATATTCGCCCACCAATAAGGGTTTACCGCGCTCTAAAAATAGGCGTACTTCTTCACCATCGGTACTGGTTAATTTCAACCGACCACGGTCGCGCTGTTCGTAAGTTAATACGACGGTTGCACTAACCGGATCATGACAATGAGTGCCGAGGCGCTCGTAGACTTCCAGCATGAAGGCTGTCCTTTTTAAAATAAGTTGTATAGCTGTGCCAGTGGTAATTCAGTTACTGGCTCACAGGTCAGCAACTCGCCATCGGCACGTACTTCATAGGTTTGAGGGTCCACCGTAATGGTTGGCATCCAATTGTTTAATACCATGTCGGATTTACGAATATTGCGCGTATTTTTGCACTCAGCCAAAGTACGGTGTAAGCCGAGTTTGGTACCCACATCATTCTTTAATGCCGCGCCCGACACAAAGGTTAAACTGGTGGCGGCGGCGGCACGTCCAAGCGCTCCAAACATCATGCGATAGTGCACCGGTTGTGGTGTAGGAATCGAGGCATTAGGGTCGCCCATCGGCGCAGCTGCAATCATGCCACCCTTAATAATCATGGAAGGTTTTACTGCAAAAAATGCTGGTTTCCATAACACTAAATCCGCCAGCTTACCTTTTTCGATAGAGCCAATTTCGTGCGACATACCATGGGCAATGGCAGGGTTTATTGTGTATTTAGAAATATAGCGACGAGCGCGGAAGTTATCAGCGCCGAGTGTTTCGTCTTCAGGCAATAAACCAAATTGGGTTTTCATTTTATGCGCGGTTTGCCATGTGCGGGTAATGACTTCACCGACGCGCCCCATGGCTTGGGAATCGGATGAAATCATACTGAAGGCGCCACGGTCGTGGAATAAATCTTCGGCAGCGATGGTTTCTTTACGAATGCGCGAATCCGCAAAAGCCACGTCTTCTGGAATGCTGCTATCAAGGTGGTGGCACACCATCAGCATATCGAGATGTTCGTCTACCGTGTTTGCCGTGTACGGGCGAGTCGGGTTGGTTGAAGACGGCAATACATTCGGGTAGCCACACGCGCGAATAATGTCCGGAGCATGACCACCGCCAGCACCTTCGGTGTGGTAGGTGTGAATAACGCGATCTTTAAATGCGCCAATGGTGTCGTCAACAAAACCCGACTCGTTAAGCGTGTCGGTATGGATGGCTACTTGCACGTCGTATTTTTCTGCAACACTTAAACAGCAATCAATCGACGCTGGTGTGGTGCCCCAATCTTCGTGTAGTTTTAAACCGCAGGCACCGGCTTCTAATTGTTCTTCTAGAGCAGCGGGTAGGCTGGCGTTTCCTTTACCGAGGAAGCCAAAGTTCATCGGTAAGTCGTCGGTGGCTTGTAGCATTTTACCGATATACCAAGGACCAGAGGTACAAGTGGTAGCATTGGTGCCCGTTGCTGGGCCTGTACCACCACCGATCATGGTGGTAACACCGCTCATTAAGGCTTCTTCGACTTGCTGAGGGCAAATAAAGTGAATGTGAGCGTCGATACCACCGGCGGTTAAAATTGAACCCTCACCGGCAATTACTTCAGTACCTGGGCCGATAATAATGTCGATATTATCTTGGATGTCGGGATTGCCGGCTTTACCGATGGCAAAGATGCGGCCATTTTTAATACCGACATCGCCTTTTACAATACCCCAGTGATCCAGTACCACGGCATTGGTAATAACCAAGTCTACCGCCACGTCGTTGGTGTATTGGCTTTGACCCATGCCATCTCGAATGACTTTGCCGCCACCGAATTTTACTTCGTCGCCGTAGGTGGTGAAGTCTTTTTCAATTTGAATAAAGAGTTCGGTGTCGCCTAAACGCACGCGGTCGCCAGTGGTTGGGCCAAACATTTGCGCGTAGGAAGTGCGATCCATGGTTTTCTTGCTGGTATCTTGGCTCATGCTGATTCTCCATCCAAACTGCCCATCACATCGCCACGGAAACCGTAAACTTTACGGTCGCCCACATACGCCACTAATTCCACTTCACGGCCTTGACCCGGTTCAAACCGCACCGCCGTACCAGAGGCAATATTTAGCCGAAATCCTCTGGTTTTTTCACGCTCGAACGACAGCGCCATATTGGTTTCATAAAAGTGATAATGCGAACCCACTTGCACCGGACGGTCGCCAGTATTTTCAACCCGCAGCGTAATGGTCGGGCGGCCTTCATTCAGAAGGATATCGCCTTCACCGACGATAATTTCACCTGGAATCATGTTTTTATCTCCGCTTTACACTATGGGTTCGTGAACAGTGACTAATTTAGTTCCATCGGGAAAGGTCGCTTCCACTTGTACTTCGTGGATTAACTCAGGCACGCCCGGCATCACTTGATCGGATGTTAGTAGCGTTTTACCGTAGCTCATTAATTCGGCTACGGTTTTACCATCGCGTGCACCTTCAATGATTTCCATCGAAAGATAGGCCATGGCTTCTGGATAATTTAATTTTAAGCCGCGATTAAGCCGACGTTCGGCTAATAAAGCTGCGGTAAAAATCAGCAGCTTATCTTTTTCGCGTGGTAGTAATTCCATCATTCACCTCGGTGTTAATAATTAGCGCATGAGCGCCAAATTAAATGAATTTAAGTCGCCCAGATGCGTGGTGCACAGGCCGGTCGCTGTAATAAATGTGGTCGGATGAGTGACCAAGCCTCGACCAACAACTGGCGTGCTTTTTCGCTACAGGTGCCCAGATAACGCACAGTTAATATTTCCCCATTCAACGTCACACCGGCGAGTTCGCTTTCGCACAAGGCCTGTAATGCGCCCATCAGCTCGTCGGGTAATGGTGCGGAAAATGGCCCAGCAACTAATAGCCCGTGTACTGGATGGCCGCGAAAACCGGCTGCCGCATTGAGGTGGCTATTTTGCTCAGGCGATAAATTCAGGCGTTCGTTAAAAATTAACCGCCCTTGATTATAAAGACGCAGCCCTTGTTTTAAATGCGTCGTTTGCCCTAGGTCGTCGAGGCGCGCTTCATTTGCAGGTAAGCCCAGACTGACAATATCCCAACCGATAAAGCGGCTGTTGTTGCCTAGGTGCACATTGGTTTGCAGGCGCGCGCGCGAAGAGGGGAAGAGAATCGTCTCCAGAGGCATCCATTCCAGTATGGCATCGTCGTCTATTGTTAGTTCTACTTGTTGCTGTTGCAGCAGGCCATCGCTGCGTGCGCGATAGACCCGACCAGCACCGGGAGTGGTAATCAGTGCATGACTGTGTGAATCGGCATGAGCGCTGATGGCAAGAAAATCGCCCGATACCATGCCACCCGGAGGATGAAGCAAATACACATGGGCGCAATCTGGGCCTTCGGGATAAAACGGTTTTTGTACGTACAGCGGACCGTTGTGTTCACTGCGAACTAAACGCGAGCCGCGTTCGGTGCGACGAAAACCGAGACTGAGCGAAGCACGCCAGCTTGAAGCATTAGTAATATTTAAATTCGGTGGCGGAACAGGCAGATTCAAGCCGTTTCTCCTGTGCGGCTGAGCAGCGGTTTGAACCCTAAATAGGAACGTGCGCCGTTATGTTGCAATCACTTTACAACTGTCTCAGGGGGGAGGCAAACCCATAGATGATTTAAAACTGGGCGCAAAGTTGCCAATTAAAAAAAACTGGATGGTTTTATCTAAGTTATTGAAAATTAGAAGGTTTCGAACAGATTTTAAGGCGTAAGAGAATGTTAGGCAGAGGGGAGTTTTTGCGGATTCGGTGTTGCTATTCAGAGGCTGATCATCAGGCAGCTGAATGGCTACCTGATGATCAAACAGTGTTACATCACACGCATACCCGGCTGAGCACCATCGTGTGGTTCTAGCAACCAGATGTCTGATCCGCCCGGACCAGCAGCCAGCACCATGCCTTCGGACATGCCGAACTTCATTTTGCGTGGTGCTAAGTTAGCGACCATCACGGTTAACTTGCCTTCGAGGTCTTCTGGCTTATAAGCCGATTTAATACCCGAGAACACGTTACGCAGTTCGCCATTGCCGATATCTAAGGTCAGTTGCAGCAGTTTGTCTGCGCCCTCCACGTGATCGGCTTTAACGATACGAGCAATACGTAAATCGACTTTAGCAAAATCGGGAAATTCGATGGTTTCAGCAATGGCTTCAGAACCGTCTTCACGAGTTGCTGGGCCTTTGGCTTTTTTCTCGTCCTTTTTACTACCGTCTTTTTTGGCGTCTTTCTTTGCCGCCGTTTTGTCTTCTTTTTGTGTTGAAGTACCGGCTTCTTTTGCCAAAAGCTCTTGGGTGTCGAACAGGATAGCGTTGACCTTATCCATTTCTGCGCGGTTAAGCATCGGCTTAAACTTGTTAATAGTATGGCCCAATAAAATAGCGCGATTATCCCACTGCAAATTATCGAGGTTCATAAATTCACAAGTTTTTTGCGCTAATTCTGGTAATACTGGCGCAAGGTAAGTCATCAATTGACGGAACAAGTTGAGGGCTACCGAGCATACATCCAGAACTTCTTGTTCACGGCCTTCTTCTTTGGCCATCGCCCAAGGCGCTTTTTCTTGGATGTATTCGTTAGCGCGATCAGCCAGTGTCATGATTTCCTTCATGGCGCGACCAAACTCGCGTTTTTCGTAGAAATCGGCAATCACATCACCGCGATCAATAAAGCTTTGCAGCATTTCCGGCTCGGCACATTGGCTGCTTAACTGACCACCGGCTTTCATAACAAAGCTAGCACTACGGCTGGCGATGTTGACCAGTTTATTCACGAGGTCAGAGTTTACACGTTGCACAAAGTCTTCAAGGTTCAAATCGAAATCATCGACGCTGGAGCTTAACTTGGCTGCAAAGTAGTAGCGTAAATAAGTCGGATTTAAATGATCCAAATAGGTACGGGCGGTAATAAAGGTGCCACGCGACTTGGACATTTTTGCACCGTTAACCGTAACAAATCCGTGCGCGTTTACCGCCGTTGGGGTACGGTATTCTGCTGCCGTGAGCATGGATGGCCAGAACAACGCATGGAAGTTAATAATGTCTTTGCCGATAAAGTGATACACCTCGGCTTCAGAACCGACCTTCCAGTAATCGTCAAAGTTTAAATCGTCACGACGGTCGCATAAATTTTTAAAGCTCGCCATGTAGCCGATTGGTGCATCGAGCCAAACATAAAAATATTTGCCCGGTGCATCAGGAATTTCGAAACCAAAGTAAGGCGCGTCGCGAGATATATCCCATTCTTGCAGACCGCTATCTAGCCATTCGGCCAACTTGTTAGCCACTTCGTCTTGTAGCGTGCCAGAGCGTGTCCACTCTTGTAAAAAGCTCTGGAATTCGGGCAACTTAAAGAAGAAATGCTCAGATTCTTTTTCAACGGGAGTAGCACCCGAAATAACCGAAAAAGGATTTTTTAATTCTGCCGGAGTGTAAGTTGCACCACAGACCTCGCAGTTGTCGCCATATTGATCGCCAGCACCACACTTAGGGCATTCGCCTTTGATGTAACGGTCGGCTAAGAAAATCTCTTTTACCGGATCAAATAATTGCTTGATGCTGCGCGTGGCTATGTAGCCTTTGTCGCGGCAGGCTTTATAAATCTCAGCCGATAGCACGCGGTTCTCTTCGCTATGCGTGCTATGAAAATTGTCGAACGCAATTTGAAAATCGGCGAAGTCTTTTTCGTGCTCGGCTTTTACTCGTGCAATTTGTTCTTCTGGTGAGATGCCTTCTTTTTCTGCGCGCAACATAATTGCGGTGCCGTGCGCATCGTCGGCACAGACGTAGGTGCACTGATGGCCACGCGATTTTTGAAAGCGAACCCAGATATCAGTTTGAATGTATTCCAACAAATGCCCAAGGTGGATAGAACCGTTGGCATAAGGAAGGGCGCTGGTGACTAAGATGTTACGAGAGTTCTGTGCGGTCATGACAATTCGCTACGGGTTGCTCAAAGAAAGGGCGCCATTGTAACGGGTATTACGTTCGGCTTCACGCCCCAAGATAGATCTCTTCGGGCGTGAAGTTATTGAGGCATGTTATTCGTGGTGATCAGCGACCCTAGGATCAAGCGTCACCTTGGCGGTGCGGATGGTATTGTCTTTAATTTGCATGATCTCGATACGATAGCGGCCAATGAGCAAGCAGACTGGCGCCTCGGGAATGTGTTCGAGCATTTCTACAATTAATCCACTGATGGATTTTGGTCCATCGGTGGGCAAATCCCACTTCAGCGCGCGATTGACGTCACGCACATAGGCCGTGCCATCGACAATAAAGCTGCCATCGTCCTGCGGGTGTACATCAGGCGAGCTGCTGGAGGCGACATCGGTAGTAAATTCGCCCACGATCTCTTCTAAGATATCTTCCAAGGTACAAATACCTTGAACATCGCCATACTCATCAACCACCAGTGCAATACGGCGCTGGTTTTTCTGGAAATTGAATAGCTGAGTGTGCAGAGGCGTACTTTCAGGAATGAAATACGGTTCGCGGCAAATTTCTTCGATATCGGCTTTGAGATACTCGCCCGATGATAAAAAGCGACTGATATTGCGGGTGTGCAAAATACCCACCACGTTATTGATATCACCACGGAATACCGGCAAGCGCGTATGTTGTGTGGTACGCAGTTGCTGAATCACTTCACTGAGCGAATCATCTAAATCAATCCCCATTACCTCGTTACGTGGCACCATAATGTCGTTAACCGTCATCTTCTCTAAATCGAGAATACTGATCAGCATATGCTGGTGGCGCTTCGGGATCATAGTACCGGCTTCACGTACCACAGTGCGCAATTCTTCGGTGCTGAGGTTATCTGGGGTAGCGTTATTGACATCAATGCGGATGATTTTTAACAGCGCATTGGCAATGGTGTTCACGAACCATACAAAAGGGTGCAGAGCCCACTGTAATGGAATCAATAACCGCGCAGCAGGAAAGGCAATTCGTTCCGGCATGATTGCAGCTAATGTTTTCGGCGTTAATTCGGCAAAAATAAGGACCACCAAGGTAAATAAAATGGTGTTCACAAATACTGCAAGATCGGGATTGTCCGGCCATAACCGCTGGCTAATGATGGTGGCTAACGCGGCTGCAGCAAAGTTAACTAGGTTGTTACCCGTAAGAATGGTGCCGATTAAACGATCGGGCTTTTCCAACAACTTAGAAGCACGCATGGCACCTTTGTGCTTGCTCTTGGCCATATGGCGCAAGCGATAGCGGTTGAGCGACATCATTCCAGTTTCGGAACTGGAGAAGAATCCTGACATAACGATCAGGAGAGCAAGTATGCCGAATAGCATACTTAAGGGGACGTCATTCAAGACGGTATCCTTTTATAATTTCGATCCCGCCATCATAGGGTGTAGGTCTCAACTGTCAACAGACAGAGAGGTTAGTCAGTGCTAAATCGCTTCAGCTCTGATTATAGCGGCGATACATGCAAAATAACTTCGAGGACAAAGCGCGAACCAAAATACGACATGACCAAGAAGCCTGTGCCAACAAGGGTCCAACGGCTAGCGATAACGCCGCGCCAGCCAAAGCGATAACGGCCAAACAATAATCCCGCGAAGACTAGCCAGCCGATGCAACCAAACGCTACTTTGTGGATCAGGTGCTGACCTTTTATGTCGATCACGTGTGGCCATCCGATAGCAAAAGCTGCTGTTAATAAAATCATGCCTAACCAGATCATTTCGAATAACAATACATCCATGGTTTGCAGCGACGGCAGCGCTTGAACTAGGCCGCGAGTTTGATGTTTACGTAAGTGCTGGTCTTGTAGCATCACTAGTACGGCTTGCATGGATGCGATGGTAAAGGTGCTGTAGGCCAGAATCGACAGCAAGATATGCCACGTAAGGCCGTAACTCAGCTCTGTGAAAATAACGATCTGATGAAAAATAGAGGCGGTTAGTAATATCACTGCAGCCATGGGTAACAAGCCAATTAGCAAGTTATCGACCGGTTTGCGCCAGCTAGAGAAGAGCAGCAGTAAGGTAATGACCAAAGAAATCAAAGAGCCCACTTGTAAAAAGGCCAAGTTTATTTCATCGCCCTTGAACATAGTGGCTGATACATAGCCAATGTGCAGAAGCGCTGCGATAGCGGTACAGCTGCGCACTAAACCACGAGAATTTTGGCGGCGGCCGGTAGCCACTAACCATTGCACAAAGGCTGCAAAAATATAGAAACCAGCAGCAGGGGCTGCCAATGCGAATCCAGACATTGTGATTCCTCAAAAAGATAGCCGCAGTGTCGCACATGGCGACACTCGGTAAAAGATGCATTAGCGGAGTTTGGGAGTAGAACCGCAACGCGCTATACTGCCGGCTGTTTTGTATTTGGCAGAGTCATCGAGATGTTTGAGAGCCTCACGGACCGCCTTGGCAGTGCCCTTAAAGGGATAACTGGCCAGGCGAAGTTAACAGAAGACAATATAAAAGGCACCGTGCGCGAAGTGCGTATGGCCTTATTGGAAGCCGACGTTGCATTACCAGTGGTAAAAGCCTTCACCGATCAGGTGAAAGAGCGCGCTATCGGCACCGATGTCATGAAGAGCCTAAATCCGGGCCAAGCGTTTTTGAAGATTGTCCATGACGAACTTCAAGCGGTGATGGGTGAGGCCAACGAGAAGTTGAACCTTGCCACCCAACCGCCTGCCGTTATCTTAATGGCGGGTTTGCAGGGTGCGGGTAAAACGACCACCGTTGCTAAGTTGGCTAAGTATCTGGCTGAACGCGAGAAGAAAAAGGTCATGGTCGTTTCTGCTGACGTCTATCGCCCTGCGGCGATTAAGCAGCTAGAAACGTTAGCTAAAGAAGTGGGCGCACAATTCTTCCCATCTTCTGGTGATCAAAAACCATTAGATATCGCCCGCAACGCCATTGATGCCGCTAAGCGCGCGTACGTTGATGTGTTGCTGGTGGATACCGCCGGTCGTTTGGCCGTTGACGAAGCCATGATGGCTGAAATTCAAGCGTTACACGCAGGTATCAAACCGGTTGAAACCTTGTTCGTGGTTGATGCCATGACGGGTCAGGATGCCGCGAACACCGCAAAGGCGTTTAACGATGCTTTACCGCTAACGGGTGTTATCTTAACCAAAGCGGATGGTGATGCACGTGGCGGTGCCGCTCTGTCGGTGCGTCATATCACAGGCAAGCCAATCAAGTTTATGGGTATGGGCGAAAAGGTTGATGCCTTAGAACCATTCCACCCTGATCGTGTTGCTTCCCGTATTTTGGATTTGGGCGATATTCTTACCCTGATCGAAGAAGCCGAACGTAAGATCGACAAGTCGAAGGCGGATAAGCTCGCCAAGAAGATGAAGTCGGGCAAGGGCTTCGATCTTGAAGACTTCCTTGATCAAATCCAGCAAATGAAAAACATGGGCGGTTTAACCGGCATGCTCGATAAGTTACCGGGCATGGGCAACATGGGTGCCATGGCTAAACAAACCGACGCTGCAGAAAAACAATTCAAGCAAATGGAGTCGATTATTTTCTCCATGACGCCCGATGAGCGTCGCTTCCCCGATAAAATCAATGGCTCACGCAAGAAGCGTATTACTGCTGGTTCTGGTACTGAAATTCAGGATCTTAACCGTTTGCTCAAGCAACATAAGCAAATGCAAAAGATGATGAAGAAAGTATCGGCCAAAGGCGGTATGGCAAAAATGATGCGCGCTATGGGTGGAATGGGCGGTGGTGGCGGAATGCCTCCCGGTGGTATGCCACCAATGATGCGTTAATCGTATTGATGATCGCAAAAACGGCGAGCCTTTTGGGTTGGCCGTTTTTTTGCCTAAAAGATATATTGTTTCGTATACGAATCTAATAATCCCACTGTTTCGCCCACTGTTTGTTTAAATAGAATGTTATGATAGCGGAAATCCAATGACTCACTGGAGGAGTATTTAGAATGAAGCGGACAAACGCTTACACGTCATTGCTTATAATTTTGTTTTTCTCATCTTTTACTCAAGCCGCGACTATGCGTCAGCAAGGCGACTGGTATGGTTACTGGGGCTGGAACAACGCTACCTATTCCGATAGTGATATCCATTTTAAGGGCGAAGACCACGATTTCACCCTGTATAACGTTAGTGCCCATGACCATCAGACTGAATTAAGCAGTAGGGAGATATATCACTCCTATCTCAATCCATTTCGCATGACTATTCCGCAATACAATTGGCGTTTTGGTTATTTTGTTACCAATAATTGGTCTGTATCTTTGGGCTTCGATCATATGAAATACGTTATGGTACAAGATCAAACCGTCGATATTAGCGGTACAATTTTAAAACCTGGATTTGCGCGTACAGATCCAGCGTTAGGCCAAAAGCAGCTAACCGACGATTTTTTAACGTACGAGCACACTGATGGCTTTAACATGATTTCGTTAGAGACCGAAGGGTATTTGCCGGTATGGCAGTGGCAAGATAAGTTCGATGTCGCGCTATTTGCCGGCGGCGGCGGCGGTGTGCTGTTTCCAAAAAGTAATGTAAAGCTATTAAGTGGTGAGCGTAACGACGAATGGCATGTAGCCGGTTATGCCTCCGTGCTGAAATTGGGTGTCGAAGCCACGGTTTGGAAGCGAGTATTTGTGCGCTTTTTAGGTAAATTCGGTTATGCCGATATGAGCGACGTACTTACCAGCAATAAAGGCGACAAGGCCGATCAAACTTTTTACTTCGATGAGTATATTGGTTCGGTGGGCTACCGCTTCTAAGCTGTCGTTTTCTGGTAATCTACCTCCTATGTTCAGCGTAGTGAGGTAGATTATGTGGATTCAACGCACGATAACATTAAAGCCGTATGCTCGCGGTTTTCATTTAATTACCTCCGCAATAGAACAGCAACTGCCTGAATTAAGCCAAATTCAAGTCGGTCTGCTGCACGTATTTATTCAACACACCTCAGCCTCGCTTACTATTAATGAAAACGCCGACCCAACCGTACGCGGTGATTTCGAACGGGTATTTAATCGTCTAGTACCCGAGAATCAGCCTTACTATCAGCACAATGATGAAGGCTCGGATGATTTGCCTGCACATATTAAAACTAGCTTATTAGGTCCATCGGTCACCATTCCGATTACCAATGGGCAATTAAACATGGGCACGTGGCAAGGCGTTTACTTGTGCGAACACCGCGATTATGGCGGCAGTAGGAAGTTGGTGCTGACGTTGAATGGGGAGTGATGGCTGTCTTTATTATGGATATATACTGCTGATCAATGATTCACCCTGTGATACTTGAAGCCATCCCATCCAGCCTTTCTTTCGTCTTTTCCCATTTTGGCATGACTTTACTCATTAGCCGGTAAAATCGTTCGCTGTGGTTATGTTCAGCTATGTGGCAGAGCTCGTGCAAAATCACGTAGTCAATACACTCGCGAGGCGCTTTAACCAAGTGAGGGTTCAGGGTGATCCGGCCATTGGGGGAACAGCTGCCCCATTGGGTTTGCATCGTCAGAATACGCAGAGGAGGGCAATCAGTTACCCAAAGTGCTTGTTCTAGCATGGCATCTAAGCGTTTAGCGAAGATTTCTTTTGCGCGTGCTTTATACCAATCAGCCAGTAGCGTTTTTACTTTTTCGGCACTTTTAATTTTTACCGATACCTCCAGCTTTCCTCGAAGCAGTTTGACTCCCTGAGCTTGCTCCGGTGCTTCTATTACTTTTAATAGGTACTGTTTGCCTAAGTAATAATGGCTTTCGCCACTGATGTATTGGCGCGGCGTAATGTGCTCAAGTTGTTTGCGAAAATCACGTAGTTTTTCATAGATCCAGCGGCTACGTTTTTTTACTGCACTGAGTACCATCTCGTTGTCGGCATCTTCAGGAGCAGACACGACCACTCGGCAATCTGGATGAACCTTAATCAGCACTTTGCTCGTGGCTTGGGGGCGTTTAACACGCTCAAACGCAATCTGCTGATCACCGTAACGAAAGCTCATAAGCTGGCGGTTGGCTTTAATCGGTACGTTCATAGGTCGTTAGAGATCACTTAAGCCAACACGAGTAATTTGCACAATCATCTCTACCAGTTTCTTGGCTTGATCCATACCACCGCCAATGGATTTGCACTCCTGAAATAATCGTGGCAGCAATTGCTTACGGATATCGGCTTCGATATTTTGTGGATTGATAGAGTTTTCCGTCACCGACGTTTCTACCGCTTGGTCAATTTCAAACGCCAGCTTTATCCACTTATCCTGCACTTGCTGATCCGTGGTCATTTCTGGAGAGGCGAAAGCGTCTGGTAACACCTTTTTGAATACACCAAAGTAGGCCTGTGCATGACGATTTCCGGCAAACACATTCGGAATATCGTTTAAGCGTCTGTCTTGAACTTGCTCTTCAAACTCACGGAACAGCATGTACTGTTTTAATGGGTGATCGAACAGCTTTTCGGCTTCTTCAATGGCCTGACGCAGCAATTTGGAAAAAGCCTCTTGAGCATACGGGTCGTCTTGCAAGCCTTGCTCGATCATTTTAGCGACACGGGTTTTAATGATGTCGGTTTCGTTGCGAGTTTTTTCCTCGCCCCAATCTTTCGGCTCTTGTTTCTGGCCCATTTTTCCTACTTCATAAACACCGCCAGGTTCTTTTACTTCGACACCAACCACATGTTTATCCAGCAGTTTCTTCACTTGCTCAGCATATTCGTCGTAATCAACTCGCTCGCCAGTATCTTGCTGAATAGTTTGGCGTAAGTTAGAAAGCTCTTTGACCGTCTGTTTATAGCGATGGCGATCATCATCGCTAAAACTCTTATCTTCATAAAATGTAGCGGATTGCAGAGCAATTTTTAAGCAGCTCGCAAAGGCCGATAGCGCCTCATAAAAGTCTTCGCGTTTTTTCAGGTTTACATCAACCAGTTCGCCGGAAATACCGGCCAGAGGCTCCCCGCCAATTTCCTCAATTCGGGGCACTAAAACCTGACGTAACTGCTCAATATCGCTCTTATTTTTTACACCATCAAAAACCGCCCATAGCTGTTTATAAAGCTGTGGTAAGCGTTTGTACTCCGTACTCATTTGGTTGTACAAACCCGCAATGTCATTAATGTCGTAACCACCTTGAGTACGAGAAGCCAAATCTTGATACTTTTGAATTGTTGTATCCAGCTCAGATAAAATCCCGCGATAATCAATCAGTAAGCCAAACTTCTTCAATGGATGTAGGCGGTTTACTCGTGCGATGGCTTGAATCAAATTGTGTTCTTTTAGAGGTTTATCGATATAAAGTACCGTGTTTTTTGGCTCGTCGAATCCCGTTAGCAGTTTATCAACCACAATAAGAATTTTTAACGCATCATCGTTCTCAAACCGCTCAATCAAATGTTTGGTGTAAGCTTTTTCATCCTCTTTACCGACATTGTCTTTCCACCATTGGGTGACTTCCGGGGTTGTCGCTTCATCAACTGCGGTATTGCCTTCTCGCGTATCGGGAGCACTCATCACAACGGCCGATTCAAACAGGCCTGCTTCATCTAGGAACTTCTTGTACTTAATGGCAGAGGCCTTGTTTTCGCAGGCCAACTGACCTTTTAGGCCTTCGTTAATGTTTTTAACAAAGTGGTTCGCAATATCCAATGCGATCAAACGAATACGATCGTCGGCTTCATACACCTGACCTTTTTTAGCAAATTTTCGCTTTAAGTCAGCTTTTTGATTGGCCGTTAAACCTTCTGTAATACGCTCAAACCAGCTATCAATCGCGCGCTCATTGACATCTAAATCGGGGATTCGCTCCTCGTATAGCAAAGGCGTAACGGTTTGATCTTCTACGGCGCGCTGCATCGTGTAGGCATGCACAATAGGGCCAAATTTATTCGTGGTTTTATCATCTTTTAATAATGGCGTACCGGTAAACGCGACAAACGCCGCATTGGGCAATGCCAGCTTCATGCGAATATGATTCTCGCCACCTTGGCTGCGGTGACCTTCGTCAATTAACACAATCATATCTGCACTGTTGTTATGGCATTCAGGACGCTTGGTGGCCGAATTAAATTTTTGAATAAGAGAAAAAACAATTCGCTCGGTCCCTGAACCAATTTGCTCGGCCAGCCGAGTGCCGGAGGTTGCCATTGCAGCAGTTTTGTCTTTCGAAGTGGCTAGTTCGCCACCATTAGCAAAGGTTCTACTCAGCTGAGTTTCTAAATCAACCCGATCTGTTACCACCAAAATTCGGCACTGCTTTAACGTATCATGCAGAATCAACGCCTTGCTTAAAAATACCATGGTAAACGACTTACCAGACCCCGTGGTGTGCCAGATAACACCGCCTTCACGCCCTCCGGCAGAATTACGAGTATTGATGCGCTCAATCAGCCGTTTAATGCCAAATACTTGCTGATAACGGGCGGCAATCTTGCCAGCCTTTTTATCAAACAAGGTAAAATAACGCGTCATTTCTAGCAGGCGCGCGGGGCTTAATAAACTGATTAATAATTTATCCTGCCCAGTGACAGCCAATTCACCACCGGCAATCAGATTTTCATACCAAGTTAAGTCTGACGTTGAGCGGTGAGAAAATAAGCCAGTTACCTGTTCTGGTAAGAGCTTTTTATTTTTTATCGCCACCATTTCTGCATCAGAAATATCTTCTTCACGCCAAGCGGCCCAGAATTTCTTACTGGTTTCGCACGTACCATAGCGGCCATCAATACCGTTTACCGATAATAATAATTGGCTATAAACAAACAGCTGCGGAATTTCATCATGGCGTTGGTTGCGTAAATTTTGCGAAATGCCTTCATCAATTGTTGGGCCTTTTTTGCTATTGCCGTCAGGGCGCTTAGCTTCGATCACGACCAGTGGAATGCCATTCACAAAGCACACAATATCTGGGCGACGACGATCCGCCGACGATGAACCAGCCCCACCAGAGCGAGTAACACTGAACTCCTCAGTAAAGGTGAAGCTGTTATTCTGAGGGTTGTGCCAATCAATTAAGGCAACCGTCGGATTAGCTTTGCGGCCATCGACAAACTCAGTGACCGAAATACCATAAAGCAGATGGTTATAAAGACGCTCATTAGCGGTTAATAGCCCCTCATTTAACGCTGGGCTACATACCTCAGCAATGAGGTTATCAATGGCTTTATCAGACAGCGAATGCACATGACCGGCAAAGGTGAAGGTACGCTTCTTGAGCTCATCGCGCAGAATGTCGCGCAACACAACCTGATCGTATTGATTACCGCGCTTACGCAGCGCCTCTTCAGGAGAAAGGAACGTCCAGCCAAGGTTGGTTAGCAACGCCAGCGCCGGAAGCTTGGCACTGTATTCTTCCTGAAATTTGGGGAAGCAATGTTCCATTCGTTATCTTTCCTTCTTCGGCGGTATCCAATTTAACAGCTCGTCGATGTCTTGTTCTCCTGCTTGCTCTTTTAGCTGGCGACGCTGTTCAGCAAAGCGCTCATACTCGGCGGAAGCTTTTTCATCCGCGTCTTTTTTACTGATATTGCCTGATCCTGTCAGCACGTCTCTATCATTAAATTGTAGAAACTGATCCAGCTTGATTTGCCAGTCTTGCAAAAACACTTGTTGGCGTCGCTCAGCCTGATCTTCGGCAAAATCTAACCACATAGTCACAATACGGTTAAGTTCTTTGATCTCAGGTTCTGTCAGGTAGTTTTTCGCTGTAGCAATATCGCCCTTACGCACGTCGGCGCCTTTAAAGATGTTCAGCCCCATATTCGGTTGCGAAGCATCGGCACGGTTATGAATTAACTCGGCGGCAGTATGACCCGTACAGGCATAGTGCAATTTATTCTGAATCAATTTAAAAAACTGCGTGGTTTCTTTTAGGGATGGCTCGTAGTCTGCGGCTAAAGCGAAGATTTCCCGTACACGCAAATACATTCGGCGCTCGCTGGCGCGGATATCGCGAATACGTTCCAGCAACTCGTCGAAGTAATCCGGCACCACTGACGTTCCGACAGGGGGATTCTTTAGGCGTTCGTCATCAATGACAAAGCCTTTGGTCAGATATTCAGTTAACGTTCGAGTTGCCCATTGGCGAAACTGAGTGCCACGGGTAGAGCGGACTCGGTAGCCAACGGCGATGATCATGGGCAAGCTGTAATGCAAACGTTTACGGCTAACCTTGCGACCACCTTCTGTTTGAACTTGTAAGTAATCCTTACAGGTTGAATTTTGATCAAGCTCTCTTTCTTCGTAAATCGCTCGAATATGCTGGGTAATAGCCTGAGGGGTAACCTGATACAAATCTGCCATTGCTGCCTGCGATAGCCAGAGAGTGTCTGACTCAAACCGGCATTCAACGCGAGCGCTGCCATCATCGGAAGTGAACATCACAAATTCACCCGCCGGTGGTGAAGGGGGCTGATTTGTCATCGATGGTTTATTCCTGTTCGCTTAAGCATTTTATTTTCCGCCACCCAGATTAGCTTTTGGCAACGCCAGTACCGGATGCTTGGCACTGTATTCTTCATGAAGTTTTGCGACTGGATCAGTGTTCATCATCAATACTTCTCTTTTGAAGGATGAATTCCCTGATCTTTCAGCCATTGCAACCCCTTCTCTGTCGCCTGATATGCCTGATCCGGATGGTTAATAACTTCAGGGTAGCGATAGGCAATCAGCTGTTTTTGTTCACGCAGGGTATTTAGGTGTGAACTCTTGAGCGATTTGTCGGATCGTCCACCAAGAAGGCTGGCTATCTGTTCTGCTTTGTAAGGGTGCAGGGCACACAACCATACGATCACAGGCCATAGCTGACCTTGGCGTGCTTTAGGGGTGAGTTCACGGATTCGTTGTTCCAACAGTTTAGGTAAGTGACTTCGATTTCCGTCGAGGTCACCCGTATTTGTACTTAGGTCACCCGTATTTGTACTTAGGTCACCCGTATTTGCCGATTTCTGGCTACCAAACAGAGGTAGCTCCCCCTGATTTTCTGACCAGTCTGCCAACTGATAATAGGTTGCCGGGCCGGCGCCACCTTTAACTAGCAAACCATGCTGGTGATGCAAGCGCCCCAAAACTTGGCTCGCTGATAGCGTATCAAGTCCGGTAACTGCGCGTAATCCTGCATTGTCTACCGCACCAGTTTCTTTTGCTAGGATCAGAGCTCGGGCTTCATCGTTGGTCAGCTGCAAGTGTTTGAATTGACTGAGCCAAGCCAGCTGATCTCGACCTAATAGTTGATGTAGCAAGTAGGTTGCCTGAAACTCATTGGCAATCACATGATTAGCAAATACAGGAGCTGTTAAGCCAATCTGCTCAAGTAAGTTGCGCATAGTTCGAATACCCGAGCCCTTGGTTTCGGCAAAGTTCAGGTCGTACAATACCGCAGCCAATACGGGATTACGCAATTTGGAGCCCATCTCGCCCAGCATTGTTTCTGGTTTTAGGGAGTACCCAGCATTGCGAATATCAATCCGGTTACTGTAACGCACCACTAGAATCGGCTGCTGCACATGATAGTCTCTGTGCATCAATGCGTTCACTACCGCCTCCCGAACCACCTTTTGTGGCAGCAGTGGCTGGTCGCTGCGTTGGGTGCTGCCTTCCTCAAGGCGAAAATGTTTTGGTAAATCATCTAGAATGGTGGCTTCCAGTTTGGTAATCAGCCTTAGCAATGGCTCTCGCAAATCTAATGTGGTCTGGAAGCGCTGCTCAGGATCTTCAACCCATTGGGTACCACTGATACGCACGTAATCCACACGAACTGAGGGCAACAGGCGCCGTAAGGCCAGAGGTTTACCCATCAGCAGCAATCCAGCCACATTCGGAAGCCATTCACCGTTCTGTTTTTTGACCAGATTCAGCGCTCGCAGCATTTCTTGGTCACTCGCCTGTAATTCTTCCGCATGAGGACGAACTCGGGCACGTAATTGGCGATAAAGAGCGATGACATCCGGATCAAGATCACTCCATTCGGCATTCGGCAGAATCACCTGTTCAAAGCCAAGGCCACTCTTGGCGAGAAGCAAAGGTTCTAGTTCAATCTGGGTGCATTCATAGTCGCCGTTAAGACCACGCCGCCATACACCGGTTTTACGTTTATTTTTGCTGTCGAATTTACCTTTGAAGGTACAGGGCTTCGCGGCGGGTTCTAGTTCAGGCACAAACACCACAATCACAGTTTTACCCTGTAAAAGCACGGTTTCTGCCGACACTGGAATACTGTGCTCAAATTGCTCACGACAGTTAGTGTGCAGAGTATTTAGTAGCTGATCGGTGTTGGTTACCCCCGAAACGAAAAACTGATTCTGCTGATCATCTGGTTCTGATACCCCCAGTAAAATATAGCCACCGCCCAGCCCAAGCTCATTAGCAAGTGCACAGACGGTTTGCATCACCGAACTGCCAATTTCAGTCCCCCGTTTGGCTTCTATGCGTGGACATTCGTCTAGCAATTGCAGCTGTTCCATTAACTCTTCAGCAGTGAATTCGTGCATAAACTATTAATCTCCCTGTTACTGAATTTTAACTCGGCGCTTACCGGTTAATAGCTGCTGCATCAGGGCTTTTTTCTCTTGTTTTAAAGCATGGAGTTTTTGTTGCAGGGCAGTGATTTCCTGATCGGCAGTGGAAAGCACTGTGGCGATTCTTTGTTGTTCTTTTAGAACGGGGATATTGATTATGTGAGTCTTAATGTTGCCTGTAATTTGAGGTTGGCCTGATCCGGAAATTAAATATGACAAATTACTTCCATCTAATACATAGAAAAGAAACCTCTTACTTACAGAAGGAGTATTATCGGTATTTATGACCATTGCATTTCCAGTGATCCAAGATTTAGCTTGGGTCCAGTTTACGACACCACAAGTACTGCCTCTGCACGTAACAGCAATCTGCTCGTTCTCATGATTGAATTCCCCATAGAAACCAATGATGCCATTTGCACCGTAGACTGGATAACCAGTATCAGTAAGCATTGACTGAGAAATAGTCTTTGGTTGATAGACATTAGCGACCTCCGAAAGCTGCTTATTCTTCCACTCCCCACTAAACCTAACTCCATTTTTATCGAGCAAACGTTTCTTGCCGGTGAGCAGTTGTTGCATCAGAGCTTTTTTCTGCTGCTGGCTGTTGGCGAGTAGTTGTTCGGTGGTGGTGATGGCCTTATCCCAAGTGGAGAGGATTTGGGCGATTTTCTTTTGTTCAGGGAGTGGAGGAACAGGAACTTGAATGGACTTTACGATTCCACCACTCAAGTTTTCTTGGCCTCCACTATTTGCCATTTCTCGAATATTTTCATATTGACTAACGAGAAATTGATAGTAGTAATCAACTTCATAATCAGTGTGCAACACTATCGCTGCACACGCCTGATTGGTCGAAGCCTCAATGCCTAATTTAGCAACTTGCCCTCTCGTTTTTCCTTGTCCGTACATGGCCATAAGGATCGTATCCACCGGAAATAGCTTGGCAGACGAGTTTGCAAGACCTTCCTCGGTTATCTTTTCAGAAGTATCTTTTATAACCTTAAATTGAACCTCAGCAGTTGTTACCCAAGGTATATTGCCATTCCAATACGTGTCGTTTTTTCTACTAGGAGTCCCTCCAGAAGAGACGTTGGCTATCTCTTCAATAGTGCTTAATTTCCATCCACTAGGCACCATAACCCAGCTCCTCTAGATACTTAGCCATCTCGGTTTTCGGCGATACTACGGTTGCCACTGACCACACCGGCCTTGCCACGGTGCTCTCACTCAATACCCTACTCATGGTACTTCCCCCGCTGTTCCTTAATCTGCTGTTCAATTTTGCACCGCCCCCGTTCCAATTCCCGCTGCAGTTCCTCTTCGCTGGGTAAAACAGTGAGGTAACGCGAAGCAAACAGCTGCTGGCTGTCTTTGAGTACCGAATACTGCGCCACTGTGTGGTTGTGTTCGCTGCACAGAATTAAACCGATGGTGGGGTTGTCGTCGGGGTTGCGTTTTTGTTCTTCGTACAGCCGAACGTACATGTCCATCTGGCCCACGTCCTGATGGTTGAGTTTGTTCAGTTTTAGGTCGATCAGCACAAAGCATTTAAGCAGGTAGTTGTAAAACACTAAGTCGATGTAATAGTCGCCATCGTCGGTACGGATGCGTTGCTGGCGTTCAACAAAGGCAAAGCCTTTGCCCATTTCCAGCAGGAACTGTTGCAGGTTGTGAATAATGCCGCCTTCCAGATCGGCTTCCTGATAGCTGCCCGATTCCAGATTCAGAAAATCGAGTATGTAGGGGTCGCGCAGATAGTCTTTGGGGTTTACGGCAAGTGCGCGGGTGTTGGCCTGGGCTTCTGCTTCAACCGGGGCTTTGTTCTGGCTGGATAGCAGCCGTTCATAGTAGAGGGTGCCGATCTGGCGTTCCAGGGCGCGTACACTCCAGTGCTGCTGAATGGCTTCTTGTTGATACCACTGCCGGGCGGTCGGGTTTTCCAAGCGGGCTAGTTGGTTGTAATGCGACCAGCCCAATTCGGGAGACACTGTCTCCCGAATTGGAAAGGCCTGATAAAACCGGCGCATATTGCGCAGGTTGGTTACGTCAAAGCCTTTGCCAAACTCACCGGTCAGGCGGCTGGACAGTTGTTGCAGCTGTTGTTTGCCATAGGCAGCGCGCTGCTCACCTTGCTGTTCGTGCTCGATAATCAGCTGGCCAATGTGCCAGTAGATATGCACCATAGTGCTGTTAATCTGGCGTTGTACCTGCTGGCGCGCTTGTTGTATCAGTTCGCGGATACTGTGGTACAGCGGGTCGGTTTCAGCGGGGTTATTCATAACCCAACTCCTCCAGATACTTGGCCATCTCGCTTTCTAGCTCGGCTAGTTGATCTTTAAGTTTTAGTCGCTCGGCGCGTACGGCCATCAGGTCGATTTCTTCCTCTTCTTCAAAGGTATCGACGTAGCGCGGGATATTGAGGTTGTAGTCGTTTTCTTTTATTTCATTCAGGCTGGCGACGTAGGCGTATTTATCGACGTCGCTACCGTTGCGATAGGTGGCAACAATTTTATTGATGTTGTCTTCGCTGAGTAGGTTTTGGTTTTTACCGGCTTTGAAATCACGCGATGCATCAATAAACATCACCGAGTCGTCGGATTTGTCTTTGCTAAAAATTAAAATGGCGGCAGGAATGCCAGTGCCGTAAAACAGTTTTTCGGGCAGGCCGATCACGGCATCGAGCAGGTTTTCGTCGATGAGTTGTTGGCGAATTTTGCCTTCGCTCGAACCACGGAATAATACGCCGTGCGGCACTACCACACCCATGCGGCCCGTTTTCGGTTTTAAGGTTTCGATCATGTGCAAAATAAAGGCGTAGTCGCCTTTGGTTTTGGGTGGTACTCCGCGGCGAAAGCGGCTGAATTTATCGTTATCGGCCTCGTCGTGCCCCCATTTATCTAGGCTAAAGGGTGGGTTGGCGGTCACGATATCGAACAGCATTAAGTCGCCGTTTTTATCCAGCAATTTAGGGTTGCGAATGGTGTCGCCCCATTCGATTTTGTGGTTGTCTTCGCCGTGCAAAAACATGTTCATTTTGGCCAGCGACCATGTAGAGCCAATGGCTTCTTGGCCGTAGAGGGCATAGTTTTTACTGTCGTGATTTTTGCGAACTTTGCTGCCGCATTTCATTAATAACGAGGCGGAGCCACAGGCCGGATCGCAAATACTGTCGCCGGGGCGTGGGTCTAGTAATTCGGCGATTAAATCCGAGACTTCGGGCGGGGTATAAAACTCTCCGGCTTTTTGTCCGCCGCTGGCGGCGAAGTTTTTAATCAGGTATTCGTAGGCGTTACCGATGACATCCAGCGTGCCGACACGGCTGGGCTTGAGGTTGAGTTCGGGTTTGGCAAAGTCTTCAATTAGGTGCCGCAGTATGGTGTTTTTCTGCTTTTCTTCACCGAGTTTGTCGGTGTTAAAGCTGATGTCTTGGAACACGCTTTTTCCGGCGTCTTTGAGTTTGGTGCCGTTGGCTTCTTCGATGGCGTGCAGGGCTTGGTCGATACGTTCGCCGTTGCCGGGTTCGTGCCGACGCTCGTGCAATGCATAAAAGCTGGCTTGGGGTGGCAGTACAAAACGTTCGTTTTTTAGCATTTCGGTAATGAGTTCTGGCTCGTCGCCGTATTCTGCTTTGTAGCCGTCGTAGTGATCCTGCCATACATCGGAGATGTATTTAAGAAATAGCATGGTCAGGATGAAGTCTTTGTAGGTGTCGGCGCTGATGGTGCCGCGGAAGGTGTCGCAGGCATTCCATAGGGCTTTGTTGATGGCGTCTTGATTAATTTTGCTGTTAGCGCTCATGGTGGTGTTGTTCATCCGCTGTGTTCTTTTATTGGGGCCAAGTCGTTGGTTGGCCAAGTTTTGTTTACCTGTATCGGTGACTTAGTGGCGGCGATTCAGGTGTAGGTCTCTGGCTATTGTTCTCATCATCAGCTCGTTGTTGTTGATCAGCTGCTGCATTAATCGTTGTTCTTCACGGAGGGTGCTCGCCATCGCAACAATGGTGCGTTGTTTGGCTAGTGGCGGAACAACGATGGGAGCCTCTTCTAGCACGCTACGGCGAATACTTTTGGTTAGTGTACCCTCAGCATTTTGTTCGAAATAGCGTTGAGCGGGTATTTGATTCAGCAACCAAGCAATGAATTCAGGCAGTATGCCCTGTTTCTTCTCATTTTGGCTTTTTAAGCGCACGACAAAGAAATGAGGGGCGGCGACGGCTTGTTTGTTGGTGGTGGCCAGTGCTGAGTCTATCGGTATGGCGTAGTTATGGTTACCGCGTGCGGCCACTAAAATATCACCGGTGGTGAGGTAGTCGGGAGGGCGTTTGCCGGTTAACTCAGTTTTTTGGCAAGCAGACCAGCGAATGCCTTCTGCCAGCGAAACATCTTTCATTTGCACCGCAACCACGGACGAATCGCTCACTTCAGGGATTTTCCCCCGAAACGGATAGCCTGCGTTGATGGTTGCGATCTGTTTTAGTTTCAAACCCATTCCGATTCATAGTTAATGATGCAGAAATAATCGTTTGATTATGGTTGGATGTCAAGCTATGGTTAGTTCATCGTCTTTGATGCAAAAAAAGCAAGCAGGATTTTTGCTGATTCATCATTACCTTCATAGTACGGGAGCATGGAAATGACGGATGTCGATATATCGAAACGTCCGGAAGAGCTGGGTGAGGTTTTAGCCTTGTATGAAGAGTTGTACCTGATCTATCGATCTTTTGATTCGTTATACGAGATTGTTGAGCATCAGTTGGTCGGCAAAGAGGCACTCTTGATGGCTCCTTTGGTCTGTATTATTCGGGATAGGCTGGCGCGGGCAGGGGTGCGCTATGAAGATACCTTTTCGATACCGCATGGAGATCAGATGTTTACGATTGATTAGGCCGATTTGGCCAAATAGTGGATAAAGAACGGATGGGGTTCTCAATATTAGTTGAGATATTGAGAGTCGTTGCTCAGCGAACGTCAGTTATCCGAGATGTAGGTGAGTCGGTGTGATTAATTTCCGGTACAAAGTGTTAAGCGTTTAACTACCCCATTGAAGCCAACACCCTAACCGCTTAATATCCCCCTCGGTATTTTGCTACGTATGCAGCTCAATACCCGCCGCAATAATGGACTAGATGGGAAGAATATAGGGATATGGCCGATTTCGAATTAGAAGATAAGAGCGGCAACCGTTACCGCATTCGTAAAGGCGCGGGCCCTAAATTTTGGCATCCCGAAAATCTGGGCGCTGGCAGCTCGCTACTGGCTGACAACTTACTCAGCGCCATGCCTGCCAATGGGCTTCAACAAGCGCACAACCACTTCTACTTTGGCACCTTGCATGACATCCTGAATCTGCCGAGCGGCCCACAAGCGGCACTCAGCACAGCCCTAAGTAATTCGTATCTCACGATTGAAAAAATCGGCACTGCGCTCGCCATCAACGACGACGAACCTGATCCACGCAACGAACTGCGCGTCAAAATCCGCAATGCATTAATGGCCATAGTCGCTGGCGAACGCGCCGAAGCAGCCATATATCAAAAGCAGATGGATAAAGAAACCACCGTGATGAAAGGCGTCATTTACACCG